>SDBT01006859.1_pt1 | contig 18831 bp, 14 predicted proteins | sample 2277101 | NCBI WGS metagenome assembly SDBT01 (sample SAMN10404973, study PRJNA504765) | marine sediment metagenome | isolation source: marine sediment core GS10_PC15, 103 cmbsf | place: Arctic Ocean: Southern Knipovich Ridge | collected 2010
TTCACCTTCTTTGAGGATTTTGATGATCTGGCTTTCGCTATATCTGCTCCTTTTCATATTTGGCTCCTTTTTTTACCAATTGTGTCCACTTATCGTTGGTACTATTTTAGGGGAGCCTTACCGGATTGCACACGAATTGCACACGAATTGGATTCGAAATTCAAAAGGTAAAAGGAAAGGTGACTCAATTTAGTTAAATTATGAACCTCCTGATTAATAGACAATGGAGGAACTGTCCATAGCGTATCACAGCGTCTATTGTGTCCATACGTTACATAGAACCTAGAAAAAACTGTCCATTGTGTCCCTTGTTTCCATAGGGATTGCACACGAATTGCACACGAATTGCACACGAATTGGACTCGAAATTCATACGGAAAAAGGAAAGGCGACTCAAATTAGTTAAATTATGAACATCCTGATTAATAGACAAGGACGGAACTGTCCACACAGTAGCACAGCGTCCATTGTGTCCACACAGTGCAGGTAATAAAGAAAAAACTGTCCATTGTGTCCATAATTTCCATAGGAATTGCACACAAATTGCACACGATTCGCACACGAAAAGAGGATAGACAACTCAAATTAGTTAAATTTTGAACCTTCTGATTAAAGGTAAGAGAAACTTTGTCCATATGATAGGTAACCCTCCGGTAAGGATCCACTAATTAAGTACAAAGGATTATTAGACACAACCCAAAAAAAATGAGGAAAGCAAGAAAAGTACTCGTATAACAAAAGTAAGATGACCAAATTTCTACATGAAAAGATATTTAATTAATCAACGAGTAAGTAAATAATTATTAAATATCCAAAATATTAATTATTTAAATCTGAAAAGTGGTCAGATAAGGAATTAGATAGGTTTTCGATAAGGGATTCATACATTTCGCCCCATTCCCTATATTCATCCATTAGAGATGAATTATGCCATAACAACGTAAAAACGCCTTCAACCGCAAGGCATTGTTTGAAAATATTTGAAATTGCATCAAAAGCCTGGGTCGGTCTCATTTTTCTATAATTCATCAATGTTCGATCCATTACAATTAACGGGATCTCCAAGATTTCCATTTCTTTCTTGTTATTTAAATCATAGGGGTGAAAAGGATGGCACGTACCACAGCGGAAACCTTCTATTTCTGGATATCCAAGGCTCAAATCAACCGAAAAGCCAGATTGTGATTGGATCTGCCATGTGAGCGGTACCTTAAACCTCAAGTAATGCTGCCTTACAGATGTAACTTCTTGGCTTAGTTGTTTCTCCAAATTTTGTTTCTCAACTGAAAGATTTTGAAAGTTATCATAAGATTTATAACTTGGATGTAAGCCAATCTCAAAACCATAATCTTTAATCCTTTGAATCTCATTTTGGATTAGTGGATCATTAATCGAATAGCCAGAATCATATTTCGAAGGATCTGTGGCTTGAAAAAAGAAAACGCTTTTCATCCCGTTTTGTTTGGAAATTTCAGCTAATTTCTTTATTGATTTGATATACACCGAGCTGCTAGGGTTTTGTATTTCCTGGAAAAATATTTTAATTGAAAGGAATAATTTTCTCAAACTTGAAAAGTTTCTTAGTTGGTGAAGAAGCGTGGTTCCGAGTTTAATCGGATGAGTGTATTTTCTAATAAAATCAATGTCATGTGTGAGTAATATTGAAGGGGACTTTCTTTGTGGGATCCAATTAGGCAGGAGATATTGGATCCAATGTCGTAAAATTAAAGCATATTCATCAATTATGGGTCTATCGAGAAAACCATTCCGATAGGCCATGCTCGCATGCGCAGGAAAGCGATCGTGATTATCACGGATTCCAGAAATTGTCTCTTCCCAGCGAGAGAGCATAAAAACAACAGCCGCTATGAAATCGGGATTAAATACGACCGATCTTTTAGAGAAAATAATGACTGGCTTTTCTTCGGATTCAATGTTTTTTTTCCAAAAGAGAATTGGTGTTTCAGAGTGCATCAAATTGTTGTAACGTTCTGGTGGTAATAATTGTTTGGTTTTTACCCAATTGATCTTAGGTGATTGAGGATCTATTAATTGGTCCCAATCCTGTGAATTTGATTTCATAAAAGATATGGTTGGTTGTTTTTCAATTAATCCCGAAAATTCGCCATAATAGAATCTGATACCCGAGCATTCAAACCCATCATCAATCTCTTTGATGGGCCCAACCAACCCCGCGCGATGAAGTAATTCTTTCAGGGCATATTTAAACTCAGGTTTTAATAATTTCATCATAGTTATTGTAAACTTTTTTCAGAATTATTTGATTTTTAAAGTAGAAAGTTTCATTTTATTGAAATTTCAAAAGCCAAAATATTATTTGACATTCAAAATTGTGAGAGATCTCCTAAAATATTTACGACGATATTCCTCGAGTTTTTCTTTATTTTAATTCCATAATATTTATTTTAAACATATACAACTAAAGTCCTCTTTAACTACCTAAAATACTAGAGCTCTAAAAGAACACAATGATTTATCAGCAAACGGATATTTTTAAGAAAAATGATACACTAAGAAATATTTATTAAATTTTGGAGAATACGTTGGAAATCGAAATCTTATATCCTCACATGGATCTTTCGGGGTGGGATGAGTTTGTAGAAACATCTTCTCAGGGCTCTATTTATTGTCGCTCGTGGTGGCTTCGCACGGTTTGCGGTGATCAATTTAGAATTTATGTAGCAATTCAAAATTCTAAAATTGTAGGTGGGATGGTACTGCCGATCCAACAAAAATATTTTCTTACCTATTCAATGATGCCCAAGTTTACCCAGACTTTAGGCCCGTTATTCGAACCTTTAGACCACCTTGGTACGAAAAGTAGGATTACTACACAAGTAAAAATATTGGACGCACTTCTCGACCAGTTTCCCATTTTCCAATATTTTTCCCATAATTGCAGCCCGAATTTTACAAACTGGCTTCCGTTTTATTGGGCTGATTTCGATCAAACCACCAAATATACATATGTACTTGATAATCTGGATAATTTGGAAGAAATCTATTCTGGTTTCTCAAAAGGTTATCGTAACGCAATTAGGCGGGCAAATGATAAAGGAATAAAAGTAATCCCTTTAGATGATATAGAAGAATTCATTCGCATTAATTCATTGACCTTTCTTCGGAAAGGATTGAAACTTCCATATTCAAAAACATTTATCAAAAATTTGATTTCTTCAAGTTTCCAGAATAATTCGGGGTCAATTTTGTTTGCGATTGATTCAAGCGGCGATAAGCACGCGGCTATTTTTCTAATCCATAATCAAAGGCATACCATCAATTTGATGAAAGGATTTGATCCTGCTTTTTCATCAAGTGGTGCAAATATTTTGTTAATGTGGGATGCTATTCAATTTGCAAGCAATAAATCCAAAGAATTTGATTTTGAAGGCTCAATGATAAAGGAGATTGAAATCGTAAACAGAAGATTTGGCGCTCAGCAAAAACCATATTTCAACCTTTCAAAGGTATTTGGTAAGCATCGCTTTAAAAAAATAATAAGCCAACTAAATTTATCGAAACTTATACGGAAATGACAGTAGATATTTTTAGATAACATAATACATTTTTATGGAATCTATTCTAAGTTTAAATATGTCTTCTACAACATATTCAATTTTAGCTATAGGATATTTATTTTTGATAGCAATCCAAAGTAAATGGAATACAATTTATCCATCTCGACCTTAGCATTCATGCGTTTTGCCAAATCCAATGAATGTTTTTTATAATCATCAATCTTTTTTCCATCCAATCTATTGAGCATATTAGCAACCACCCTTGTATCCATTGACTGGGCAACGCAACCGATCTTTTCTCTTTTTATAATTTCTGCCATTGCTGGTAGAGGGGGCACAATTATTGCTAAACCTGTCATTATGTAATGAAAGAATTTATTTGGCAATGCATTTAATATATTTTTTTGACTTGCTTTTAAAAAAGGTAGACCAATATCAAATTTATTAACTGTATCGAGCACTTTCTCCTCGTCTACAGGAGGTAAAAACACTACTCTTCCTGGGGCGTTTTTTTTCGCACAATTTTTCAAAAAAGGTACGTAATTTTTATCAGATCTCTCCACTAATAAAAGATATAAAGTAAAACGCTCATCGGTTAAAGAAATCATCTTAATCATTTCTTCAATTGAACGATTCCTATCCGCATTTCCATGGTGAATTATTGAAAGTTTCTTTTCGTTTGTTGGAGAAGAATGAAATTGTTCATATGGGGTAGCATTTAAAATCAATTCTGATTTAATGCCAAAGTGTTGGTAATATAAATTCTGTATTCCTGATGAAACTGTAATAACCATATCGGCTTTCTGTAAAAATTTGTTAAATAAATAAATCCGATATGGTTTAATTAAAAATCGCCATAAAAGCTTATTAGCTTCTTGTTCGGGACTGAATTCATGCGCATCAAACAGTAAACGAAAATTTGAATCCTGCTTAGCCTCTGCTCCTACTGGAAGGCTATCCCAATCATTTGCGTGCACAAGATCAAAATCATTCACTGTCAAAAAATCTAACGCAATTTTATATTCTTTTTTATTCCAAAAAGACGCATCGTAGAATTTAGAACATACACGTCCAAGAATTAATTTACTCACATATAAAAACAAGTATCTTACTGATCGTTTGGTTTTTGGTACTTGAACATATTTTACGTTTTTAAAGGGCTCCCAAGCGCCAAAACCAATTACGGTTACTTGAAAATGCTTGCGTGCCATTTCAATCTCACGTAGAACTCGAGTATCTCCTGTAATGTTTGCAAACGAAAGGATACAGATCTTTTTCTGGTTTATTGATTTTTTATTTACCATTCTTTTAAATAATACTTGGTTGTTCTTTCTGAAATCCCTTTTATATGAGTATTATAATTTTCTTTTCTGGTTATTATTATCAGATACATTAATTTATCTACTAAACCGTTCTTCTCTACTAATTTGTTGATAAGGATTTTACTAGATAACCGAGTGGCTTACAACAATTGAGATCAAAAAGAACTGTGATTTTCAGTTATTCGCTATTGAATTGAATCTTATATTGGTGTCCGTCTAGCTCAAGAGACCAGGCTACCGCATGTCCGGGGGTAAGGCTCTTCTCATCTCCTTGGCGACCTTCATTAGGATAAACTGTAAATTTTTCATGAACGATTCTCGCAAATTCAATGCTCCAATTCGGTCATTGCCGCACTGGCGGATCGCATCCACAGATATTTCCCGGAAAAGAGATTCAGATCATCGGGAACCTGATTAATACGGACATCTTTTCACCGAATAGAAGCGAAAATTCAAGGCACCCATTCACATTTACTATCGCCGCACTATTAGACTAAAATAAAAACATGAATACTGCACTATACGCTTTTCATCAAATTCTGAGGGTAAAGAAAATTTCCGTATGGTAATCTGGGGGGGGGAGGTCCAGAAAAAGAAAACCTGATCAATCTTGGTGCAAAACTGGACTTGAGCAAAAAGGTGGATCTCTTAGATCTTTTATAACGCGAGAAACTGATTTTCGCCCTACTACCGCAGTCATACGATCGTGTCTTCCTGCCATCACGAAACTTTCGGCCTGATGTTGGTTGAAGCGATGACGTAAGGGGCACTGCTCATTTTCACCCGGTCAGGCTGGCCACAGGATTTCGTGGCCGATAAAGTTAGATTGCTCATAAACATAGGCAGCGTGGAGGATATGTCGGAAGCGATTCAAAAGATATACCGTAATTACATAACTTATATCCAAGATAAATACGAGGCCACTGTGCGGGTAATTACTCGGAGCTTGCTATCATGAAAGAACGTGAAAATATCTACAGGGAAGAAATAAATCGTACTCCCAGAAAAATAGGTCTGGAGAAATTACGCTACATTCCCCCTTCAACTTTACAGTTCCCTTGTTCGCGTCCTATTTCCAGTCGAGCGTTTAATTGGAAACGTATCGGACAAAATGTTACAAAATGTTACATTTTAAGAAAAAATTTGTTTCTGGAACAAATTTTTTCTCTGGATCTGCCAATTCCATATTTTAATTGCAGAAAAACCACTATTTTTACTGCGAAATTAGTTAATAGCCAATTTCTCCATCATTACTAAACACCTAAAAATAATCTTCAAATACCTCATGATACAATACTGATCGAAAATTTTACCTTTGGTTAAATTGCATAATATACTACGGAGTACATGAAAACGACAGAGAAAGAGAAAAAACAACCAAAAGGCCAGGATTGGGATCTGGTTATTGAACCACACCGCGCCTGGTGGGATCTTCGATTGGGTCAATTGTGGCGCTACCGCGACTTGATCATGCTGTTTATATGGCGCGATTTTGTGTCTACCTACAAACAAACCATTCTTGGCCCGCTATGGTACCTCATCCAGCCAATCATCACCACACTTATGTTCACTGTCGTCTTCGGTAACATCGCCAAGCTGCCCACCGATGGGCTACCAAGCTTTCTATTTTATTTCTCTGGCACCGTTATCTGGACCTATTTTTCTGACTGCCTAAGAAAAACATCCAGCACTTTCTCGACCAATGCGGGTTTGTACGGAAAAGTCTATTTTCCCCGTTTGGTCATCCCGGTTGCTGATCTGTTCTCCAACATGATCACATTCGGCATTCAGCTCGTATTGTTCTTTGCTTTTTTGGCATATTTCATACTCAACGGATCGGATGTGCGCATCACAGCATGGGCTCTGCTTCTACCTGCGCTTATCTTTCTTATGGCCGGCCTGGGATTGGGCTTCGGCATCATCATTTCATCCTTGACGACCAAATACCGTGACCTGCGCTACCTGGTTGGGTTCGGTATTCAGCTGTGGATGTACGCCACCCCAGTTATCTACCCGGTTTCTACCATTCCGAATGAGTGGCAATGGCTGGCAATCGCAAATCCCATCACACCGATTGTGGAGGCATTTCGTTTTGGTTTTTTAGGGGCAGGGTCACCGAGCTGGTACGGGCTGGCGTACAGCTTCGCGTTCATGCTGGTGGTATTCACCATTGGCGCAGTGATCTTCAACCGCGTGGAAAACACCTTCATGGACACCATATAAAAATATATCAATCCGAGCAACAATTATGAGTAAAACCGTTATTTCTGTTGAACATATAAGTAAACGCTATCAATTGGGAATCATTGGCGCATCTTCTCTACAGCGCGACCTGAACCGCTGGTGGGCTAGCACGCGCGGCAAACCTGACCCTTATCTGAAGATCGGACAGGAGGACCTTTCAGTTCATAAGGGTGAATACATTTGGGCGCTGGATGATCTTAATTTTATAGTAAAGGAAGGTGAAGCGCTGGGCATCATCGGGCAGAACGGCGCTGGCAAAAGCACGCTGCTCAAGATCCTTTCACGTGTAACTGCACCTACCAAAGGTAAAATAAAAGTCAAAGGGAGCATCGGATCACTTTTAGAAGTGGGCACCGGTTTCCACCCGGAGCTAACCGGAAGAGAGAATGTGTATCTGAACGGTGCAATTCTTGGTATGACTCGCAAGGAGGTAGATCGCAAATTTGATGAGATCGTTGATTTCTCCGGCGTTGAGAAGTTCATTGATACCCCCGTCAAACGCTATTCCTCGGGAATGTATGTACGTCTGGCTTTTGCCGTAGCAGCCCATTTACAAACCGACATTCTGATAGTGGATGAGGTGCTGTCAGTCGGTGATGCGGAATTCCGAAAGAAATGTATGGATAAGATGGGGGATGTAACTACTAGTGGACGAACGATCCTGTTTGTTAGCCACAATATGGCTGCTATTAGAAATGTTTGTTCAAAGTGTGTAATCTTGGAAAAAGGAAAGGCATCGGAAAAAATGACCCCTGACATTGCAATAAAAAAGGTAAACCAAAAAAGTATTTAAATAGTCTGAACCAAAATTTTTCCTCTGTATCGTAAAGTAAAGCCTTATGTGACGAGCGAAGAGAAAACCTTTCAAATTTCAACTATAGATGGTACCTAAAATAAAATTTCTGGACTTAGGCAATCATGGAAAGCAGCATATACATTCAAGATTTTCAAACATTTAATGCAGGTAGTAGCAGGATTCTATTTGACAATGAATAATACCACTTCTGCAATTAACTACATTTCGTCATCTCAAGATTTAGATTCTAGAATTAATGAAGTTGAATTCTTTTTTGAAGAACATTTTGTAAACCCGAATTTCAGTTTTGTTGCTTTCTTGGTTTTTTAATAAGACAACAATTTATTGAGAAATAATTATTGGAGGAGTTTCCATAAATGATGATAATATTGGCAAACAACCAATGGTGTTTCAAGCCTCTTATGGCATAATTTTGTCAAAGTAAAACGGACCTATTAAAATATTTTTAGGAGATTTTCGTTGGATAATGAGCAAGTTTTTGTATATAATAATTTTTTTCATCACGTTATATCATTATGAAAATTAGTATAGCTATACCCTGCTACGAAATGAATGGACGTGGTGGCGAAATGCTCCAATATTCACTTGATATTATCAAAAATCAAGTGTTTATAGATTTTGAAGTTGTGATTGCAGATCACTCCCTCAACAATGAATTGTATCAAATCTACGAAAAAGAAAAAAAGAATTTAGACATCAAATACATAAGAAATGAAAATAATAGAGGTTCTTCTTCGGGAAATATCAACTGCGCGATAAAGAATTGTACTGGTGATTTGATTAAAATCCTATGCCAAGACGATTTTTTGTTTGGTAATTATGCAATTCAACAAACAGTATCGAGCTTTGATTATAATAAAAACTGGCTTATTACAAGCTATCTGCATACTATAGACCGAAAAGAATTTATTAATTATCATTTTCCGAGATTTTCAAAAAAAATATATCTTGACAACCTTATTGGTACCCATAGTTGTTTGACCATACTTAATGAGAATCCTATATTATTTGATGAAAATTTAATTTGGTTTATGGATTGCGAATATTACTATCGACTTTATAATATTTATGGTTTACCAAAAATATTGGATTCCGCAACAGTAATCCAATATTTATGGGATGGACAGGTTACTAATTCTCTTATCACCAAAAATATAATTAAAAAAGAGAAAAAATATGTAATCAAAAAACACGAAAAACGAAATGGGGGGAAAAAGTTTAATTATTAAACAAATAAATAATAATATTATATAAAAAATATGAGGGCAAACAGCTGAGTTCTATTTTAATGAAGGAAAAATAGTACAACAGATATCAATGGTCATTTTGATTCACTACTGACTTATTTTGGTCGCCTCGAAAATCTAGAAGATCTACCGCTTCCTTACAGACTCGAATTCATTCAAGTTAATATCTTTGATCAGCAATTGAAGGAAAAGATGCAAATTCAACTAATGTTCTTCACCTTTACGGGGATAATTATAAGGAATTTCATATGCCAAGAAAATAATCCAAAAACAACAAATGATTAAATTGACAAAGTTATGCGAAGAATCAGGTTGGCTTCGATATATTTTCTAAAAAATTTAAGATCCCGCAGAGAGGCATTAAATCTAATTTGCCAATCAATATTAGATGATATTTCATGTGTACGTCAATTGACTTTCTGGAAAGCAGTTTTTGTTCTACTTTTTGGACAGGAATAATATAAAATAATTAAGTCAATAGCATCCATACTTAAGAATATCTTCTACAGGTCAAAGAAAAAATGACAAGTTGTTTAATATTCAGTTTTGATCGTGCAATGCAGCTGGACGCGGTGCTGCGCTCTTTTTTCTTGCATTGTCATGAAGCCGATCAAACTCCAATTTCAGTTTTATATAGAACCTCGAATAAAAAACATGCTCTTCAATATGAACAATTAATTTCTGAGTATGCCTCCCAGGAAAATATATACTTTATTCGTGAGGAGAATTTTCGCAAGGATGTTCTGTCCACACTCAATTCTTTTATCCCACAATCCAGATTATATAATTTTATTAATCTACTTATTAAGTGGGGGGGAAAAGTTCCTCACTTTGTTGCTAAAATGATCTTCAATGGGCTGCCAGATATACAAATATTATTTTTAGTAGATGATAATTTATTTGTACGAGATTTTAGCTTGAAATTAATTTCAAATCTGCTGAAGGAAAATACTGATGCGCTGGGCTTTTCCCTGCGCTTGGGAAAAAATACAACCTACTGTTATTCCTTAGAAGTGCAACAAGCAATTCCTAAATTCACGAGTTTATCAGAAAATATTTCGATTTTTGATTGGACAAAAGGGGATTCAGATTTTAGCTATCCGCTTGAAATCTCCAGTTCGGTGTATAGGTTGGGGAATATGTTTCCATTAATTCTTTCAATTCTTTTTGAAAACCCAAATTTGCTCGAAGGCCGTCTAGCGCAAAAACGAAGCTTATTTCGGATTAGGTATCCAAAATTGTTGTGTTTTGAAGAAAGTATAGCCTTCTGTAATCCAGTTAATAAAATTCAAGAAGTGAATAATAATTTTTTTGGAATCAACTATAACTATTCTTGTGAAGAGTTGGCCCAACAATTTGATGAGGGATACCGCATTAATGTCAACGCATATTCTGGTTTTGTACCGAATGCCTGCCATCAAGAAGTTGAGTTAAAATTCAAAAAATATGACAACTAATATCCCAAAGATAAGCGTGGTTATGCCGGTGTATAACGCCGAAAAGTTCGTTGCACAAGCTATTGAGAGCATCCTCGCACAGACTTTCACAGATTTCGAGTTCGTCATCGTAAATGACGGTTCTACTGACAGTTCTTCCGAGATAATTAAATCGTTTTCAGATCATCGAATTCGATATGAACTGCTTAAAGATAATCAAGGATTTATTCAGGCACTTAACCACGGCATTAAAAAGTCAACAGGCAAATGGATTGCGCGCATGGACGCGGATGATGTCAGTTTCCCACAGAGAATTGAAGAACAATTGAATTTCTTGAACGATCATCCTGATTGTGTTTTTTTAGGGACCATTTTCCATCTTATTTCACCGGTAGGGAAATTAATAAGAATTAAAAAAGATCATATTGAGCGCTGGAGGTATATAACCAAGGATATATTAACCTTTGAACAACGCCAATTTGCCGATCCTTCAGTGATTTTCTTACGGAAAGCAGCCATAGAAGTCGGGTTATATGACCCTGATATTCCTTTTGAAAATCCATTATGGTACAAACTGCTAAGTGTAGGCAAAGGAGCAGAATTATTCAAACAATTGCATTTATACAGAATAGTATTAAATTCCTTATCCAAGAAACGCCAGAAAGAATCGCGTAGAAATATATATAAAAAAATCAATGAGCGCTATGACCCAGAAAACGCCCCAAAGCACGAAAGTTGGGATTCATCCACCTGGCCATCGGAAAAGACAATCCGCACTTCCAGTATTATCCAAGCTATGCGTATGTGCCTCGTAACAGGTGACCGGCAAACTGCATGGAAAATATTAAAAACAATCCAACCCGAGTTTGGTATGGATCCAATTATTATATATAAATTTATTAAAGGATATATTGGAGTAAAGAACCTGAGTCCATTCACTCCCAAGCGTCCGAACCTCGATGAAATTGTGTTGGACTGGTATAGAGAAATCTAAAAATAATAAGTCCGTTTTGAATTAATTTTCTTGTTTTTTATTTTTATAATGATTTGGATTTATCATTGTTATCATCAAAGGTATTTAATAATAGTATTGTTGGGTGGATTCATCTTTCAATTCTCTTGCGAGGTGCTATAGACCGCCAAGTCAATTATTTACGCCGGGTTATAGTTTCGACTAAAGAAGAAAAAGTTAATTATCGAAAATGTGAAAGGTAAAAAAAAGGTACACTTGACTATAATATTTATTCAAACATGAGTAAAACCAATAACCTCTATTTATTTACTAGTGCATTTCCCTATGGAAATGGCGAATCTTTTTTAGATGATGAAATACCATATTTAGATAATTATTTTAATTTAATAATAATTCCCAATAGAGTTCCAACAAGTAAATATCGAGATTTGCCAAAATCGATAAAAGTGGATACTAATTGGGCAAAAATGAAGTACTGGGAAAAATTAAGAAAAGGTATTGATCCTCTAAGATTTCTGAACATGGGAATTTCTCGCGAAATAAAAATTATCCCAAAAAAATATTTTCCAATAAAACGAGCATTAAACTATCTTTACCTTGCAATTAGCCAATGTAATTGGTTCCTCTCAGAATATAAAGACACCTTATCGGATGGAGATATTTTGTATTCATATTGGTTGTTTTCGACAGCATTATGTGCTGGATTAATTCGAGAATCAATTCCAAAAGTTAAAGCAATTTCTCGAGCCCATAGTTTTGATTTATTTGAGAATAGACCCGATAATAAATATTCTTATATTCCATTTAGGAAGAACACGCTGGGGAAATTGGACAAAATTTTCGCAATATCCCACCATGGATATGAATACCTTAGAAGTAACTTTCCCCAATATAAGGATAAATTTAGTTTATCAAGAATTGGGGTTGAAAAAAGATCAAGAAGGAGCCCGTTTATAAAGCACGAATATTTTCGGATCATTAGTTGTTCCAATTTAGAATCTATTAAAAGAGTGGATTTGATTATTTCAGCATTATGTATTCTGAGAGAATATAAAAAAACACCAATTATCGAATGGTTTCATTTTGGAGATGGACCATTAAAAGAGTTAATTACACGCAAAGCGCAGATCAGTCTCTTGCCAAAAGATATCAAGTATAAATTTTGGGGATATTTACCTAAAGATGAAATACTAAATTATTACAAGAATAATATTGTTGATGTTTTTATTAATGTAAGTGCTTTTGAAGGATTACCGGTTTCGATCATGGAAGCTTTGAGTTATGCAATACCGGTGATTGCTACAAATGTTGGAGGCACAAAAGAATTAGTAGATAGCGATGTTGGAATGCTGATAGATTCTGATCCATCACCCGAATATATAGCAGGTTTATTATCCCAGGTAATGGAGTGGCCTATCGAAAAAAACTTAAGAATCAGAAAAAATGCTTTAGCAAAATGGGAGGAAAAGGTAAACGCTGAAAAAAACTATTTATCTTTTATTAAACAATTTAGCCAAATAAATCCGGTTAATGATAAAAAGTGAAATTAATCCCAATAATAGCTACCGATCGAACAACCACGCCAGGTGTACCAGTGTAGAGGAGTCGATCTGATCGGTCTTCATCACCGCGTTGGCAATTGCCCGCAACTCCTTGGCATGCACCTGATCCACTTGATGGACATGCTCATGCAGTAGATCATACATGAATGCTCAATTGCGGGTGGCCTCCAATATCGCATAAGTTATTGGAGTACTTTTCTCTGAAGATATATTTTTATTTCCTGATTGGATATGCGTTGTTTTTCGACCACTTTTCCATTCACCACAACTAATTCCTTCGTTGAATAAGTTAGGACCACATATGAGACGAAATCTCTGAATAGAAAGTACTATCAGAGTCATCCTTAAGAGTGTAAAAACATAAAAAGGTAACCCCGGTGCTTATGAAATATTGCTTATTAAAAGAATTCTATTACCCCATCAATTATAAGCCCACACAATTATCTTCGAAGGCAAGGTGCCATTTTAACAAATTGAACCTGATAGGCACTGAGATATGCGGGCTTTAGCGCCAGACGAGTAAGCGTGAAATTTGGAGTAAGCACAGTGACCCTACATAGCTCGCTGGGACAGACCGATGAGAGAGGCGTATCTGGTCTGGAAGAATGCAGCCGTAGGCCCAAATGGCTACATACAACTAGATGAAGTGTTGAGTTGTTCGGAAAAGTGTTGGAACTACGCGAGCAATATCCACGGTGGTGAAAAGAGAAGTTTTGGACATAGTTGGGGCGAGAAGGGCTGTATACATCTATTTCTACTATAGAGCGTATATTGGGGTATATTAAGAAACGGGAATTGAATCACGATTCACCCAGAACAGTCAAACTTGGTATAAAAACGCATAAAAAGTGTCTATTTGCCCTGCGCAAACCTAAGGAATATGGTATCAAGCAGCCCGGGGACATGGTATAGATAGATTCACTGGATATCAGCCTCATGCCTGGCGTACAATTCAAACACTTCACGGCGCGAGAAATGATCTCCCGCTGGGATGTGCTGCAGGCAAGTAAACAAGTTACTGCAAATAATGCAAAACGGTTCCAGATCAAGGCAGTCCAAGTGGATGCGGGCAGTGAATTCATGCTGAATTTGAGCAAGCTTGTCAGGAAAAGAACATCTGCTTGTTTGTACTGCCACCACGATCACCGAAACTGAATTGATATGCGGAAAGCTCCCATCGTAGACATATGGAAGAGTTCTATTAGGTATATGTTGATGATTGGGATATACCTGTGATGAACAAAGTGCTTGAAGAATGGAAAAGGATCTACAATCAGGTCAGACCACACCATCACTGGACAGTTTAACTCCCAAAGAGTAGATTCAGTCAAATTATCCACAGTGCTGGCCCCAAGTGTCTCATTTGTAATGAACCTATACAAAAATTGTTTCTCTGGGGGAATCTGGTAAAATCACTCGAGTAAATAAAACGCAAATGGGAGTTTGATAAGATATGACATTTTCACCTACAACGAACCCAGATGTTATCCGCATTCAACCACATTTCTATCAGGATGACCGTGGTTTTTTTATGGAATCCTACCAAAAAGAAAAATATTATCAGGCTGGTATTTCCCTCGAATTTATTCAAGATAATCACTCATCTTCTGTAAAGAATACGCTTCGCGGTTTGCATTACCAGATCACGCACGCGCAGGGGAAATTAGTTCGGGTGGTAATTGGTGAGATTTTTGATGTGGCAGTTGATCTTCGCCGCAGTTCACCTCTTTTTGGAACATGGGTTGGGGCAACGCTTTCAGCGGATGGCAAGGAGCAATTATGGATCCCACCCGGATTTGCTCATGGATTTTACACACTCAGTGATCGAGCCGACGTGATATATAAGACTACCGATTATTATGACCCCCAGGGCGAACGTTGTATTCGCTGGGATGATCTTGGCCTGGCAATCGAATGGCCCTTTCCTAAAGGGGAACAACCCCTACTGTCTAAAAAAGATGCTGCGGGCCAAATCTTCGCTGATGCAGAGGTGTACACATGAACCAAAACATTCTGGTCACGGGTGGTGCGGGATTCATAGGTTCCAACTTCATTCGCTTCATACAAAACCATCAGCCGCATGTTCATATCACAAATTTAGACCTGCTAACCTACGCTGGACACCTGGAAAACCTAAAAGATCTACCTCTCCCTGACCAACACGAATTTGCCCAGGGTGATATATGCGATCAGGATTTAGTTGAATCCCTTCTACGTGAGAAAGAAATTGATACAATCGTACATTTCGCCGCTGAATCGCATGTTGACCGCTCGATTTTAGGCCCGGCCGCATTTGTACAGACAAATATAGTGGGCACATTTTCGCTCCTGGAAGCCACCCGCAAAGTATGGCTGCAGGAAAATCAGCAGAATGAGGAGCAGGTGCGCTTTCATCATATCTCGACCGATGAGGTGTACGGCGCATTGGGGCCGGGCGATCCCGCTTTCGAAGAAACAACACCGTACTCACCCAATTCACCTTACGCCGCATCCAAAGCCAGCAGCGACCATCTAGTGCGCTCTTATGGACATTCTTTCGGATTACCCATATCCATCTCAAACTGCTCCAACAATTACGGGCCATATCAATTTCCAGAGAAACTGATTCCTCTGATGATCACGAATGCCTTGAATGGAAAACCGCTGCCAATATATGGTGACGGTCAGCAGATCCGAGACTGGCTGTATGTCGAAGAACACTGTGAAGCTATTTGGAAGATCATCAAAGAAGGAAAGGTTGGCGAAAACTACCATATAGGAGGCGGCAATCAACCAGCAAATATCGATATCGTCAGGACTATTTGTACCCTTCTAGATGAGGCAGACCTCCCTTCACCTGTTTTACCACATTCCAAACTGATCGAATATGTCCAGGATCGACCCGGCCATGATTGGCGTTATGCCATGAATATCAAAAAAATACAGGACGAGCTCGGCTGGTCTCCCAAACATACTCTCGAAAACGGCTTACGTAAAACTATCGAATGGTACCTGAAGAATTCCAGTTGGTTAAAAGCCATCCAGAAAAGACAAGATTACCAAAATTGGATCGATGATAATTACCAGAAGCGAGGGAAAGCATGAAAGGCATTATTTTAGCTGGCGGCAAGGGCACGCGCTTATATCCGATCACAATGGTGGTCAGCAAACAGCTCCTGCCTGTATATGATAAACCGATGATCTATTACCCGCTCTCCATGCTCATGTTGGCTGGAATTAAGGAAATCCTAGTGATCAGTTCTCCTGAGGATCTTCCCCAGTACAAGCGCCTTCTGGGCAGCGGAGATCAATGGGGGCTGAGCTTCGATTATGTAGAACAAACCGAACCGCGCGGTTTAGCAGACGCTTTTCTGGTGGGCGCGGATTTTGTTCAAAACGAACCCGCATGCCTAATTTTGGGTGATAATATATTTTTTGGTACTGGACTTCCCGCACAATTACGAACTGCTTCTCAGCTTACAGAAGGCGCGGTCATCTTTGCCTATCCCGTCCGAGACCCAGAACGCTATGGCGTGGTCGAGTTTGATGAAACGGGAAAAGCCATCAGCTTGGAAGAAAAACCAACCAAACCTAAGTCAAATTACGCGGTACCGGGTCTATATTTTTACGATGAACAAGTGACCGAGTTGGTAAAGACCCAGCTCCCGTCCGCCCGTGGTGAACTCGAGATCACTGATCTCAATCGAGCATACATGGAGATGGGCAAACTACAGGTGCAAGAACTCGGTCGCGGGGTGGCCTGGCTGGACGCAGGTACGCATGAATCGCTACTGCAGGCATCCAGTTTTATCCAGGCCGTGGAAGAACGCCAGGGCATTATGATCTCCTCCCCGGACGAGATCGCTTTTCGCATGAATTTCATTGATCAGGCTCAGCTCGCTGACCTGGCGGATATGTATCAGGGCAACGACTACGGCCAATATCTACAAGAATTAGTTCGGAAGAAAAAGAACTAGGCATATGAAAATTTTACTTCTAGGAAATACCGGGCAAGTCGGCTGGGAACTCAACCGCACTTTGCCGACGCTTGGCGAACTGGTTGCGTTGGATTATCCACACATCGATATGGCAGATCCGGATAGTATCCGTTCTATTGTACGGGAAACCAAACCAAACCTAATCGTCAACGCTACGGCCTATACCAATGTGGACAAGGCAGAAAGCGAACCCGACCTGGCCATGGCCATTAATGGCGCCGGACCTGGTATCTTAGCGCACGAAGCCAAACTGATGGGCGCGGCACTAATCCATTATTCGACCGATTACGTCTTCGATGGTGCAAAAGGGTCCCCTTATGTTGAAGCAGACCAACCCAACCCTATTAATGTATATGGAGAGACCAAACTGGCGGGCGAAAAAACAATTCAAGAAGTGGGTGGTACGTACCTGATATTCCGCACTAGCTGGGTCTATTCTATGCGGCGGCCATGTTTTGTTACCAAAGTGCTCGAATGGGCAAAGACAAAGGAAGAACTGCGCATTGTAGATGACCAGATTAGCAGCCCCATATGGGCGCGCACGCTGGCAGAAGCCACCGCGCAAGTCATTGCTCAGGGGAGGACTGACTCTTTGGATTATCTTTCACAGAAAAATGGACTCTATCATCTAGCGGGTGGGGGCAGCTGCAGTCGTTATGAATGGGCACAGGCGATCATTGATCATGCCCCCAGTATATCCAACAATCTAAGGATTGAACCTGCTAAAACATCGGATTTTCCAACCCCTGCTGTAAGACCTCTAATTTCGGTGTTGGAGAGTGAGAAATTCATAGACCATTTTAATTTACTCTTACCAGAATGGAAAAGTACATTAACTTTATTAATGAAAAGCTAATGGCGAGGGTTATGCATTGTCCTAATTGTGGAGGACTAAGTTTTGGACAAAAAAATATTGTAATGAACCCAAAAAACTGGCCACAAAAATGGATGAGAAAAGAAGGTCGCGAAAAAAACTAATGATAAAGAAGAATTCTGAACCGAGCGATACAATTATTAATCCTTTAAAATACCCATCATTTATGTTGGAACCAAAAAGAATACAGGAACCATATAACTGGATTGAGCATATCCCGTTTGCGATGTTCTTGGTAGATTTATTGCGGCCCAAATTGATTGTAGAATTAGGCACTCACACCGGAAATTCATATTGTGCATTCTGCCAGGCGGTAAAAGGGCTATCACTTGATACCCACTGTTTTGCTGTAGATACCTGGGAGGGTGATATACATGCGGGTTTTTATGGGGAAGAAGTATTAAGGGAACTAAAAGATTTTCATGATCCGCTATATGGAAAATTTTCTAATCTGATTCAAAGCACCTTTGACAATGCCTTAGAAAATTTTGATAACCAGTCAATTGATCTACTGCACATCGATGGTTTGCATACTTACGAAGCAACAAAGCATGATTTTGAGAATTGGCTACCAAAAATGAGCCCGCGGGGTGTTATTTTATTGCACGATACCATTGTTCATGAAAGAGGTTTTGGTATTTGGAAGTTTTGGCAAGAGTTGCAAGATAAATACCTTACGTTTGAATTTACCCACGGGAATGGGCTGGGTGTGGTTTATACAGGTCGGGAATCTTTTCCTGATTTAGAAACCTTTTTAAACCAATCGGATTTTCAGGCTTCGATAACTCGAAATTTTTTTCACAAAGGATTTGGGGCTAAGTTATCATACAGATTAGAAAT
>SDBT01006860.1_pt1 | contig 18829 bp, 14 predicted proteins | sample 2277101 | NCBI WGS metagenome assembly SDBT01 (sample SAMN10404973, study PRJNA504765) | marine sediment metagenome | isolation source: marine sediment core GS10_PC15, 103 cmbsf | place: Arctic Ocean: Southern Knipovich Ridge | collected 2010
CGAAAGTTTCGGTAGCCTTCAAGAAATTATTCATGAAAAGCTGTCAATAGCAGAAGGTCTCAAGCCCGATGGCACTTTGATAATCAACGCCGACTGCCCCGACCTTCTTGACGCCTGCATAGCCAGAGGGCTTAACTTTACAACTTTCGGCAAATCAGAACAATGCGATATACAGGCACGCAACATCAGCTTCAACGAACTTGGCAGCCGCCTGACAATCCACCAAACACAACTTCAACTGCCGTTACCAGGCCCGGGCAACGTCGAAAATGCACTCGCCGCCTGGGCCATCTGTCGCCAGCTCGGGATAACGCTCCAGGATTTCGCCCGCGATATTAAAACAATACCCGCCGTACCGATGCGCGCACAAATCCTCCAGATCGGAACCTTAACGGTATTACACGCCTGCTATCACGCAAACCCGGCATCTATGAAAAATGCCCTTGAAATCCTCACGAAAATCGACCCCACAAAAAACCGACGGCTCGTTTTCATCTGTGCTGATATGGCTGAACTCGGAGCACAAACACAAAGATTCCATGCCGAGTTAGGCGCCTCTGTTGCGCAGGCTAAAATCCAGCTCTTACTCACCGTTGGTAAATTCGCGAAAATTACAGCCCAGACCGCAGAAGCAACCGCCCAATACGACCTCCAAACAAAATCATTCGAAGATACCCTTTCAGCTTGTAATAACCTCAAAAAATTCATAAAAGATTACGATATAGTATTAGTAAAAGGCTCACGTGTGGCTAAACTGGAAATGGCCACCGAAAAACTAAAGGAAATTTTATCCTAAAGCCTGTCCTCTTGGACAACAACCAAAATGCGAGACACGAGATGATTTACCATTTATTGTGGCACTTGCGAACTGTCATCACACATAGGCTCGGCTTCTACGCCAATCAGGACGTTATGTTTCGCTCCGTCGCCGCGATACTGACCAGCTTGATAATTGCCTTCCTCATCGGCCCCAAAATCATCCGCTGGCTCATGAGGAAAAAAATCGGTGACCGCCCCGAATTCCACCATGCTGCTCTCAACGAACTAACCCGGGAAAAAGCCAACACGCCGACAATGGGCGGCCTCATCATCGTCCTCTCAGTGCTCGCAACTACGCTACTCTGGGCAAAGTTAAACAATCCATTCGTCCAAAAAGCCATCATCTTGGTCATCTGGTTCGCCGCGCTCGGCGGCGTCGACGACTGGCTAAAACTTACCGCAGGAATCCGACACCGAACCAGACACGGACTAAAACCCTGGGAAAAGCTCGTCTTTCAAATCGGCGGAGCCGTCCTCATAGCCTCCTTCTTATTCGCCGATTTTGCCAACATAGCGGACGGCAAACTCTTCTGGGTGCCCTTCTACAAACACGGACTGCCCCTGGCAAACTGGATGTTCGTCCTGATTGCTATCCTTTACATCTCCGCCACCAGCAACGCCGTCAACCTCACCGACGGCATGGATGGACTGGCAGCCGGATGCGTCGCAATGGTCGCCCTCGTCCTCGCTTTGCTTTGCTACGTTGCTTCCGAAACAATGACAAGAACAAGCCCCGTCACCTGGGCCAGCTACCTGCTCCTGCCCGCAATCCCACAGGCTGGAGAACTGAGTATCTTTTATTCGGCAATCTTAGGTGCCGCACTTGGCTTCTTGTGGTACAACTCCCATCCGGCGCAGACCTTTATGGGCGATGTCGGCTCGCTCCCGCTCGGTGCAGCAATGGGATACGGAGCACTGGTCACAAGAAATGAAATCCTCCTTCTAATCATCGGCGGCGTCTTCGTCCTCGAACTGATCAGCGTCGTCTTCCAGGTCGCCTATTTCAAATACACCGGCGGAAAAAGACTCTTCAGGTGCGCCCCCATACACCATCATTTCCACCTCATCGGCTGGTCCGAGCCTCAGGTCGTCGTAAGATTCTGGCTCCTCGCCGCTGCTTTCGCCGCCATCGCTCTGGCTACCCTCAAAATACGTTGACCACCCCGTCTGTACAATATGCTACTTGTACACCGCTTTGCTTTATTGTACATTTCCACCATCGATACGTTTTCTTAAGGATTAAAAAATGGACACAGCACTCTACGTCAAACTCAGTATCGTAATGGGCCTCGAATACGCAATCTGGGGCGCTTGGATGCCCGTCCTTGCTGTACGCCTGCTCGGCCCGCTTGGATTTTCAGGCAAACAAACAGCCTGGGTCTACGCTGCCCTTCCACTCGCATGTATAATCTCGCCCCTAATCGCCGGACAACTCGCCGACAAACATTTCAATACTGAATTGCTCCTCGCCGCCGCACATATCGCCGGCGCCGTCTTCCTCTTCATCGCCGCTGCACAGACCAGGTTCATACCCCTCTTCGTCGCCATGCTTCTCTATTCACTCTTCTACGCCGCCACCCTCCCGCTCGTAAACGCAGTCCTGCTTACCAGAGTCACCGACGTAAACCTCCAGGGAAAAGTCTTCATCTGGGCCCCCGTCGCATGGGCATTCATCGGTTACCTCCTCACCGCATTCAGGCATATCTTCAAAACCGCTGAAAAAGGACGCGACTGCCTCGTATTCGCCGCCATACTCTCCGTTGTTATGGCCGCTGCATGCTTCTTCTTCCTCCCCGAAACACCGCCCACAGGACAAGGCCCTGCACCAATACTAAAAGCTATGTCAATGCTCTCAAACCCAAGCTTCGCAATCTTCATCATAATCTCACTCGTAGTCGCCGGCCTCATGCAGTTCTACTTCCTCGGCTCAGCTCAGCTTATGATAGACTTCAATATCCCCGCAAAAAATGTCTCCGCAATTATGGCCCTCGCGCAGGCCGCACAGGCCGTCGCAACATGGTTCGCACTCGGCCTGTTCATAACTAAGTTCGGCTTCAAATGGACACTCGCACTCGGCGCAACCTCCTGGCTCCTGCTCTACCTCGTCTATTGCCTCTCCAAGCAAAAAGCCCTCATCATCATCTCCCAGCCGCTGCACGGCCTCGCCTACGTCTTCTTCATAATCGTAGGACAAATCTATGCCGCTTCTGTCGCCCCCGAAGAAATCTTCAAATCTATGCAGGCACTTATCTTTGCCGCTACCACCGGCGTCGGATTGTTCCTCGGCACACAGTTAGCCGGTACAGTTATGGATAAATTCAAAAAACACGATAAGTTCCAGTGGCGACCAATCTTCGCCGTACCCGCTGCTGTCGCACTGGTCTCTATCATCGTCTTCGTGGCCTTCTTTAAACCATAGGAATTGTCCTAAAGGAATAAAAAATGACTCGTGTCGGCATAGTCGGCCTCGGATTTATGGGGAAAATACACCTCCGCTGCTACCGCGAGCTCGAAGATGTCGCCGTTGCCGCAATCTGTGACGCAGACGAAAAACGCCTCACCAGTACGACGGGCACCGCAGGCAACATCGAAGGCGCAGAAGCTCCACCCGACCTAACCGGCGTCGGTCTCTACTCCAATTTCGACAAAATGCTCACAGAAGCGAAACTCGACGCCCTCTCAATCACACTCCCAACCTATATGCACAAAGACTTCACCATAAAAGCCCTCGAAGCTGGAGTAAACGTACTGTGCGAAAAACCAATGGCCCTAAATGTCGACCACTGCCGGCAAATGATTCAAGCCGCCGACAAAACCGGCAAAGTCCTGCAAATCGGCCACTGCATAAGATTCTGGCCCGAATACGCAAAAGCCAAACAATTCATCGACTCCGGCCGCTATGGAAAAACCCTCGTCGCCTCTTTCACGCGATTGACCGCTGCACCAACCTGGAGTTGGAATAACTGGTTGATGAACCCAGCCCAAAGTGGTGGAGCTCTGCTCGACCTCCACATCCACGATGCGGATTTCATCCAATGCCTCTTCGGTATGCCCAAAGCCGTTCGCTCGCAGGCCAGAAAAGGACCAAGCAGAAACTTCGATTACGTTACAACGCAATATCTCTATAATGACCAAAAGATTGTTGCCGCCGGAGGCGGCTTTGTTATGACACCCTCCTTCGGGTTCAAGATGAGCTTTGATATCATACTCGAAAAGGCCGCCATCCTCTTCGATTCCACACGCAGGCCCCCCTTTATCTTATGCCCCGCCCATGGACAACCTTTCACACCTAAAGTCGAGCCGGGCGACGGCTATTCTCTTGAAATTGCCCACTTCGTAAAAACCATCAGAGGTCAAAAAGTCCCACAAATAATAACGCCCGCTCAGTCGCTTGATTCTATTAAACTTGTCCTCGCAGAAAAACAGTCGGCAAAAACTAAAAAAGAGGTCAAAATAAAATGATTAAATGTAACGATTGGCCCGTAGCTGTCTGCACTTGGTCTCTAAGAAACGATTTCGGCAGGATTGCCGCCCTGGCTGAACAAACCGGACTAAAACACCTCCATCTTGCGCTCTCGCCTGCAGTGGCCGAAACCGGTAAAAAATACCTCGAAACAATTCACGAGCGCCTCTGGGAAATAACCGCAACAATGATTGACTTCCCCCAGGAAGATTATTCCACCCTTGAGTCAATCAAGATAACGGGCGGAATTGTGCCCGACCAATACTGGGACACCAACAAAAAAAGAGTTTTCGACGCAATAGACCTCACCGCCCGACTCGCTGTCAAGTCCCTCTCGCTGCACTTCGGCTTTCTCAACCTCGAAGACGCCAGCCAGGCAAAAAAACTCTGCAATAGAGCTAAAGTCCTCGCCGACAAAGCCCTGGAAAAAAATGTCCAGCTCCTCATGGAAACAGGCCATGAAACCGCAGACGAACTGCGACAATTCCTTGAGCAGCTAAGCCACCCCGCCGTTGCAGTTAACTTCGACCCCGCAAATATGATTCTCTATGACAAAGGCGACCCCGCACAAGCCCTCCATACCCTTGCCACCTGGATAAAACACGTCCATATAAAAGATGCCCTCAGAACCAACACACCCGGCACGTGGGGACAGGAAGTGCCCTGGCCCACCGGCCAGGTAAATGCCGACGAATTCCTTAACGCCCTCAAACAAATAAATTTCACGGGCCCTCTCGCCATAGAACGCGAATCAGGAGACAACAGATTCGCCGACATCAAATCAGCAATCGACGCCCTAAAAAAATTCGCGGACTAACACCACCGACAAAAAACATCAATCCCCCCGCCTGCGTTGAGGCCGCCATAGCCACACCCTCTCCTCTCAGCCCGTTGCCCTATCCAGTAGCCAAGAGCCGTTCCTTGAACTCCTTCACACGCCGTTCCACACCCTCAATATTATTTCGCACCTCTTTGACAAACTTGTTTTCACTGTACTCACCGCGCACCTGGCGGAAATCCTCATCAAGGTCTTCTCCAGTCCCGTCTTGACCGAACCCTGTCCGGCTCTGCTTGCCGAAATCCTTCTCCGCATCTGCAAGAACCTGCTTCAAAAACTTATTCCTGCTCTTCTGATAAGATTCCGCCGCCCAAACAAGCTCCTCCTTTGTTATCTTCTCCAGATTACAGCCGAAATACTCCTTATAAGAATTTTTTACCCAGCACCATTCGTCCTTCCCAAACAACTGATGTATCTTCTCCATCTCGCCGCAGAAAGCCGAAAAATCATCTGTTGCCCCTCGCTCGATTCCATCCGTCGCATCAAGCAGGCGCTGCCGAGGCATAAGCTGCCCCCCAATGTCAACCCAATCACTGCTGTAAACGGCATCCCGCGCCGCTGCAAAAGCTTTGCGAATCTCTGTAAGACCGCCGTCGACAACACCCTCGGCCCTGGCAAATACCTTCCCGAGAAGATACATCTCTATCCCCGTCCGGTAGAACTTCTGCCCCGTTCGCATCAGAGCACGCTTAATATACGCCCCTTTTATCGGGACCTCATCCACAGACCTGTCAGTACTGTCCTGCAGCCCCTTGAGTATCGAGCAGGCCTTCATCATCTTCCCCACAGTATAAGGGCTAAAAACATCGAAAGAGATAATATCACGCCTCTTGCTGCCCTTACGTCGGTCACGGCTGGGCCATTTCGCCGCATCACGTAAAGTGCCCACCGTCGCAAGGTAAAGACCCGGAATCATCCAGCACCTGCCCTCCGAACCAGCCGCCAAATGTGCAAACGGAAAATCAGATGTGTCAAAAATCCGAGTGTGCTTGCCCACAACCAAAGAAAACGCGCCAACCCGGCAAGGCCACATCATGTATGCAAACGAACCTGCCTTCGTACCACGCTCAAGTTTGCCCTCGTGAACCGGGCCCAGCTTGTACATATGATTCGACTGGTTCGTCCCGCTGCCGGCGTTATAAAAACTGAAAAGGCACGCAATTAACAGGCTCGACTTGTGATGCGTCACCGTATACGGACCTGCAAATATCGAGCACGCCTCACCGTTGAAAGCTTCGCAGTTCGAGAAAAAAAGCGAATTCTCAGCAGAAAACTGACTCCCGATTCGGCACCCCTGACCCACAAATACCTTGCTCAAATGAGCCGCACCCGTTACAGAGCCGCCCTCAGCAACAATAAAGTCCTCCGCCACTACGCTTGAACCTACGACGCTCGGCGCCTCCGAACAGCTAAGCACCGTCCCGTTCTTAAGGGAACCCGCCGCCATTATCGTTGCGCAGGAACCAACGTTGACATCTATCACTTCCGGCGTAGAGCAAATCACCGCGCCTTGCCCTACGCGCCCGCGGTCAGACCTGCCCTTCTCAACCTCCCTTTCCACAATCTCCAGCAGCCTCCTGACAAGCTCAGGCCTGTAACGGTGCATACACAACAGATACGCAAATTGAACCGAAAGCTCATTAAAAAGGATTACTTCACGTCCGCCGGCCTCGTTAAGAACAGCTACCTTCACACCGTTGCCGAATGACGCGCCCGGTAAAGTTGCCATCGTCCCCACATCTTCCACGCAGGCCTGAGAACCTATCTCGTAATTCGCAATATGAACACCTATGTTTGATACCCGTGCCTCGTCCCCGACCGTACTATCCATAATAGTCGCGTTATATATCCCGCTCGGCTTTTCAAGACCACCGGCAACCTTTACATTACCGCTAAATCGACCAATATCCACCCGTCCAATAAACTCGGCCCCCCTTACACGTGCAGGATTGAAACCCTCCGCTACTTTCACCAAATCCCAGTCCTGCGCCGAACAGCCCTGGCCCTCAAGAATCTTTATCTGTTCCCGCGAAAGATTTCTGTACATGCTTTCTCCGGACATAATCACCTCTCTACTATTTGGTAAGCTCGTAAGTATCCTTGGCAATCGCAGCTTCTTCGTTCGTCGGTATCACAAAAACCCTCACCTTGCTCCTGGCCCCACTGATATCTGCCTCCTTCCCTACCACACCCGCGTTCGCCGACCCGTCAAGCTCAATGCCTATCCCCCTCAGCCCTCTGCACGCCTGCTCCCGAACCAAAACCGAATTCTCCCCTATCCCGCCGGTAAAAACCACAGCATCAACATCACCAAGAACAGCTGTGTACGCCCCGATGTACTTGCTGACTCGGTAGCAGAAAATATCCACCGCAAGCTTCGCCCCCTCGTGACCTCGCCCGGCAAGCTCCTCCAGCGCCCTCATATCATTCGATACGCCCGATACACCCAGCAGACCGCTCCCTTTGTTGCAAACATTCTTCAGAACCTCTATATCATAGCCCTTGTCAACAAGATAAAAAAGAATGGCTGGGTCAAAGTCACCCGACCGTGTCCCCATTACCAAACCCTCTAACGGCGTAAAACCCATAGACGTATCAACAGACCTTCCACCCCTTACAGCAGTAATAGAACAGCCGTTGCCAAGATGACACGTAATCGCGTTTATTTCATATTTACCTCTGCTCAAAAGAGTCGCAGCACGACGCGCAACATACCTGTGACTGACCCCGTGAAAACCATACCGACGAATATGGTGCCTCTCATAAAGCTCATAAGGCAGAGCATACATATACGCAACCTCAGGAAGAGTCGCGTGAAAAGCAGTGTCAAAACATGCCACGTGCCTGATATCGGGTAGCTTGCCCTGACAGGCCCTGATGCCTGTAAGATTGGGCCGATTGTGAAGAGGCGCAAGCTCCGAAAACTTCTCAATCGAAGCGATTACCGCCTCGTCAATAATTACCGAGCCGCTAAACTCCTCGCCGCCGTGAACCACCCTGTGACCAATCGAACCAATCTTACCAATCGCGCCTATTACTCCCACCTCCTCGCTGACAAGCGTATCCATTATCAACTCTACTGCCTGCTCGTGGTTCGCGATGTTCTTCTCCACGCAGTGCTCCTTGCCATCATAATAGTGACACAGCTTCGACCTGCCCTCGCCAATCCGCTCCACCTCGCCCTTGGCCAGAACCTTCCCCTCCGGCATCTCGTAAAATTGATACTTTATCGAGCTGCTCCCCGCATTAATAACCAAAACTTTCATCTTTGCCCGTGTCCTTGCACTCGGCGATTTCTTGCTGTTAGTGATACCATTTTTTTCTTTCTATAACAACTGAACCAGCGTCAATGCCACCGTCGAGACCACATCATCCACAGTCGCACCGCGAGAAAGGTCCGTTATGGGCTTTGCAAAACCCTGAAGGAACGGCCCAATCGCACGCGCACCGGCCATATACTGCGTCAGCTTGTAGGCAATATTGCCCGCATCCAGATTCGGAAAAATGATAACATTCGCCTTGCCCGCCACCGCGCTGCCGCTCTTGACCTTCTTCGCCGCCACATCCGGCACAATGGCCGAGTCCGCTTGAAATTCACCGTCTATCGCCAGACCAGGCTCACGAGAACGAACCAGCTCCAGTGCCTCTTTGACTTTATTTACGCTCGGAGCCGAACCGCTCCCACTCGTCGAAAATGACAGCAACGCCACACGTGGCTCCTCACCCAAAATCCGCCTCGCACTCGCAGCAGAAGCCAATGCTATGTCCGCTAACTGCTCCGCAGTAGGGTCAATATTCACCGCACAGTCCGCGTAAATAAAAGGCTTGTCTTTTTCACCCAAAAACTCCGGTATGACCATCAAAAAGTAGCTCGACGGCGTTTTGATCCCTGCTGCCAAACCGACCGTTAATACTCCCGCCTGAATTACCGTCGCCGTCGCACTTGCCACACCACCTACTGCCGTGTCCGCGTCACCACAGGCCACCATCATCGCCCCGTAGAACAACGGCTTGCTCAGTATCCGCCGGGCCGCAGCCGCACTGATACCTTCCCGCGACGAAACGTATTTCTCAACATAAAAACCCAGCCGCTCGCTCTCAACAGGCTCTGTCCTCTCGATACCGTCCAGCCCAACACCGGCCCGCTTACCCGCTGACGCCAACTCTTCCTCCTTACCTAACAAAATCGGCTCGGCAATATCTTCGTCCTTCAGCCTCCGCGCCGCCGCAACAATTCGCTCATCACTTCCCTCCGGCAAAACAACTGACAGACCACGCCCCCTGACCTTCTCCACAAAACCATCTATAATGTCCATCTCGCCTACTTTCTGAGTCGCCGGAAACCAAACCTTGTGATGGCTCTGTCCCTTATGTGTCCGTCAAACCACAATCTAAACTATCCGTAAGTTTCAGTCAAGGCCGGAAAATCTACAGCTTCGACGGTTCTCTAAAACAAGCACATCCACCCCCCTCATTCACGCCCCCACAGCACCACAACTATTATTACTTAAAACCGCTAAAAGTCGGAGTATTCTTCCCTGTGAATCCCAACATTCGTCCTGTAGCCCGCCAAATCGTCCGAGCTCATCTTCTCCAACCTCCGCTGAGCCAGATATATCTTCACAGCAGTAATTGCACAACCCGCTCCCGCAATAAAAAACACACCTGCCGCAAGAAGCGCGAACAGCTCCGGCAGCGATATTATCAGCACCCCGAATCCAATCAGCACCAGACCAACAACAAATATCCCATATGCAACACTGCGCGATGCCCGCGATATCGCATCTGTGTAATATCGAAAAACCATAATTCATTCCTCTCACCCCGTGCCACGTGAACCGAACGCCCAACTATCACCGAATCACGCGGCACGAGCGAAAAACTAATACATTCCCCCTCCGCCGGGCATCGGCGGCGACTCCTTCTTCTCTGGAATCTCGCTCACTATCGCGTCCGTCGTCAATAATAGCGAAGCTATTGACGCCCCGTTCTGAAGCGCCACACGCTCCACCTTCGTCGGAACTATCACTCCAAACTCTATCAGGTCGCCGTATTCCTTGCGAAGTGCGTCATAACCAAAGTTCCTCTTCTTGCTCTCCATCACCTTCTGCGCGACAATCGAACCCTCAAGACCCGCATTCTCAACAATCTGTTTAATCGGTGCAACCACCGCCCGGCGAACTATATCGACGCCTATCTTTACGTCACCGTCGACCTTCAGTTTATCCAACCCCGCCAAGGCCCGCAGCATCGGCACACCACCGCCTGGCAAAATTCCTTCTTCAGCAGCCGCCCGGCAGGCGTGAAGAGCATCCTCAACACGAGCCTTCTTCTCCTTCATCTCAGCTTCGGTCGCCGCGCCAACGTTAATCTGAGCCACGCCGCCGACTAACTTCGCCAATCGCTCCTGAAGCTTCTCAATGTCATAATCACTCGTCGACTTGTCAATCTCGGCCTTAAGCTGCTCTATCCTGCCCTTTATCTCAGCAGAATCTCCAGCCCCCTCAATTATAGTCGTTGTGTCCTTGTCAATCGTAATCCGCTTTGCCCTGCCTAACTGGCTCAGCTTAATATTCTCAAGCTCTAAGCCCAGGTCCTCAAATATCGCCTGACCGCCCGTCAAAACCGCAATGTCCTGCAGCATCGCCTTCCGCCTGTCTCCAAAACCAGGGGCCTTCACCGCAGCACACTGCAAAACACCCCGAAGCTTGTTCACAACCAGCGTTGCCAATGCCTCGCCTTCAACGTCTTCAGCGATAATCAACAGGGGCTTACCCTGCTTGGCTACGTTCTCAAGCATCGGTACAAGAGACTTAACCGAGCTTATCTTCTTCTCATGAACCAGAATGCACGGCTTCTCCAAAACGACCGTCATATTCTCTAAGTTATTGATAAAGTGAGGGCTAAGATATCCCTTGTCGAACTGCATCCCCTCAACAAGCTCCACCGTCGTCTCTAACGATTGGCCCTCCTCAACAGTGATAACACCGTCCTTGCCGACCTTGTCCATCGCCTCAGCTAACTTCTTGCCTATCTCTGCATCCTGGTTTGCCGAGCATGTCGCAACCTGCTCTATCTGTTTGCCCGACTCAACAGGTATGCTCATCTTCGCAAGCTCTTCGACTATCCTGTCAACCGCAGTGTCGATGCCACGCTTGACCTGCATCGCGTTGGCCCCGGCCGTGATGTTCTTCAAACCTTCCAAAAAGATGCTCTCGGCCAGAATCGTCGCCGTCGTCGTCCCGTCGCCCGCAATGCTCGATGTCTTCGACGCTACCTCCTTCACCATCTGCGCGCCCATGTTCTCACACGAATCCTCCAGCTCAACCTCCTTGGCTACCGTCACACCGTCCTTCGTAACCGTCGGAGAACCGAATGATTTCTCCAGTATCACATTCCTGCCGCACGGACCAAGGGTTATCCTCACCGCATCCGAAAGCTTCCGAACACCCTCCCGAATAGCCGCACGTGCCTCCGACCCAAATGCTATCTTTTTCGCTGCCATATCTTTCTCCTATGCCAAAATTTACTTCAATTTCTCCGTTCGTCGGCGACCGGTAAATACGCCGTCCGCTAACACTATTCACACCTGCCTACTTCTCAATTATCGCCATAATGTCCGATTCATTCATTATCAAATACTCTTTGTCGTCTATCTTCACGTCCGTACCCGCATAGCTCGTGAAAAGAACCATATCGCCCTTCTTCACACCAACCTTCCTGACCGTCCCGTCATCGAGCACTTTGCCCGCCCCAACCGCCACAACCTTGCCCTTTTGTGGCTTCTCCTTCGCTGCGTCCGGCAGAACTATCCCGCCCGCTGTCTTGGTCTTCGCCTCAAGACGTTCTACAAGAACCTTATCTGCCAATGGTCGAATCTTCATTTGTAATTTCTCCTTTCAAAAATCCTCGTTAAACTTTCGCCTATATTTCTCTCTGTTAGCATCACCTGCTACGAAAATATATAGCTGTTATACCGCCTTATAAACACCCGATTTAACTGCTCCAGCAAAACCTCCATGTCCACAGGCTTCTCGATAACGCTGAAAACATTAAGACGCAGGGCCTTGCCCAACAGCTCCTCACCAGCAGACTGGCTCAGCAAAATACACGGAAGAAGTGGATAATCCATCCGAATAATCCTTATCGTTGCAAGACCCCCCGCTTCCCCCTCCATATCTACAATCGTCGTATGAATCCGCCGACAACCAATAATATCAACAAACTCACCCGCGCCCTCAGCCACCAACAAGTTAACCCCCCTTGGACGAAATATATCACGCAGCGCGTCTGGCCACGCCCAGTTCGCACCGCTGGCCAGAACGTTAACTTCATCTAACTTCTGTCGCATTGCAACCATGTCCGTACTGCCTGTACATAAAACACCTCCAAATATGTGCAAAACATGTGCCAGACGCCTTTTTACAGGACGATATCCCCCTAACCCCTTGCTTCAAAACACATTACATTACAATACCCACAACACCCCACGCCTGCCAAAAATCCCCCCAAACCCAATTACCCCTGCCACCATGACAGCCCCAGCGCTGACCCCACTCAAATCACCTACTCTAACTTTGAATCAGCGCCATCGCCCAAAACAGCCTCTAACTGTTCCCACGCCCTCGAAAAACCCGGCGCAATACGCAAAGCCGTCCGAAACTCTTCTGCCGCCTCATCCACAAGCCCCTTCTGAGCCAGCAAAACCCCAAGGTTACAGTGCATCTCCGCATCGTCAGGAAAAATTCGCAGAACCTCTCGAAACTGCTCGACCGCCTTGTCAATCTTAGCCCGCTCAACAAAAATCAGCCCCAGATTATAATACGCCTGCGCAAAATCCGGATTCAATTCAACCGCTTTCCTGTAGTGCACCTCGGCCTCATCGTATTCACCAAGCTGCACCAAGACCAGCCCAAACCCGTAGTGCGCCTCAATGTCCTCCGGCCTCAGCCGCAGCGCCTCCCGGTAATGCACTGCCGCATCCTCAGCACGCCCCATCTGCCTCAACGCATTTGCAAGATTATAATGCGCTTTCGCATACCCCGGCTTCAATACCAAAATACGCTTAAAGCACCCCACAGCCTCCTCAAACATCCTCAGCTCCACAAGGGCGTTCCCTAAATTGTTCAAAACCCCCACAGAATCCAGCTCAATCTCCAGAGCCCTCTTATAATGACCAATCGCTTCCTCGGCCTTCCCTTTGCTGACAAGAGCCAATGCAAAATTATTAAGGACCTCCACATTATCCGGACTTCGCTCAAGCGCCTTCTCATAGTAGCTTATCGCCTCATCAACCTGACCCGTCTTCGCCAGCGCAAGCCCTAAATGAAAGTACACCCGACTGTGATTGCCCTTAAGCTCCACCACCCGCCGATACGCCATAACCGCCTCTGCATACCGCCTCTCCAAACCAAGTGCTGTCCCAAGATTATAATGTGCCTCCACATAAGTATTATGAAGGTCAAGTGCCCTCTTGTAATGTTCAATTGCCTCATCCCTCTTTTCCTCCCGCAAAAGCTCATTGCCTAAATTAAGATGCGCTATGTAGTTACCCTCCGTCACCTCAAGGGCACGCCTGAAAAGCATAGACCCGTTCCGCCAATACCCCAACTGTACCCACGCACACACCGCCAAAGCGCATAGGCACACACCTGCTGCCGCCCAAGCCACAATTCGCCGCGACCCCAACCACTCGACAAGGTCACCAAACCCCCACGCCGCAATAACAAAAACACCTATCCCCGGAACATACATCCACCTATCAGCCACCGCAGGCCAAAGGCCCGCCTGCAACAACCCGATAACAGGAACCAAAGTCCCCACGTACCAAAGCCAGCCCACCGCAAAGTACCGCCGCCTCCGCAGCACCCACACCAACAGAACAGTACCCGCCACCAAAAGTAAACCAGCACCTATACTCTCCCAGAACGGCACCGACTCCGGATACGGATAAAAAACCGCCAGCTGCCGCGGCACCAGCGTCTTGTAAAGGTACATCACATACGAAACAAGCCCCTGAGTCACACGCAGCTTCATCGGAACCAACTCCGTCGATATCGTCACACCGAGACGACGGAACGAAAGCCACGACATGAAAACCGACGCCCCCGAAAGAACAAAATACGGAACCTTCTCCCATACCAGACCTGCCAGAACCTTCGCCCTCCCGCTCGGCCCCCCTTCATCACCGTCACCACCACCGCCAAAACCAAACCGCTCAAAAGGCCAATAATCCAACAAAAGCAGCACAAACGGAACCGTAACTAACATAGGCTTGGCCAAAAGACCCGGCAAAAACGCAAAAAGCGCCATCATATACCGCAAAGCTCCCCCTCGCTGCACGTAACCGGCATATCCCCACATCGTCAAAAGCCAAAACGACGTGCTGAGTACGTTCTTTCGCTCCGCTATCCACGCCACAGAATCCACATTAACAGGATGAAGCGCAAACGCCGCCGCCACAAACGCACTCCGCCACACCGCTCCCGTCATCCGCTTAAATACAAAAAACAACAACAGACTGTTTACCATGTGAATAATAAGATTACTCAGATGATGAAACCCTGGCCGCAACCCAAAAACCTCGCAGTCGAGCATATGCGACAGCCACGTCACCGGATGCCAGTACGCCACCTTCCCCGGCGTAAACGCCCACTTGACTCCCTCCCAGCTGAACCCCTCATTCACACGTTTATTCTCCGACACGTACATCGGGTCGTCAAAATTCACAAAATCATACCCGACTACCCGCCGGTAAACCCCCACCGTCACCCCCACCAAAACCACACAAATAAAAACGCTTCTATACCTGACCAAAACGTCCTTCATAAAAAAGAATTGTACCCCAAAACCCCCGTTTCTCCCACCTATTTCCACCACCCCCCCAACCAACGAGTCACGAACCACCATCCACAACGTTTAGCCGTCGCCGAAACGGCGACGCCCTCTGTCATCCCTCCGAAAGCAGGAATCCAGACCCTTCTAAATCCTAAACGCTGTCCTCTGGACGCTATAGGCTATTTTTCCCCTTGACCCAACACAACCTTTCGGATACTCTATCTGGCGAAACGCGAAGCACCCGTGAGCGGAAAAGTTCATCGAAGCGCCTGTTGGTTATTGTGAAATACGAAACGATCTCAATAAAAGGGAGAAATAAGGAAGATGTCCGCAGATTTGATTTAATGGGATTGGGAGAGTAACCATTCTTACAAAATACAGCATAGTTTGTCAAGCTCCAGGCGCTAAGCCCTACACAGTGTGCGCATACAGCGGCACAGATTTGTCCCAGGTTCTTGGTATTACCCAAGCCAGTATGCCTGAGGGTTATTATGGGTGGATACAGGAATGCGGCGAGGCGGTTGTTGGCGAGGCGACTCTTAGGGTCAGCGGTCAAACAAAAGCTGTCTATGCTGACTTCAGGCCCAATGCAGCGAAGTTTCGCCTGGGCGGGGAATCGTCGAAGAGTTCAAAGGAACGGCCCGCAGAACCGCCTTCTGGCGCGATGGATGACAAGTCCCTTGCTCACCATAAGTATGAGAGGCTTTCTCAACTACCCCCTCTGCTCATAGAGGTCGGTCCTTATTGTAAGCTCCTTAGGGAGACCAGGGATGTGTTTGTCGACGGACACTTTTATGCTTGCGTCGCAATGTGTGGCATCTCGTTTGAGAGGTTTCAGCGGGACAAAGCTAAGCCGTATGGTGCCACGCGCAAACACAAAATGCCGCGAGTCAGAAGAATACTACAAGAGAACAATGTCCTCAACGTGGGAACACTCGCACTGTGTAAGAAAATGGCGAAATTGCGGAATAACTATGCCCATGGATATGGGCTGAAGCCCAAAGAAGACGCCCTCAAGGCGCTTAAATGGATGCACTCCTTCATAGACAAAGAAACCAATTTGATGCGGGATTACGTAATCGTCGATGGCGTACTGAGTCGAAAACGTACCGCAGGGGGGAATTAAACGTGTCCGGTACTTTTTTTACACTGTTTTCTTTCCCTGCCCAATAATGTCCACCCCCGCAGCGAGATTTTCTAAGGCAAAGAAAACATGACACAGCCCTTTGGTCTGACTTTTTCACCCTGCAATTACTGTATAATGTTCCTTAAAAGCACATACATGCGGGGTTCTCCAACAACTTTATGGCTTCTATGATAACCGGGTATACCTGATTTTGTGCTTCGCAGGTTATCAGCCAGTCGTTCTTGTCGGGCTCACCAATGTCGTCACAGCCATTCATTTTTTGTGCGACATCCTTCACCAGTTTATTAAATGCGCTTTCATAGAAGCATTCTTCCTCCATCTTCAACCCGACATTCAGCTTGTTGACCAGAGGAGTCTTCATGTTCTTGTTCTTTAAACTGTCCACTGGAAGGTCATTGATCATATCAATGGCGTCAAGAAGTGCCCGAACGGCCCCATCCACGCAGGAAATGGCTTCTACAGTGACATTTACAGGATCGCTCCCCACAAGGCCGTCGTTAACCCCGAGACCGACAACATACGTCCCGGGTTTATCCACCACGAATGTCGGTTTCACTGCTGTTGGGTCGGACAAGGTTGCGGTACTGCCTGAAGGTACTGAAATAAATGACCACTGAAAAGTCAAAGGATCTCCATCGACGTCTGTGCTTCCACTGCCGTTTAGAGTTACGGTCTCGGTAACAAACACAGTCTGGTCGGGACCTGCATTGGCTATGGGGGGATTATTTCCTGGTATTGTACTGAAAACCTGGATGCACTGATTGTAGAGATCAGCAACAATAATATTACCTGAGCTGTCTACGGCTACACCTGCTGGATAATTAAACTGCCCATCTCCACTGCCTTGTGTCCCGAACTTGAAGAGAAAATTACCTAACGAATCGAATATCTGAATACGGTGATTATAATAATCAGTAACGATGATGTTGCCTGAACCGTCTACGGCTAAACCTACTGGATAGTTAAACTGCCCATCTCCACTACCTTCCGTCCCGAACTTGAAGAGAAAATTACCTGACGAATCGAATATCTGGATGCGGTCATTGCTATAATCAGCAACGATGATATTGTCGAAGCTGTCTACGGTTACACCAACTGGCGAATTAAACTGTCCATCTCCAATACCAAGAGATCCGAACTTGAAGAGAAAATTACCTGACGAATCGGATACCTGAATACGCATATTGCCAGAATCACAAACGATGATGTCGCCTGAACTGTCTACGGCTACGCCATTTGGCCAATCAAGCTGTCCATCTCCACTACCTTGTGTCCCGAACTTGAAGAGAAAATTACCTGATGAGTCCAATATCTGAATACGGTCATTCTTAGCATCAGCAACGATGATGTCGCCTGAGCTGTTTACGGCTACACCATATGGCCAATAAAACTGTCCATCTCCACTACCTTGTGTCCCGAACTTGAAGAGAAAATTACCCGATGAGTCGAATACCTGGATGCGGTGATTGCTATAATCAGCAACAATGATATCATCTGAGCCGTCTATTGCCACATCTGCTGGATAATAAAATTGTCCATCTCCACTACCTTGTGTCCCGAACTTGAACAGGAATGTAGCCTGAGCTTTGACTTGCCCTACAAACCCGGGCTTATATAAACCGCCGATTATGTTGAAAGCCGGATTCCCGCCCAATCCATCGAAATCGCTTAGATCGATGTCAGCCATTAGCTTGAAGTGCGCGGCCCAGTAATTTGCGTCCGCCCCGAGTGCCTGCATGTCCTCCGCTGTCCATATCTGGTACGGGTCCTCCGCCGTCCCACTACCCCCGCCGTGCTCCGCTCGTCCCGCCACTGCACAAAAGCTCACCACCCACCCCACACTCAGCATCGTTATGATTTTCGCTCTCACCTTTCCTTCCCTTTCAAAAATGTGTGCTTAGATATATTATGACACCACAGATACGCACCTGCGGGCGATATTTCCATCCAGAACAACCGCTACTATACTTAAGTGCACGTAGTGCGGGATTCGTTACACTTTTTCTGCCAAATTTACAGATTTTTTGCCAAATTTCCCCCATAGAAGTCCAAACACCCCCTCACGCCCCAAATCCCCCATTTCATCAACCCTTCCTAGACCTTTTTTATAAAAACTCGACAACTCCGCCCCAGGCGGCAAATTTCAATCATACGCGCAAGGCCTTGCGCTAAAATTCAATCATACGCGCAAGTGTTTTGGGGGAAAATCCAAATTTTTTCAAAAATTCTTACTCCCTTGTCCCCGCGCAGGCGGGGATCCAGCCTTACTCCTTACTCCTGGCTCCTTACTCCTCCCCTTCGGCCAAGCCTTGCCCTTGCGCCAAAATTCAATCATATGCGCAAGCCTTTTCGGCAAAATCCGAAAATTCTCAAAAATTTCTACTCCTTTGCTGGCAAGCACTTAGCCCGTTTTTGTTTTTGGGCGTGCGCGAAAATTCAGCGCAAATGCGCAACCTGCTCTAATAGTAGGGGGACCCTTTATTCCCCCGTAGCCCAGCCGAATCCTGAGTTCGCCTGTGGTGAGCAAAGTCGAACCATCAAAGGGCCGCTCCTTGAAAACTAAATAAATCGCACCAAAGCGAATATCCTCGAAGCGCAGCGGAGACCCCAGACTCCGATCTGGATCCGTCAAACACAAAAACAACATCAGATAAAAAAAGCTCGTAGTCCTTTCGATTAGTCAAAAGGACTATGAGCATTACAACCAACAAACCTCGACCAACGA
>SDBT01006862.1_pt1 | contig 18828 bp, 13 predicted proteins | sample 2277101 | NCBI WGS metagenome assembly SDBT01 (sample SAMN10404973, study PRJNA504765) | marine sediment metagenome | isolation source: marine sediment core GS10_PC15, 103 cmbsf | place: Arctic Ocean: Southern Knipovich Ridge | collected 2010
GTATTCCAGTTGCTAATACAGCTGTGATACCTCAAAATATTCCAGTTGCTAACAATACATCTGTGATACCTCAAAATATTCCAGTTGCTAATAATGTAGCCGTGATACCTCAAAGTATTCCAGTTGCTAATAATGTAGCTGTGATACCACAAGGTATTCCCGGAGCCAGTAATGTTGCACCTATCGCACCTATTGCTGCAAACACAAAACCTGTTCCTGTAGCTTCTGCACTTCCGGGAGCATTAGCCACACCTTTAGTGGGAATAACTAGCCAAACTTAATTTGGTTTAAAAAATCAGATATGATAACATATCGAATCTGATCATAGTTTGACAATCATCTCATAAATGAGCTATTATTGTCATCTAATATATTCGCAGGTTATTTTCTGGCAGTTTGTCTGTCCGAAAAGAATTAAACGAGAACTAATTGATATGATAAATATCTAAAAGATTCTAAAAGGGACAAATTGAATTAATTAATCGGGGAGATCAAGCTTCCAAAGAAATGAAACCCATTTCTATCGGTATTCCGATAGTGAACCCACTATTTCCAAAATATAAAATTCCTGTTATGGAACCTATCTGGGATGGGAGTTGTTTGGGATCATGGTCCCAAGTTAAGATATATCAAACACTAAAGAGAAATAATGCCACTTATCACCAAATTGAAATGGGCGGTAAAAAGATAATTGTTCAAACTAAACAATGTAAGACACCATATATGTGTATGGTAGACGAGATGAAAATATATTTCGGTCTACCTAAACAAGGAACACATTGGTTCGAATATGGTAAAAGTGGTAAATTGGTTAAGATAATTATTAAGACTAGTACCGAGATGATTAATCTCATGCCAACTATTATTAATTACCCGACTTTATCAGAGTTTAAAAAGCTATACTCTCCTGAAAAACATATAGAAGAAAATTTCCCAGAATTAGCTGATAGAATCAGAATAAGCTTCGTTTTCCGGGTCGTTTTTGGAATTAAAAGAACTAATAAATCATCATTGATTATTAAATGGTTCTATCCTACCATATTATATCAATCCTTGATATCAAGTCGTTGGATGAATATGGAATTACCCGGGAATAAAGAATTAATTTGGTATCCAGTCAGTATTGATGAAAGTTATCCTGATGAACTTGATATGGATGGTAGCATTCCGAATACAATTTTAGATGAATGGTTTGGTAAGAAAGACATAGCTGACGTGATTAGAGAAATGTGCCTAATACGGGAATACAAGCATATTCAACCTTTCAGGTTAGAAACTCAAAATAAAATGGAAGAAGTTATTAAGAGGGTAGATAAAAACCTAATTGGACACGCTACAGGCATAATTCAGAGATTAATTTCCAGATTAACTTTCGGTTTGAAACCAACTTCATCCTTCAAGATAAGGGCTCCGGACGGGTCACCGGCTATCTCTTAATAAGCAGGAATTTAAGATTTTTGCCCTAAAAATATTTTTGTCCACCTTAAAAGAAAAGAGATTTGCAGTCTCTAAATATCAAAAATACACAATATTATGACATAAGTCAAGATAAAATTAGAAAGTTTTGCCATAATCCGAATATCCAAAAAATTGATTAAAATCAGCTACGTTGTTAAAGTTTAACAAAACTTCAGAGTCCAGAATGATTTTAGGTCAAAGAAATTCTGGGTTCCTAGATTGCGGTGTGGGGGCCATATTGGGAAATACTCGTTTAATTTTACCATCGGTTATATTCGATGATATATCATGCGAAAGTGTTAGTTTCCAAAAACTTAGCCACAACAAATGGTTCAATAGTTTGTCAACGGGGTCACTTCCACTTGATGGTTCATCAATTAGAATACCAAAAAGAGTAAGGCCTGGATCGTGTCCTTTGCCCAAATACATTTTAAATAACTCCGGTTATCAGGGAGATTTAGGAGAAACAAATGAAGAAATCACCCATCAGCCTTTATTTCCTCTAGAGAGCCCACCTCCAGAAATTTACAAAAACGTTACATGTTTATCAGAAAAACGACCAGTTAATCGATCGACAGGAAAGTCCCCACCAGGACTTCTCCGACAGCGGACGACTTGTTCGGATAACAAGTTACTATCACTTCGTGGCAATGGTGTCCTTAAAGAAACGAAAAATATTCAAATACTTACTTCCTCAGAATCGCCATGGATTTCGCACAAAAAGAGCAGAAAATATAGGAAAACTAGAAGTTCCAGAAGGCGAGGCGCTGACCAATTTTCTTTAGTCGGTCAGAGAATTGACCCCGGTGGAAAAGTTGTCGGACGCCATAATGAGATGAGTTTTGGGACGATGAAAAGTTTCAACTGGAAAATTAACAAACCCCATCGAGCAGGTGTAATCGTATACACTGTTTTCGAAGGTACTCTTCTATTCGGGTTAGGAATAGATTTAATTTATGGTAATATCACAGATTTTGGCGGACAAGTATCATATACTGAGGACAGAAATGCTGTAGTGGGAGGATTAAGAGAATATGACGAGGAAACTCATGGTATCTTCGGGAAATTTGATCCAGAGCAAGTTAAAGATTGTAAAGTTGCACTTAGAAATGATATGATGATAATGTTTATTCCTTTAGATATTTACCCAGAAAGGGCGTCAAATCAATTTCTGAAAGTCGCTGAATTATCGGCAGATCGAGAGATTAAAGAGCTAATTTGGCTGAACAAGAAAGATTTATTTAAATTAATCTCTCAAGGTCATATAGAAAGAATTGTTGGTCGCAAAACAGAGGTGACTATAATCTATAAACTTCTCGGTAATTTTATGAAACAGTTGCGAAGTACTTTTCATGATTTTACCAAAGAATTGTAATTAAAACATCCCCGAGATAAACTCGAAGATTTTACTATCACTAAAGCGATACCACTCCATGAATTTGAAGTTTATCGGAAATTTTTATTCTTCTTGTGAGAGTTTTAAAATGAGTTCCTTCATCTGACTAGCTTTGTTTTCTGGAACCACAATAGTCGGATATCCTTCCCTAGCAATAAGAAAAGTTGGGAACTCTTTCACAACGATTTCTTGTTGATTAGATGCTAGCCATTGATGTTCCCTCTGGCCGGAAATTTTGAGGACACTAAATCCTTTCAATGAGGTTAGATCAAAAAACGATTCTATTTCATCTGATAAATATTTGCGATCACCAGTATAAAGAAGAGTAATGGAATAATAAATTTGATCGGTGCAAGGAGAATGACAGGGTTTGATATAGTCCCTATGTTTGGGCAGATCGGTTTTGAAACCCATGCTGGTTTTAATCCAATCCATTTCAAATTCGTTGCGGAAGACTCGAGATTCTTTGAAACTAAAGAATTAAAGATTTCGAACTATTATTTTCTATCTCCAAAAATGAAAAATATATCACAGTCACATACCTCTCCAAAATGAACAAAGATAAAAGTTCAGAGAATGATACATTAAAAATTGTAAATGACTCTAAGCATTGTATTAGTGATCAACACGAAAATACTGACGATCGAGACAAAACCATCAAAGATATCGTTAGCACTTTTAAACACAGTAAAGTATATGGAGAATTTAAAGAATTGCTCGATGATTTATCCAAGTTTGATTTTGGTCGATCTGGGGTGAATTCCCCAGCAGCATTTGGAGATACTTATAAATATACGGTAGAGTATACTATTGGTGGTTTTCAATTTAAATACCACCACGTATTACCAGAAGGAGAAATATCCTCCGCTAAATGGTCGGTCACTTATAAAACAAAGAAGGAAACACTTTTTAAATATAGTTATATGGACTCGATGAGATTAAGATTTTTTAAATCTACAAAGCTTCCCACGGAACCTCCTACCGTGTACCCTCTTAACACAACCATCTTCGACAAATTTAAATTGAAATATATTTTTGCTAAAGACGATAACTATTATCTTTTCTTTAATATTTTGAACGCTTTTACAAATGGGAACTGTATGGGTATTCGTTCTGTAGATGGTAGTGCAACCGCGATTTATCATCAACAGTTATGTGACATGATTGATATTGAGAAATATTAACTCGCATTTTTACCTTCCTATAGGAAGACAAAAATAAAGAAGTGATTTAACACAATGAAGATATTTTTTATTTAGTTTGGTCTAAACTAAACCTGAATTTTATCGCGGGGGACTATTACTTTTATTTCTCCTCTACAAATGGGACATATCCCAGTAGTTCTTTGTATACTTAATGCACAGACTGAACACATACAATAATGTCCACAGGGAGCGATAACCACATCGTAATTAGCTTCCATACAGACCACACATTCTTGATTTCCCACTTCAAATATTTTGTCGACTTTGACTACTTCTTCAATAATTTTAATATTTGCTTTTCTGACCCGATAGAAAAATTTGCCTCCCGATCCTCTAGCCATTGTTATATCGGACGCTGGAGCGGTATATTGACAACCCTCTTTTCTGATGGCTCTAGGAAACTGACAATTAGCTTCTTGGTTATAAGTAAGACTTGTGATCCTAATTCTTAAACGACTTCCTACCTTAACACATACAAAATGAACATCATCATTTGAGTCACCCATTTTTGGTTCGTTGTGAATAAAACGATTGATTTTTCATTTTTTTTGTAATTTGATAGTATCATTTTCATCTTCAAAAGAGGAAAAGTCAACATATATATTTTTTTTTGTTTTTGAGGTATATACGAATTATACTAGAGATTTACCACCTTATTCAAAAAGATCACCATTTCAAAAAACTTATTTTCAAATTTAATCTATTCGGTTAAATAAAAAGAATTAAACCAACTAGCGTTAAAATGACTGAGCGATTATCAAATGGAGATTCTTATAAAACTGTAGAAGAGAATGAAATAATGTACCAATTCAAAGTAGGATTGACCAATGGAAAAAATCATAGTATGTCATATAAATTAAAGTATGATATTCCTTTGGGCGATGATCCCAAATGGATGACCGGATTGAAAGGTACATTTGTTCGAATGTCAAATAAAGCTAGAAAGTGGGCGTGTCTTCGGGGGCACGTGATTACAATTGAAGGGTTGATCGGGGCTGGTAAAAGTACCCTTGGCCGAACTTTGGTAGCCTATTTGAACGGTATAGGTTTAAAAGCTAAATTTTATTCAGAATTTGTGCACCAACCTCTTCTCAAACAATATATTGGGGATATGGAAAAATATGGCTACGGTTTTCAAATCATCATGGTGAAAGAAAGACTCAGAATTTATAAAATAGCTTCTGAAGCTGCCAAGAAAGGAATTATAGCTATTGTTGATAGATGCATGCTAGGAGATATAGCTTTTGCCAAAATGTTGTACGATCAAGGAATCATTAAAGAAGATGAATGGAAGGTTTATCTGTCATTAATTAAGAGAGAGAAAATTATCGAGCCATCATTAACGGTTTATTTAAATTGCTCGGCCGAGGAGGCTTACAGAAGAATGGTTTCCCGATCCAACGATGCCGAGGTTGGAGGATACACTTTAGAATATTTTCAAAGATTAGAGAAATCATATGAGCAAATTATATATGGTGTTAAACCACCACTTAGAAGGATTGATTGGGAAACTCCCAGAAAAACTCATTTTAATGAATCAAGTCATGGGCCGATACATTATCTTTCCGACTCGGAATGTGAAAAAGTTCTTCTAGAGATCAGAAATTACTTAATTAATCCAATTTAACACTATGATCACCATACTCAAAATAATTATTAGGATATAATTCTAGAAGGAAACTTCTAGAATTTTTTGCAAGGTGGGTACACTCAGTCGTATTTAAAGATGGTTACACGTTCATCGAATAGATTGAAATGGGTCATCTTCCAAAGTACGTCGAAATCAAGGGCGGGAGCTGTTACGTTTGGATCTATATGTCCTACTGATACTCTGAGATTGCGGAGTAATTTTTCAATCACAGGGAGAGCATCAATATGTCCGCCACGAAAAATGATGGCACCAGGGGAAATAACTTCTACAATTTTATCTAATTTTTTGTTAAAATTAGAGGCCACGAAACACTTTTCATCATCCCACCAATCTTTATTCTTAAAATATGTTTCTAAACATTTCAGAGTCTGACCAGTTATATCTCTCATCCCCTGCGTAAAATCATACAAACCAATCGGGAGAATAATAATCTCACCGCTTGAGTCATTAAAATCTCGAAAAAATTTATTGTGGCAAAAGCTAGAAACAAGGTCTGATTCTTCGACGTTACCAACACCACGCATTTCAAATATCCAGAGAGTATCATTGGATGGGTCCCATGTGTATTGGTTTGTAGGAATAGGAAATTTGGTGGAATCTCTCAACAATTTGATAGTTTTCTCCAAACTTTTCTTCTGTTCTATTAGGCTTTCAAGCATTTGTTTTACATCAGTCATTTGGAGTGTAGTAGTTGATGCTGCTCTGAGTATAGGAATTGTTTCGGACGGCCTAACACGAATGATTTGTCCTGAAGTTGGTTCCATTTTGTTTGTTTCGAGTTATCTATTTTAAGAGTAAAAAATAATAATCTCCGTTTGTTGTTTTCAAAGAATTGAATTTAAATATTTCATTTCTCTCCATGGAGAAATGAATTCAACACAAGATTCTCCATCTAAAACACCCCTTCGTATCTTTACTATCGGTGATCCTCACTTCAAAGAATCTAATCCGGGTCAAACCCAATCTATGACTAAAAGAATTGTTGAAATAGCCAAAGAAAGAAAACCTGATCTGATTATTTGCTTGGGGGATGTCTTGGACCGTCACGCCAAACTTCATACTGATCCGTTATGTGAAGCCATTAAATTTTTCCGCCAATTATCTGAGATCGCACATTTATGTATACTTATCGGAAATCATGATCGCCGGTCAAATACAGATTATTTGACAGATCGCCATCCATTTACTGCGGTTAAATATTGGGATGGTGTTACTGTAGTTGATCAAACAAAATTTCTGTATCTTAATGGTCACCTTATTACTTTGGTTCCCTATGTTTTTCCAGGAAGATTCATTGAGGCAATGGATGATTTCTTTCTACAAGAAGACTCGGAATCTCTACTGGCAGCCATTCTTGGATCGGAATTCACATCCAAAGCCAAGGGAGAATCAGAATTTTATTCATCAGCAAAGAAAATAGCTCGAAAAATACTATCTTCTCCACATCTTTCTCGGTTGTTAATAAGTAAATCAAAAATACTTTCAAAAATCGAAGATAAAGCAAAACGTGATATACTTCTGACTAGAATAATAGTAGAAAGTTGGTTTTACCCTACCGACCTTTTATCACTGTTAGCTCTTAGATCAAAATTCATCACAGAAACTATGGATGAACTTCAGCAAAATTTATTGAAATCGGAAATATTGCCAGTCATACTATCATCATTTATCTTTCGAACCGCGGAAAAACAAGATGGAAATCAAAAATCAGATACTATGGATGATCCCGGAGAAACAGAAGAAATGGAGGAAACTATCCCAGATTGTAGCGGTAGATGGTGGTGGAAATCTTCAATTATTTTTGCCCATCAAGAATTTAGAGGAGCCAAAATGGGTGCCATAATTTCGGAGGTCGGGGATTTATGGCCACTAAATGGTCCATTAGTAATATCAGGGCATATTCACGATCACCAAAAAGTTCAAGAAAATGTCTGGTATACAGGAACTCCTATACAGCACGGTTTCGGTGATACTTCAGGAAAAACGATTAGTTTAATGAGTTGGTCTAATGCTGACAATGGATGGGAAGAAGAGAGAATAGACCTGGGTTTGATTAAGAGAAAAACATTCAGAATGGGTGCCTTGGATTTGATCGCTTGGACTCCACCAAAAGGATTTTTGTTGAAAGTTGTTATCTCAGGAACACCTGGGGAATTAAGAACACTGAAAGCATTATATAAGATACACACTTTAAGAAAAAATGGAATTGTGGTCACTATCAAAACTTTAGCTGATAAACCCCTTTTGATAACTAGTTCGAGCGGAGTCAAATATTCATCAGTTAGCTATCTAATTGCTCTTTGGAAAGAAGTCTCTCGAGACGATAGAATGAAATTATGGTTTAAGAATATATTTGGGGGATCCGCACATTTAGATAAATTGGTCACCCTGATGACATCCGAGGAAGAAAATTTATCACGAAATGATTTCCCTGTTGAGGTTGGTCAAATTTTAGATTACCTGTTATCAGATACCATACCTAAAACATCATCCGATGATTTATCAGTGAAAACCTTGGAGAAGAAAAAGCCTGTCCAACTTTTAGTAATAAATAGAAGCCCTCCGAAATTAAAACATCCCGTTCCTATCAGAAATACAAATCATCCCGTTCTTATCAGAAATACAAATCAACCCGGGATCACTCTAATGGTCTCAAATTCTTCTTAATTATCGGTAGAAGTAATATTATCTTCAGTTCCTGTTTTAGATAATATAACCAATCCATTGTGTATATCAACGGAGATACGATATTTTTTTTCTCCGCCATATAACCATTTCCATAAAAAAATTAGATCGGGGTAGGTGCTGTAAATAGTAGCAGTTTGTGAATAAGAACTACACCCGTCTTTTAATTTTTTCCTTATATCATGGAGGGATTTAACCCCCCCTGATATAGATTTAAATAGATATCTTGTAAATAGAGACCCATCAGAGGTAGATAAAGATTCTTGGCGAGGAGCCGTCGATGAGATACAAATTGCCTTTTCGCTGAAAAATCGTCTCTCTTTTTTCATTATTTTGGGATTAATCAAAGGTGTTTTAAACGAGTACGATCGACCGACATTTCCCTTCATTATAAAATTATTGACATCGGAATCTAAGGAATTTATAGAATGGATATCGTGATGGATAGAAACCTGAAGGATATTTGTTTCTTTATTTTCATTCTGCGATTTAATAGATTCTAAAATGGGAGAACTATAAGATATAATGTCTCTCGGAACTTTATCTATCAGTCTAAAAACACCATCTGGGCGAAGTTTAAAGGGCATACCTAATCCAGTAGAATTACAAGAATCGAAAATAAATAGCACCTCAAGATTCGGTTTGGCGTGTTTAAAACACATTTTTCTGATATGATTCATCTTTATAAATTCGGGGAAATTGATTGTTTTGGATACATATAATTCCTCATCATTTACATTCCCCCTGATAGATTTTATTTTTGTTTCTCCTAACATAGTAATCAAATAATCAGAATCGTTAGTTTTAGGAATGGGTAGTTCTAGATAACCAGCTTTACCGTGACCAGTATAGTAGAAAAGAACCCGATCGGCATCATCGAACAGTTTAGTTAACTTGTTTTCTAGCCATTTTTTATCGATATGGTGATTATAGATGCCCTTGTTTCTAATTGTCCCTATAAAATCTAAAATCCCGCTATCTACTATATGCTTGCCCATAGCACCAACAGTTTCTTTCCAAATCTGATCCTGTTCAATATCTGTTATTACCATGATCTCCGTCGGTAATGATTTCATCGCAAATGTATAGGCCTGATACAAATCTATTAAAATTCCGGGCAAACCAGTTTGATCTTCGTGATCATCACTATTAGAAAAATTTTTGTTATACTGATATCCGATTAGAACAGCTACGGTTTTTAATTTAATAGTCCCTGATCTCCTTTTGAAACCTCGCTGTTCAAATTTAGAACTCTGTTCGCGTGAGAGATTAAGAATGGGGGGTTCGAATTTAATGTTATTTTCAAATCTGAAAGTCATGAATCTTTAAATCTATCAAAATAAACAGTCTGGATGACAAATGGGTTATTTTTTGGATTTTAAATTTCTAAGAAAGAATTTATTAAAGATTAAATTAGATAGGATATTTTAGTTAATAAAAAGCCATTTTATCATCCTTTTGGGTGGAATATGCTAATTGTTGAATCTGATGGATTATTTATGGTATTTATACATATACCTAAGACCGCGGGGACAACTTTAAGATGGATATTAGAATTATCTCTAAAAAAATACTTTACAGAGCACTCTGGAAATAGACTGACTTCTGATGGAAAAGACTCGACTCCGAAAATTTCTTCTAATCATCGAGTAGTTTGTTATGGTTATTGGAATATTTTAAACGGTGTAGATTTAGCCCATGTTCCATTTAGATTTTTCCAAAATTATTATCCTCCCAATCCAGATTGGATCAAAAATTCGAAAGAGTTCAACGGAACTAGTCAATATATAGAAAGAGGAAGAAAAGGATCAATTAATGTTTCCAATCTTCTTCGACACTTCACTTTGGAACCCCAAATCAGGAAGAAGAAGATAGATAAGAGTAAATTCGTTTGGGTCACATGTGTTAGAAATCCGTATTCCAGAATATACTCAGCCTACTGTTGGTATAATAAAGAAAAAAAATTACCTTCTTCACCGAGTGGTTTTAGGTTTTTTGTGGTAATCAAATTACAAAAAATTGTGAAATTGTTTAATAAATCATTTGAAGAAAACCATCCACCCTCTCCTGAGTATATTCATTTTATTCCCATGTGGATGATGATATCTGATCAGAATGGTGTACCTAAAGCTAACCATATAATTAGGCAAGAAGAATTCGACAAAGAAGTTCCACTTCTTCTGAAACGACTTCATTTACCTATTCCTGATAAATATTCAAATATACATTGTAAAAATAAATCTCCCCCAGCATCTTATGAATATCTGAAACATTATGATCGAGAAACTTGTAAAATAATTGAGAAATTGTATTTGCGTGATTTTGAATTATTTGGCTATCGGAGATTGTATATTTAACTTTTTTAATCCGAGCCAAAATCTAAATTTACTATCGGCAGTGAACTTCCTAAAATGGGGTTCTCTGACGACGAATATTATTTCCAGAAAAATAATAAACCAAATTACGGAAAGTCCCCATTTACTAGCATATAGATGCAGCCCTTCATCGATCCAAAGGATCAATGAAATTAATCTAAAAATGAAAAAAATTAACTTAAAAATACCCGCTTATGTTTTTTAACTAAAAGTTGAACTTTCAGGTACCCACTTACGTTTTTAAATTAAAAATAATTTCGAGATGATTAAGACACCGTGCAATTTAACAGCCATACCTGACCCACCTTGGGAAACAGAAGAACAGTCAAAGAAACCAGTTCTAAAAGTTGAAAATTTTAAATTACATAAATTAACTGTTCATCCATATGAATGGCAAATAATAGACGGCAAAAGCAGTGAAGAGAAAACTGAATTAAGAGCTTGGTGTTTAGATCGGGAGTCTAATCCATATTTACTAAGGATAACGGATTATCCAATTTTTGCTCATCTTGAATTACCAAAAGTGATAGCTGGTACAAAAGTAAATTGGAATGATACCAAAATTAGATCAATTTTTGATTACCTTCGCAAAAAGTTAGGGAAAAACAAACCACAAGGATATAAATTGATTAAGGCTAATAAATTATATTATTATCAGGACCCTAGATATCCGACTCTTTTTCTGAGGCTATTTTTCAATAATTTAAAATCTTTGAGAGCTTGTAAAAATCATCTTAATTATCCACGGCGAATAACAGGACTTGGATCCAATATCAAATTATCTTTACATGAAACTCAAATCAATTCGGTTAGAAAGATGCTAACAGAAAAAGAATGCGGATTTTCTCAATGGTTCAATTCTCAAGGAAGGAAAGTTTCTCAGGGTGAGAGGGTTAGTACATTAAAAAGAGAATTTATTATTAATTGGAAATCTATTCAGCCATTGAGTGTTGATTGGATTACTCAGCCTGGTATTTTATCGTTTGATGGTGAAATGTATTCGAAAAACAGGAAAGCGTTTCCAGATGCGTGGAACCCTTCAGATGATGCCTATATGTTATCGTGTATTTATCAAAGATCGGGCAGACCAGAAACTTTACGAAAAATACTTATTATTTATGGTGTTTCCTCTCCTCCCTCAGATGGTGATGAATATGTTTTTGTCAATTCAGAAGAAGACATGTGTTTCAAATTCGCAGAAATTATCAGAGAATTAGACCCTGAAATTATAACAGGATACAATATTTTTGGTTTTGATTACCCATATTTGAACAAAAGATTAGTCAGAAAAGGATTAAAATGGCCTGCTATGGGAAGACTTCTCCATTCTAAGGAAACCTTGATGGGTGGAAATAATTGGTCTTCCAGTGGATATGGACACAATTCTATCAAATATTTAGATATGGATGGTAGAATTAATGTCGACATGATGCATATTATTAAAAGAGAACATAAATTACCAACTTATACATTAGAAGCTGTAGGTCAACATTTTCTCGGTACTGGTAAGGATGATATACCAGCAGAAATGATGTTTGATGTTGTAACCTTAATGAAAATGCTTCAGGATGTTTTAGAAACTTTTCGAGAACCATCGGAAAAGGATGGGGGTGAGAAAATACCAGATATTTTATTCGCGCTAAAGACTTCTAATTCCATCGTTGAATATATTCGTCGAAAACAATCAGAGAAACAAATGTTTACACCGAAAGAATATAATCAAATTATAGGACTGGTAGAATATGTCTTGGACGAAATGAATAAGATTGCCAAATATTGTATTAAAGATTCCGTTTTAGTTTTGAATTTATTCTCTAAATTGAATGTTTGGGTTTATTTGATTCAGTTATCCAATGTAGCAGGGGTCACACCTCTTCAATTATTTACCAGAGGTCAGCAGATTCGAGGTTTATCATTGATTTATGATTTAGCTGCTCGAAGTGGATTTGTGATAGATTCTAGAAATTATACACCTATGTCTTGGTCTGGAGGATTTGTTTGGGAACCGATACCAGGATTGTGGCATTGGGTAATATGTTTAGATTTCAAATCACTATATCCTAATATTATCAGAGCCTATAATATATGTTGGACTACTTTAGTTCCTCCTTGGTCAGCAATCAAGGACGAATGTTGTAATATTATTGAATGGGATGAGCCGATTGATAAAGAAGATTATATTAAGGACGGAGATGATCCAGACGAAGCAGGATCAGGAAAGAAAAAGATACCTCCTGGAATGGGAAAAGTTATAATTAAGATGGAAAATGGCGAAGAAGTTCGTTATATTCATTATAGATTTAGATTTTTGAAGAAACAATACCGTGAAGGACTTCTTCCGCAACAAGCAGGTATGTTAATTGATGAAAGAAATAAAATTCGGGCAGCCATGAAGAAAGTTACTGATCCCGGCAAGCTAAATATTATGAATCAGAGACAACTCGGTATGAAAGTGACAGCTAATTCATTATTTGGTTTATTAGGGGCAGGAGAAAATGGAAAGCTGCCTCTTGTTGAGGGCGCAATGTGTATTACTGCTAAAGGTAGAGAATTAATCAAATTTTCTAATGATTACTTGGTGAAGAAATATAATGCTAGTATCATATACAATGATTCTGTAACTGGAGATACACCACTTTTAGTTAGAGAAATAATTAATGGAACGCCTGGTTGTCAATATTGGATCAGGATTGATCAGGTGTTCACTGCGACAAAAACAAAGAAAGCAAAAATTAGACAAATTGTAAAGCATTATCAGGTTTGGTCAGATCAAGGATGGACTCAAATCAAGCAGGTTATTTCACATTGGACAAAGAAAAAGATTTATAGAGTTTCCACTCATACAGGTGTAGTAGATGTAACTGAAGATCATTCACTTCTTGATTCTAAAGGTATGGAAGTTAAGCCATCTTCTCTTAAAATAGGAGATCAACTTCTCCACAAGAATTTACCACAGCTTAGTAAGTCAGTAAGAAGTGGAATTTTCAAAGAACTAAATTACAAGAAATCTATCACTTCAGATTTTACTGGAAAGATAGAAGCGGCTATGATTTTTCAACTGGGTAGAAGCTTGGGCTGTGATGTTCATCTCGAAGTGGATATCGGAGACGCTATAAGACTCGTTATACACAATCAGAACAAAAATATTTATGGCCAAGAGATACAGAAAATAGATTTAATTTCGGACGGTAGTAAGGGTCAATTTGTTTATGATTTAGAAACAGAAAATCATCATTTCTCTGCAGGAGTTGGTCGTTTAGTTGTGCATAATACTGATTCTACGATGGTACAAATTCCTGGTGTTACAAATGGTCCAGATTGTTTGATCTGGGGTAAGAAGTTAGAGTTAGAGTTATCAGCCATATTTCCAGATCCGTTGTATTTAGAATTTGAGAAGGCTGGTAGGCAATTGACAATTAAGAAGAAGATGTATCTGTTTTGGATTTTAAACGAACTAGGAGAATTACCCCGTGACAAAAATGGAAACCCGAAATATATGGCTAAGGGTCTCCCTCTAGCCAGAAGAGATAAATCTAAATGGCAGCTGAACATTGTTCGCTCAGCTCTAGATATGATTATTCAGGAACAGCCGCATCGAGAGTTTTTAGATATGGTAATTAAATATGTAATAACTACGCTGAGAGGAAAACACGATTGGCAATTGTTTTCAATCATTAAGAGTCTTGGAAGTGGATATAAGAATCAATCTTATTTCATGAAAGTGTTTGCGGATCAGCTCCGTTTGATTGGCAAACCAGCTAAACCTGGAGATCGTTTAAAATTTGTAATCGTGAAACCTAGAGATCATCCGGATGATTGTCTTCTTGGATATAAAATGAGATTATTAGATACGTATTTAGAGAGAATAAATTCAGATCGACCAGAGCCAATAAATTATCGTTACTATATTAATAATCTATTGATGGATTGTATAGATAATTATTGGAGGGTTGGTTATAAACCAATCATCGATAAAATAGAAGCTCAAAATTCATTGGACGATAAATGGAAAATTTTAAATGAATTAAAAGAAGTGGGTTTGGAAAATTGGGTTAATTTAGCACTCACTAATAATGACCAGGACCCAGGAAGAGCGATCGAGGCTTTGAAATTAACTAAAATAAAGAATAAAGTAATCATGGCTAGAAGAAAACATATTAGCGGTCGGAAAGTTTTTGATTCACGAATCAGCGGAAAGCCTATTAAAACACTTCTAAAAGGTCATTTGAAAGATAGACTTGAGGAAGCTGTTAAATCTCTGGCTTCACCTGAGTTGTATGATGAACTTTATCCCAAAATTAAAGTTAAAGGATTGAATGGATTCACCATTCAATTAAATATATCCTAAGGATCACATTGTACTAAAAATATTCATCAAATTGATGGATATTTAATTTTTGTTTAGTAGCCTATGCTTCCCCACACATTAACGTAGCCATCATCGGTTGTGGTCACAATATGATGCCAGCCGACAGAAACATAATTAAATATGCTTCTTATATTGGTATTATTATTTTGCAACTTAATCTCGGTCGGACGGCGGAAAAAATAATTACGCTCTGTATCGTCAAGATTTGCAAATTTACGCCAGTCAGTAAACATTTTATGTTCCCCCCAGATATATAACTTACCATTTTTATCTATTGCCGCTGTAGTTCTACTCCGGATGCTAATAAATGAAATAGGTACCGGAAATGTCAATTTTAGGGGTTCGTCAACAAGAGATATATTTAATTTATTTCCCCCACCTAATTGGCCATATTCACCAGAACCCCATAAATATATAGTTCCCCTGCGAGATAAAACACCCATATGAGTTAAATCCAGAGAAACCTGCTTAATTAACTCTGGTAGCTCCTCGGAAATCTTCGATTCCGAGAGCACGCCATTTCTTTGAAATGGTAGATGAATACGAACTGGATTGACTACAATTTCGCCATCTTTATAGATTATTCCTACGGCCTTCCGTATATCTGGATGTACGGATGAATCAGATTCCACATTTTTACCTAGATAATATAATTTACCACTAGTCGAAACTATAGCTAAAGCGTAACCATTTGTGGATATGTCCAAGGCTTTAATATTTCTTTTTAAACCATCCCCGCCAGTAATATTTATTATTCCTGAAAACGTTACCCCCTTTGTGAAATATGGTCCAGGTTTCATGGGTTCGTAATACATTCTCAAAAAAACTGACCGGTCTTCTAGAATTACAGCAAACATGGCTGAAGATAACCCGATTAAAGGACCACAGGAGATTTTAATCGCTTTACCTGGTATTTTAAATTCTGTGGGGTTTTGAACTGTCCGTACACCGAAAATAGTCTTAAGTTTGTCCCCCCAAAAATGTACTTTTCCATCGTCAGTAATAGCACCAATGTAAGAGGAAGCTTGGGAAACACTTCTAACTTTTTGTTGAAAAGGCGATATATTTGATATACTATCAATATTCCCACCAATATCCCCACCAATATACAACATACTTTGGTCATCTATAATTGCATAAGAATCGCTAGCTGAAGAAATAGGTGAAATAGGAACGGCGAGGAGTGCTAATTTGTACATTTCCTTCCACGGTGAATTCACTTCTGAAGGAAGATGTTGGAAATCGTGTTTATATTTCGTTTTCCAAAACTGGTCACTTTTGCAATATTCCATGGCGGCCTGAGAAGTTTGACAGAAATTATTTAAATCTGTTAAATTTAGCCCCAGCAGAATTTCTGTGATGGTCTCCGGTGGGAGAACATTTAAATTTATCTGAAGTTTGGATAAATCCATTTTAATTAAAAAAATTTTAATTCCTAAAATATTCATCAAATTGATGGATATTTAATTTGATTTAGTAACTCGTGCTGTCCCATACATTAACGTAGCCATCTTTTGTAGTTGCTACAACGTGACTACTACCGATGGACACATAATTAAACATACTTTCTATATTATTATCGTAATGTACCAATCCAATCTCGATCGGGCGATTGAAACCAGAAGTGAGACGAACAGAAGGTTTTATATATATGTCACCAAGATTTATATATTTAGATTGATCGGCAGTATTAGATGATTTAGCAGAAATAGTATTCCTTCCCCATATATATAATTTCCCATTTTCGTCTATTGCTGCAGATACAGAATGCCGACAGTTAATAAATGAAATAGGCGCTGGAAAAGTTAATTTTAGAGGGCTATCAACATTCTTTGTCGGTCCTAACTTTGCCCCTTGTCCTAATTGGCCATATTCATTGTTGCCCCACAAATATATATTTCCTTTGGTGGATAAAACACATATATTTCTGTCGCCCATCGAAACTTGTTTAATTGTCTCTGGTAGGGGAATATGAACCGGGTTAACCACAATTTGACCATCTTTATATATTACCCCTATATGATCAGATGGTTTTTGCTCATACAATTTGTTTATACGCTTACCCAGATAATATAATTTACCATCAGTCGAAACTATAGCTAAAGCGTGTCCATTGACAGATATATCAACGGCTTTAATATCAAAAGTGGCCGAAATCGTTTTTGTTAAACGACTACCCGATGTGTGATCATAATATGCATAATTCATCCTTAAAAAAACAGATCGGTCTTCTAGAATTACGGCAAACATCGCATACATCTCCTCGCCCATGTCACAGGATATTTTAATTGCCTTACCTGGTATTTTAAATTCCGTCGGGTTTAAAACTTCCGGTTCACCAAGAATATTTCCCAGATGTGTTCCCCAAAAATATACTTTTCCATCGCCGGTAACAGCACCAATATATACATCTGCATTAGAAACACTTCTAACTTTTTGTTGAAAAGTTGGTAACATTGCCAATCTTCTAACATTTTGTGAACGGAGAGGCCCTTCATCGTCATGAAACCCATATAAGCTTGAATTTCCACCCATATACAACATATTTTCATCATCTATAATTGCGTGAGTTCCATATCCGGCAGAAATAGGAGAAATTGGAACGGTATAAGTCAACTTATATTGTTCTTTCCACGATAGTAAATTACTCTTTAGTGGAAGATGTAGGAAATCTCGGCGGTATTTTTCTTTCCAAAACATCTCATTTTCACAAATGGCATGAATTCTCTTATCAGTTTGGCATAGATTAGCTAAAGTTTTCAAATCCTTAATGTTGTATAATAATTCGGTAATTGTTTCTGGAGGAAGATCACTTAAATTTAATGGCGGTTCCATTTTAAATAAAAAAATATTATCAGCTCTTCTAAAAATATTCATCGAATTGATGGATATTTAATTTGATTTAGTTATCCCCGCTGCTCCATATGTTAACGTAGCCATCATTGGTTGTGGCTACAATGTGGCTACCACCGATAGCCACATAGTTAAACTTGCTTTCTGTATTGGTATTATTATGTAGCAATCCAATTTCGATTGGACGATTAAAACCAGAAGTACGATAAAGATTAGCATTTATGTATACATCGCCAAGATTTGCGTATTTATATGAATCGGTAGTAATAGACGATTTGGCAGAAATAGTATTCCTCCCCCATATATATAATTTACCATTTTCCTCTATTGCTGCCGTGGCATAATAATTACAGGTAAGAAATGAAATAGGAACTGGAAACGTTAATTTTAGAGGACCATCAACATTTTCTGCCATTTCTAACTCTCTCCCCTGTCCTAATTGACCATATCTATTACTGCCCCATAAATATATATTTCCTTTGGTAGATAAAACTCCTATGTAATCATCAGCTAGTGAAACCTGTTTGATTGTCTCAGGTAAATAAATATGAACTGGATTGACCACAATTTGACCATCTTTATATATTACCCCCACGTCCATACTGTTATTTAGATTATAAATCCCTAGCGAGTTTAAAAGCTTACCCATATAATACAATTTACCATCTGTTGAAACTATAGCCAAAGAATTTCCGTTGATAGATATATCCAAGGCTTTAATATTTTTTGTGGCGTCATCCTTTCCGATGATAATATTTAACATCGTTCGTAAATTTCCCATTTCTAAATGATATAGTTCAGAATGGACGAAATAGTTCATCCTTAAAAAAACGGAC
>SDBT01006863.1_pt1 | contig 18828 bp, 26 predicted proteins | sample 2277101 | NCBI WGS metagenome assembly SDBT01 (sample SAMN10404973, study PRJNA504765) | marine sediment metagenome | isolation source: marine sediment core GS10_PC15, 103 cmbsf | place: Arctic Ocean: Southern Knipovich Ridge | collected 2010
TCGGGAATAAGCGTAGGGGCCATATTCTGAGCCAGCCCCTTATCAGGGGCGACGATATGCTGAATGTTTCTTCTCTGTAACCGAGCCATAACATTACTGCTTTACAGAATCCCCGCTGCCAATAGGCTGCCACAGGATAAACGCTGTGCCGGAAGTAAGAGTTACCTGCCAATAATCACCGGAGCTTACTGGAGCGCAAATGGAACCCCTGTCGGCACTATTCTCACCCCTTACCTTCCCAATTACAGTGACAGGACTAGAGTTCCCATCGGAATACAATATGAGTTCATCACTATTATCCACAGTCGCATAGACATTGACGAAGCCATCGCTCGTTACCTTATACTTGGATAATTTCGCCAGCGTAGCCCCTAAGCTATCGTTTACGTTTCGAGCGCCGAAGGGTACTCTCACGGTGTTAATAGGCGTCCAGGTGCCGGTGGTGCCGTTTTCTGCGCCTATCTTGACGTAAAGTACCTTGGTGTCGGAGGCTATAGCCGTAGAACCTGTATAAGCAGTTCCGAAATCCCCGGCGCCAGCGATGATTTGTGCTGCCGTCGATTGGTTCTCAACTGCTGCAACTAGGCCGGGCTTGTGAACGCCGTCGTAAGTAGTGCTAGCGGCCCATTCATGCTCAAGCTGCATCCGATCATTTACATCTTCGCTAAGATTGTTTATCTCCGCATAGCCGTTACCGAGTTGATCGCCAATTGCCGGTGTGGCATCGTTCCAGGGTCGTGAATGTGGCATATCGCCGCTCCTTTAGGGAAAGGGAATTTAGCCTCCGTGGGCACCTATCAGGGCTACTACCAGAGCAGAGGAAGTAGCGAGCAAGATACTGATAATCGTCAAGGCTGCCCAGCCAGGACGCTTGAGGGCCTGCTCGATAACCTTACGCAAGTCAGCAAACTCTTTACGCAGGGCAGTCATACCATCTTCCAGCCCTTCAATCTTTGCCGTATTAGACGCACCTGTTGCACAATCTCCGTTACTCATATCGCTGTCCTTTCTTTATAAAGCGTTGCCAGTTCTATTCCGGGGGTCCGCTGTGGGGTCGTTACTGAATCGTCCTCTGTAAGCATCGTGCATTCTCATACGCGGTCGCCAGCCGCCTAGTTTTTGATCTATGATGTTGGCGTCCAAGGTAAGTTGCTTGAACGTAGCATTCCAGACTTTCAATAAATCAGCACCATCCAACTGAGGCAGAGACATATAAGCTCTGTTCGCCGCACCTGCGGTAATCGCATCGTCCACGTTAGAGATACTGGGATCATCTGCATCGACGCTCATATCCGTAGGCCAGGAATGCACGGTGATATAGAGGCTCTTGGCTTCGTCTGGTATGGGGTAGAGGTATATATCCCTACCGATAACCCAATAGTAATACGGCGTACCCTCAGCATCACCCGCCGGGTAGGGCGCGTATTTATTCGCTACAATGGCAGGCCAATATACCAACTGGCGGGACTTCGCGTCGTCGGATGTATCCACATAGCGTATATCGTAGATTTTCTTTACCGTAGTTGCCAGAGCTACGGTAGCCGTACTAGCCACGGTAGCGTAGCTGGAGGTGTCCAGGCTGATAAGGGCTGACCAGTCGTATCGACGGGCCATCTGCAAAAGGGACCAATTAAGCCAGTTAGTGATCTGACTGGCAATTGAAGTGTCAGTATTGCCGATAACAGCCTGGACTTCAGTTCTTAGTTCGCCAAGGTTCATAATCGACTCCTTAGCTTGTCAGTGCTTTTCCAGTGTACTCAATCCAGATAGATGACATTTCTACACCATCATTAGCATGCGCGGCTAGAGTCAGCTCAAAACTTAGTGTTTGATCGCCAGCAGTTATATCGGCATTACCAATAGTAATAGTGTACGCAGCCCAGGTTGTGCCGGTTATGGCCGCACTATCATCTTCCACTTTGGTATCGCCTTCGTTGAAGTACGCGTCACATGACACAACAACCGTATCAGGGCCAGCAGTACCATCTATTCTGGCTCTGAAGTGGATAACTAAATCGCTGGCAACGTCGAGATCAGGTGGCAATGGAGTTGTGAATCCAATCGGATTCACATCAGTAGCAACCCAAGTCAGAATCAGGCACCCATTGGCATCGCCATTGATTACAGTAAGAGTTGGATTAGAGTCCAAGGCCATAATACCGCCGTGTCCAGCTAAGTTTATTGTGGCATTGCTGGTAATCTCCCTAGCGTCAGTAATCTTTAGTGGAATCCATCGCTGGGCAGATTCGTAAACCATTACGTTTCCGGTGAAGGCAGGCAGCGTAACAGTTGTGGCGGCGCCGGTGTTGGCGTAGTTGTTTATCGTGGTTACGTTGTTGCCAGCATCATCCACATGCTGGTACAGCGTGGAGCCTTTCGATGCAGTTACCGAGTTCAGGGCAAGTTCCCCAGCTACCGTATCGGAGCCGAGCGTCAGATCGCCACCAAGGGTTACGGTGGCGGCTGGGTTGCCCGTAGTTCCAAGCAACGTACCTGTTGCCGTAGGAAGTGTGAAAACTGCCGCAGCACCATTTTGCCCGTTTTGGATAGTGGTTGCTGCATCAGCCGCATTGTTATCAACATGCTGTAATATAGTCGAACCCTTACCCGTTGTAACCGAGTTTACTGTTAGCTTACCAGCTACCGTATCGGAGCCGAGCGCAATATCACCGAGGATAGACTGAGCAGTAGTGCCAGTCATTACAAAGCTAGCGCTAGCTCCAGCATCGGGTATTGTATAGGTTCGTGCAGCAGCTTGAGCGGCGTTGGTAATAGTCAAATTCCGTGAACCTGCTCCTATGTCGGTACACTGGATAATTATTTTAGAGTTGGTGGTGCTGGCTGGGAAAATATCAAGTGTGCCAGCAACAGCGTCCGCTCCAACATCCAAATCAGTAACCGTAGTCATTGTAAATGCACCGCCCATACCGTTTGAAGTGGCATGGGTGTGATCGGGAATCTCCGAGCCGACGTTTACCGAGATAACGCCGACGGTGGTGCTTACCACTGATACATAGCCGATAAGCTGGGGCATAGTAGTCGATTCTGTAAGACTCCAGCCGCCCGGCGTATCTGACAGGAATACTGCATCGCCCACGGCCCCAGAATTGGTATTAACATTACCGCCGGTGTTAGGTTTGTCAATTCGGCCTATTCCCGTAACGTACCCTACTGCAGCGCTGGTTATATCGGCCAGGGCTACGGCAATCGCTGGGAATCCAGCGTTAGCGTCCGCTAATTTAGCGTCGAAGCAACTGTTGGTAGCGTTCCAACTGGAAAAATAAACTAGTTCCCCGCCGGTAATGGAGGCGCCGGCTACAACCTTTATCTGCCCGGCAGATGCGGCATCGGTATTCTGTTCTAGGTTTCGTATTCTCGTACCTATTGTAAGGCTTTTGGCTTTGCCTCGCAGTTTATTCAACCTGGCCTCTTCGCCAGTAGTCAAATTAGCCATAATAAATATCCTTTCAGTTTAAGCGTTTGTCTTGGAGAGCTAGGGCTCTCTACCATTTATGTCACAGCCACATTGGCTGCGGGTGGCTTCCGTCGCTGGGGCTGAATGAACAGCCCCAGAATGACAAATTTCACGAACACTACGGCGAAATCGTCCAGAACACAGGTTTGTAGTCAGCCGTAGCTCCGGCATTAGCGGACAGAACCGCAAGTTGCGGTAGCGTGCCGTCGGCGGTAATCAGTTGCCCAGCGGTAGTGCTGTTCATCAAAGCAATACCAACGCCTTCGGTTCCATTTAGCCATCCAATGCCATCGCCCCAAGTCTGAGCCCAGAAGAAGTAGGCCGCCGTTACTGGAATCAGGGGCGCGCCAACCGTCCTGCTGGTTTGCGTTGTTCCGCTGGCCAATTGGATTACTACCCCACTGTAGGGGTTTTTAGCCAAGCCATAGGTTGTAGCGGCAGCACAAGCTACCCGAATTGAGTCGTAGAGCGTAAATACTCCATCGGCCCCAGATGTTACCGCCGGGTGCGACTTGATTTTGTACATCTGGCCTTCGGCGGTGTCGTCAGTCGTATAAAAATATCCATCCGCATAGAGATCAGCAGTAATAGTACTGCCGACGGTTAGGGTGACTTGCGTGTCGCCTTTAGCCGGGATATTCCCAGCGTCATTGCTGCCTTCGTCCAAGTCTATTTCAGTGGTAAGGTTAGCCGGACCCTGAACTGTTTTGGCTAGGGCTAACGTCCCTGCCCCATTCAGGCAATACTGAAACGTCCTGCCATCATTCAGTCGAAGTCTAGTTCCAAGCGGGCAATTTTTGTCTTGAGATTCTTGGTAAATGCCTTGTCCAACGGCACGCTCCGTATGAACTGTAACTTGATAATCATCTAAAGCCATAATAAATACTCCTTTGTTTTTGGCAAACTCATAAGCTCGATTGGCTTCAAGCTCGGAGATAACCAACAGAAAAACTCAAACATACTCAAAAACACTACACAACGACTTAGGTGTCGATGCCGAAAATGACATAATTAAGACGCGGGTTATCTATACCCAACTGACACTGACTCACGCACTGGCGCACCTTATCGAAGGGCTGGTTATCCGGTTCTTTCCAGTCAGTCCATTCAAACCACATATCCGGGGTAATGAAGAAGGATAAAGTGGAACTGGTGAGGAAATAGGCCCGGCGAGCGTTGCTCATCTTGGCTACTTTGATAAGCGGCACACCTTTGTAGTGCATCAGCTTGAAGCTCACGTCGCCTATCATGGTATCGACGAACTGCTTATCCAGCAGAGCGTAATTCTCGTAATCCAGGTGGGTTTGGTGATCGCAGAGGATGGCATCGGGTTGGCCCATGCCTTCCTGTTCCACGGCATCAAAGGCCGTCTGGAACCATTCCTGGATGTAGGTGTCTGCCGCTAACCCAGTGCGGGTTGTCGAGGATAGGTTCCTCCACCAATCGTAGGTGCTTCTCGAAATACCGCCAACAGTGGTAGTCTGCGATGCTTCTGCCGTCGATTCGACTAGGGTGCTGAGCGGGTTGATATTCCCGGCGGTTAGGCTAATAGCCGACAACTGGGTTTCAAAGACAGCCTGTTTCGTCTTGACGAGGTTGTCGATCTTCTTATCAATCAGTTTGAACACCATGCCTTTGCCTCTGTTGGCTAAGTTATCGTCCCTGAACTGGGTTACATTGCCAGCCATTGTTTTCTTAGAGTACACGGCATTGGTGAATACGTCGCTGTCGGCCAAACTTACCGTACCACCTTTACCAATCATACTAACCGTACTGTTTTCGTCGTACTCTATCGGCAGGAGAAAATTCTCTCCTTCAGATTGATCTTCTCGCAAGGTTTTCATGTAAGCGAACAACGGTCTACCCTTGAAAAAGGCATCAGCCATCTCACCCTGACGGGCGTCAATCTGTGCCGAGAATAGAGAATTTTGGACATAAGTAATACTAGGGGGCATAACTAAACTCCTTTCGTGTAGTTACAATGCGTATCTACTGAATACGAACAACTAAATTGACGTTTGGGAGCCGGTTATGGTATGGTATGGTCAGAGAGGCTTATGCTATTGCTATAAACCCCGTGTATATTTCGCTGGTATCTCTTCGCCTTTTACTACCCACTCATCGTAACATGCGTCAAATAACGCACGAGCGGATAAGGCAGGTGCCGTTGCGTCGTTCCTAGCTGGCTTTCCAGAAATGCCAGCCTTGCTCGATCTGTTTTGCGTTAGCGCTTCTTCGACGCGATTCTTCACTTCTGCTTCAATTTCCGAATCTTTTGTGGTTCCTTGTGCATTTGCCGGAGCTTTCTGATCCGCAGCCCGTGCCTGTAGCGTTTTGAATGCTTGCTTGGGGCTAAGGCCGGAGGTCATTAGGCCGTACATAGCATCCCTGCTTTTGAAAATATCTGCATCGGGGGCAACGAGTTCCAATAGCTCACCGAACTGGCTTGCCATATTGGACAGGTTAGTGGATTGCGTTTGTTGCATGTACTGGACTATTTCATCCTGGCTCATGGAGTTGAAGTCAACGCTCTGTGGGCCTGCCGCTGGCGGGGCCGTTGCCCCTCGCTGTTCAAGCGAGGATATATACTGCTTACCGGATGCGCGTTCCTCTCGGAGTTCCCGCAACTCAGTCTCCATCAGTTCCGTCTGATGCGCCTGAGTCTCCAGGGCCGTCAGCATTTGCTTCTGGAAGTCCGTCGGCTCCGCCTGGCTCTCCTCTTTATCTTCCTGCTCCGAGGGCTTGTTCGGGCCTTGTGTCGCTTGCCCCGCCGCTTCCACTAGTTCCACCAGATGGTCCGGTACTGGCAATTTCTTCTCTTCCGGCATGACTATGCTCCTGAGAAATAGATTCGACAAATACGGCATCGGATTCGCCCAATGCCTTTATGTCAGAAACAGCTTCCTCTGTGGAAACTGGTTGGTCCACCGTTTTAGTTTTTGGCTTGCTTGCCTTCTTCCTGCAATCTCGGATAAAATCTCGGTTGCGCGTCAAAATCCCATGCTGCACCTTTTTGAAGATTCGGTGCAAATCCTGTAAATTCCACGAGCCGATAAATTCAATTTTGGGGTTACGCACATCTTTGTAGGTTATGGTTACGGTTCTCTGCAAGGGCAGGGCACGGTAGAGCCTACTTGCCATACCAGGGTCTATGGGATCATCGAGCTTTAGGTCAAACCCGCATATCTTAGCCCTACGCCGTAGCGTATTACCGTAGAGTCCTACCCATTTACCCATGTCTCTAAAAGTCATATTGTGTCTCTGCCTTCTTTTTCCAGCACCATTTAGTCGGGGACTCATCTCTTACGAAACTAACGGCCATGTTTCCACATTCGGTGCATTCCATACTCGGTTCCCATTTTTGGCCTTCGTCAACCGGCAGTATCGCTACAAACTCAAACCCACAAATACTGCAAACGCAATCACCTACCAAGAAGGCCATGCCGTATCACTCCGTGCTTTCCCCAGCTCCTATCTGGCAACTTTCCGATCTAGCCATCTCTAAACAAAAGCGACAAGGTAACACTTGTATTGCGGCGGGACTATCTTTAGGATACCCGTCAACGCCGTTTAGGTAAAGCTGAGCCGTTGTCCTAAGTTCTTTTTTACATGTCGAACATGTAATTTTTATCATCATTCGCCGCCCTTTCTAACCTATGTCTCTAAAAGTCATATTGGCGTATCCTCATATGTTATATATAGCCCATTGAGAATCTAGTTCACAATTTTTTTATGTGCTCGCATTCTTTTGCCTTTTTCAATCCAACTATCGTCTCGCAACTGCAAATGACAACTACGACATAACCACATAACATCTAAGGGTTTTGTGTAATCTTCATGGTGTCCATCAACTTTGCCTACTTTGCCACAAACCTCACACGCAGGTGGCCTTTTTAGCTTACCTGCTTTTATCGCATATTTAACTCGCTGAATCGCTCTTGTCCGTTCTGGGTATATCTCTGCATACTGTAATACTCTGTCCACATTACACCTCCTGTAGTGCTCTTGGCGGTTATAGGCGGTCAAGCTGGCCAAGATATCCAGCATTTCGGGAGCTACCCTAGGCCGCCACGGTTGTTATTTTACTTCATGCCTGTCTTTTCTTTATAGCTGATATATCAATGTGTGAATACTTCAATAAGTGTTTCATTAGGGAATCTTTTTCCCTTAGTCACCCTATCGTGTATCTGCTGGTTAGGCGTGGCCTCTGATTCAATCTCTCCACGATCTTCAATCGTTACCTTATATTTTCGCCCAACGTACTCAAACGTGATGTCGCCGATAAATGGTTCTTCAGTAGTTTGCCCTGAGCCGTAAATCTCTACGGTGTCTAACTGCTCAATCCGTTCCTCAATCGTACGCCGCAAGTTCAGTAACCACATGGGCACACCTTGGGGTGGGACTATTGGAGTTCGATCTCCTGGTTTTGTCTGGGGTATATCTTCCATTTCAGGCTCCTGGTTTTGTCTGGGGTATATCTTCCATTTCAGAATCCAATGTGTTCATATTGTTGATAATAATCAACTGTTGCCGTTTGTCAACATCTTTTTTATAAAAATCTTTAGTCTTTAGCTCCTACGGGGTCTATTACTACCGTGCTTATCTTGCGAGTGCCCGCTTCTATTACCCTGCCGTGCTTACAGGCATCCATGTAGCTCTGCCGTGTGGGGCAGTAAACTTTGTCTATCCCTACCTGCATGTGCTTTGCGTTCCAGCGGTTATGGAAAGTTATCCGATTGGGCACTATCTTTTTCGTACTGGGCGGTTCCTTGATTATCTGCCCACCACAGCGGGGGCATTGATCTGGAGCATCGCTGTAAAACGTTGTGCCAGCAAAGCTTCGACCACATTTCTTTTGACAGTAATACATGCTTACCCTTACTTTGGCCTCACATATCTGATAACCTTGGCTTTTCCTCCAACTATCATAAATGGTTCATGGTCAGCGTGAGCCACTATGATTGAGCCTTTGTAATGCGTTACTTGTGCTTCAGGCAGGAGTTCCATAATAAACTTGTGGTTTTTGAGCTGAGCCATTACTTATATCCTGAGCTTTTAGAAGATGGTGTATGCCTAGCCCGTTTCTTCGGACGTTTGCTTTTACCGGATTTGGGTTTATTAGCCATTGTTTTTGGGCATCCTTATAACCGATTTGACGGCTTTCTGCTGTTTTACTAAAAACACCTTAGCTGCTTTGAACCGCCCTGCGCTCATCGTAACCTCCGCAGCCCGGAGCAGAGTTTGGGCATCGCCCTCAATTTGATACTGCCTCTCAGTCTTGGGGTTGACGGCAAGAGTGGCGGTACTCTTTTTGCGTCTAGGGCTGGACGACTTACTTTTACCTGCTTTGCGTTTGGCCATTATTCGGCTCCTTCAGTGGGTTCCTTCTGGGATACTGCCCCTTTTACGGCTTCCAGGGCTATTTTCTGATCGCCTTCCTGCTCTCTGGCAGCGGATTCCTGGGCGAATTGCTTATCTTCTGATTGCGTCTGAGCCTGCTGCTGGGCCTGGAGGGTCTGCTGGGACGCTTTATTGAACTGTTCTTCGGTGATAATCAGCCTATCGGCATCTATATCGTCGAACGCCTGAACTACCCAGCGGAGCAGGTAGTCTTGGTTTATCCGGGGATGCCCGCCTAAATGCTGGGCTAGTATAGCTCGTTCTTGCTTTACAGCCATTCTACTAGGCGGAGGCCCGCTATCGACGGATACCTCGAACCGATAGTCACCCTTCAAGTCAGAACCCTTGAATTGCACCATTCCCCGCTGGCCCATAGCGTTTACTAGATCAATCCACCGCTTATCCGTCCAGAAACCCGGCAGAGCGGGGCTTCCGGCGATAAGGGTATGGGCGTCGCGTATCAGATCGAGGATAACGTCTGAGACTATATCCCGGTAGTACCCGATCATCAGATCGTGGGCACCCTGTACCTGAGCCGACTCAGTGGCCGTATGGCGGCCTGCGGCCTGTTCACCCATCTGCACCCTGCCTAGCCCGGAAAGCTCTCTCATATCGCGTCTGGCGTTCTCAGCGGCTATCTGCATCTCCATCCCCTGATGGGGCTGGAATACTTTGAGGTCAGCGTCACTTACCGAGCCGGTACTCTCGATCACCGCTCCTACATCTTCGTCGGTCAACTGCTCCATCTGCTCGGCACTCAGCAGCCCGGATCGTACTATGATTTTCATAATACTTATCCGGCGTTGCTTGGCGTCTTGGGTACGAATATCGTTGAACTCTTTTTGCGGCTTATCCAGTAAATCGACGGTAGAGCAGCCGTAAGGGCTTCTGCTTAGAGTGTTGAAGATAATAAAATAGAAGGGTAGGCGGTTAGTGAGGTTGGTTATCTCATCCACATCGTTGTAGAGCCATCTGTCTTTCTGGTTAGCCGGGGTTAGCATAATCTTCCCCGACTCCAAATCCCGGATTTCATAGATAAGCACGATACCATCCAACTTACCTATCCCCGTTTGCATGGCTCCCTGAGCCGCCATTGCCATAGAAGCCTTATTCATGGGTAGGTCTACGTCGGGCTTCAAGTCCTTGGTATTACTAAGCCGAGAATCGGCCTTCAGGTCGTCTATATGGCGATAATACCGATGCACGCCCCAGCGGGCACTAATCACGTTACGGGCTCCGTATTCGATAGCTACGTCGCCAGGATGCACTCTGAGCCACCAGGGGCTCCCAACGGCGATACGGTTTTGCTTCCTCAATTCTACTGGGAGGATTTGTAGGCCAGCGGATTCGGATTCCACCTTAGCTTCTGCGGGCACCGCAAACTCGCTATCGTAGCCCAGCTTCATTATCCCCCATCCGCAGTTGAAGGTATCTTGAATAGCCATCCTCATTTCAGACTTGAGGCCCAGGGTTTGTATTTTGTTATTCCAGAGCCGGGTAAGAATAGGCACGAACCGATCACCTTCGGGGCTCATGGAGCGAACCAGTATCGAGGGGTCGCGGAAGTAAGTCGCCGCTACCAGCCGCCGCAGCATTATCTGTACCAGATTGATATCGTATATTTTCTTCTCCGTATCCTCGAACCGCTGGTTATAGGTATAGCTCTCGAAGGTACTGAGTTCACTATCGGTATAAATCTTAGCCCGCTCTTCAAATGCGGTGCGAGCTTTCGTTTTCCATTCCATAACTTTCTTGAATTGGCGGGCTGTAGCCATTAGCGGTTTGCTCCAATCGGTTGTTTTCGCTTCCCGTCCTGCACGTTGAAGAAGCTGCGTTTGCTTTTCTTATTGCTCAACTCGGCCATTATAGCCTCAAAGCTGTTAGCCGGATGATGGGGTGTATCGCTTGTTTTCCTACGAGATACGCAGATACGGTGAACGTACTGAAGGGCGTCTATCAAGTCCCGGTACTTGCCAAAGGGATAATCGGTTAGTTCTCTAATGAGATCGTCCTGGTCAGTCCCTGCCTTGATAAATACCCGATGCTGCGTAAAATAAGGCTCCAGGGCTTCGATGCGACTATCTTTGGACATATTGGTAGGCGGCTTGAGTTCCATGATATTCAGAACTTTACCGCGCTTCGACTGCTGATCTCTTACCCATTCGGTTAGAATACCCTGGGCCAGGTTGGATTCGATACCGAAGATATTACGCCCGTAAATCCCCCAGCGGTCAGCTAGTTGGAATATCAAATCTATCTTATCGGTTGCATTTATTCTCTGCCGATTAGTTTCGAGAATATACCAGTAGTTGTTGATATCAATACCCACGATAATCGTAGCCGTATAGCAGGCTTTGAGCGAGATCGTCTGGGCCTGATCCATAATCGCATAGAGCCGCATCTCTTCTAAATCCGGTAGTACCACATCGTCGGGGTTGATTTTCTCTTTTACATAGAACCGCAAATCTTTGCGTTTGAATACGCTGCGAGCCGAGTCCACGGGGTTGCACATATACTGGGTAGAGTAGAAGTAACTACCCTGATCCTGCTCTATCTTCTTACAGATATCGTCGGTGAACCTCTGAGGCCATAGCAACTTATTAGTTTCGGAATCGCGTACGGGCATTACCTTATAGGTATGCGATGGGTCATCTTCCTCCAGGTACGAACTGTTATCTAACAGGTAGCGGGCGAAGTCGTTATTACTCCACCGATTGCATATGTCGTACACCTCGCAGGTAGCTGGGTTAGCCATGATCCCGAATAGGAGTTTGTGCTGGCCAATAGCCTTTTCTACATCTTCTGGCGGCGGTGCGATAATCTCGCCGGTAAGCGAGTCCTTCTTAGCCGCTACGATATCGTCCCGGAATATATGCGTCCAGTGCGTACCCACCAGATTACCCGTAACCCCAATAGCCCTGAAGGTAGGCTCTGAATATGTTTTAGTACGTTTTAGTTGCACCCACTGATCGGACCAGCGACCCCTTTTCCGTTCCTTTTCCGATGGTATAATCTCCGGGAACAACTCCCGCAATAGCTGGCAGCTTTCAAACTTCTCGCGTATCTGGCTTAGCGGGCCTCGTGCCGTAGTGTCGTTAGCCTGCTGAATCAAGCAGCGGGCGTTAGGGTCGGTAAGGACTATTTGAATAGGCCGCCCGATAGTGCAGATAGTAGTTTTGAGAATACCGCGTGAGCCTACAAAGAGCTTCCACTGAGCGGGACCTTCGGTGAACTCGCACATTTCGATATGCGGTTCCTCTTCCAAATCCTCGAACCCCAATACGAACTTACAGAGAAAGTATAGGCTAGTCTTACAGAGTTCCCGCCATTCATGGCGTGTGTCTCTAATAAGTTTTACTGCCTTTTTATTAGTTGGATTCAAAGTCCAATCCTCTGTCGCTTAGATGCTTCTTGCTTTTATGGAAGCTGTTGATTTCCTTTACGACATCTCGCGCCTCAGTCATTTTAGCCAGCATCGCATGATCGACGATATGGAGTTCGTGAACGTCGGCCTCTCCGGGCTTTACCAGTTGGGCGTACTGCTCCAGAACCCAACGCGACATATCAATGCTCTTAGGCTGTATAGGTATGGGCTTATGCTCCACGCCATCTCTACCAATGGTATTACGCCGTAGCTTCAAGGAAGTCATAGCAACTCTTTTAGCAGCAGGCACCATATCCAATATCATCTTTTTAAAGGATGCGAGTGCTTCTTTGTCCGGGCTGTTTCCATTAGTGTTAGCCATGCTAGACTCCTGACCAGGCCGCTCCAAAGCTGGCTACCTGAGAGGCTGCGGGTATGTCAATCTCAAGGTATAAAAAGGTGAAGCCCCGCATATCAAAGGTGAGTATACTACAGCCGTCCTGTGCGGTGTCCTTCACCACTACCGAACCCCAATAATCGGTGGTTACGCCCCAATCGTCAACATAGAAACCATCAGTGATGGCCGTGTTAGTTACTGGGTCTTTTACGCAATCGTTAGTGCCTAAAATAGCCGTCCCAGTTGCAACTCTTATCGCCGGTGAGTAGAGGGAACGATAAGTGTAGAGTATCCAATCGCAAGTTTCGTCAGCGGCGTTGGTCCCATAGCCTATAATCTGCACCGTAGAGACTTTACCAGAGGACATCTTACCTATATTTACTGCCACGGCTGGTACGCAGTTCAGAAAGTCAAACCCGCTAACTTTCGGTTCGACTGGCTCTGCTGGTTTATTATCCCAATCCGTAGTACAGCCAGGTGTCGTCAGCACCAAGGGCGTGTCGTCAGCCGTTACTAACGTCGCACCCCGGCCTCGGAGTTGATACCATCGTTCGCTATAGTCACCCAATCTCAAAATCAGTGGTCCAGGCATTATGTTTTCCTTTCAGTTATGATATACCGCTGCCTATAAGGCCGCGTGCGAATCGCACATTATCGTTACCGCCACCGTCGGCTACAGAATTACCATCAATACCCCGTGCGTCTATATGGGCCAATCCAGACATATCCACATTCTGAATCGTTGCCGAACTCCCCACACCATTGAAAGTCGCTGGTAGTCCCCCAGCGGCAGAACCGGCCATAGTTATACTATCACCTTCAAAATTACCGGTAAGGGCTACGGTTGGCGTGCCCACATCAAGAGTGGTTGTGCCACTGGCCCCAGCCCCATCTCTAATATCACCAGTGACTATATGACTTCCAGTACCCAAGTCCATGGTGGCATCATTGGCCCCCCCGTTTATGATAATATCGCGGGCCGTAAGGTTTTTGGCAACCATGTCTATCGAAGCATTGCCTGAACTTGCGGCAAGAGATAAATCACCCGTAGCGCCCAAGTTGATATTTGCGGTGGCCGTCCAAGTTCCTCTGGAAATGCTAATGCTCGCACCGCCTGTATCAATCGCCAGCGGCCCGATATTGTCCGATGAAGTGCTATCAAGAATCACAGTCGAACCGCTGTAGGTTCCGGCAAAGTTCCACGGCGTAGATTCAGGGTTCAGAAAGCGTAGTTGCTTAGTTGCTCCGGTAAGCGTTGTTCCGGCAATGCCGGTAAGCGACCTGATCTCAATATGGTCGGTCATAGTAGCCGTCACCCCAGCGTCAATCTCAAAAAACTTTATCCACGAAGCTTCATTTGAATCCCAAGAGATATTGCCGCTTACGGCCATGTGCAGGGTTGCGCTGTTAGCAAAAGTATTAAAGGTTCCAGCGGTATAGGTATACCCACCCCAGTACTGATCGCCAGCGGCAACGGTTACGACCGCTCCGGTATCAACCACAAGCAGAGCGGGATTAGTGGCAACTCCGTTGGCAAGAGTTCCTGTACCATTCAGAGTAATCGTCAAAGTAGCAGGAAGAACAGAATCGATGATGAAATTCCCCTCACATTCGATTTGTCCACCAGTAGCGGTATCAGTAACGGTTGCTCCACTCAAATCACATATATCATCGACATCCAACGTCCCTCCATTTATATCAATTGTTTCGTTACCGATTACAGAGGCCGTAAAAGTAGTGCACTGTATTTCATTCCCATTTATATCCAACGTTCCCGACCATCCTATAGCCGTTGATACAGCAGCCAAGTTTCCTGACGCCGTATTCCCAGCACCTGCATCAACAACACAATCGACTGCTCCGGCATTGAAGGAAGCAGTGTCGCCAGCTTCCTCGCCCGGATACGAACCATCGCCCAAATCCCAGTTGTCAGGATTAGACCAGGCAGTCGATTCGGAGCCGTCCCATACATAATCTGCTGCTGCCATTATGGGCTGACCTCCAATGCTGGATCAGTAGGAGGTATTCCAGGTGGCTCTGCTCTGAATCGTACATAGAACGGTTGCTTCTCAAGCGGCCCACATACTGCAAATCCAACGGCTAGGGGATTATCCTTATCCACTACGCCGTCGACTTCGACAAGTATCCTTACCCGCTTACCATTCTTGAGCCATATCCGGCTATTGGCATTGCGGTCTCTTGTGAATCTTGGATTAGGCTCCCCGTCTATCTCCCGCTCATGGAGCTCGACTTCCTGATCATAATTCGTCAGAATCTTATCGTCGGTTTCTATGAAACCCGTTGGTTCTTTGTAAGGCATTCAAGTCTCCTTATGTAGCGTTCCAGTAGATAATATGGCCACTGTAGCTATTTACTGCTGCGGTAACGATACCCAGATTGGACCCGGCGGTAGTTACGAAGTGAGGACTGTCGTCGGCGTTTCGCGGCAGAAGAATACCACCGTAAGCGGGGAGTTGGTAAGTGCCACGATATACCGGCGTGCCCACGGTATCTAAGAGCCGGACTACATCCTGAACGGTAAATGTTAGCACCAGTTCGATGATGTAGAATTTCTCAGACGAAACCAAGGCTATGATTTCCTCTGGGGTAGCAGCAGATGTAGCATTGGCTGGGATATCGGCATAGATGATCGTCTGCCCGGCACTGGCTTTAGCCGTCGCGACATTACCGGCAGCGTCGATATTCTGAACGGCGATTACCTTAGTGGCTGTGGTTCGAGCGGTATTGGCTGCCTCGATTGATGCTCTGGAGTCTGTCGCTGCATCCTTTAATTCCACCGCACCTATTTCGATATCTCCACCCTCTAACTCAACAGGCGGTTCGTGTCGATTTCCGGGAGACATATAATACTCCTTATTTAGTGTTATCGCGGAATTTTATCCGCTGGTTGACTTCATAGCCTCTAGGGCGTGGGTCGAAGCGGCCCATTATAAGTTTTGTATTACTCATTACCTATACCCTTGAAAAGCGTTTATCTATTTCGTAGCCGTCGCAGAGGGTGGTACAAGCTCCGCAGTATCGCGTATCCTCATCCTCGCTCAGTCGCCCCCTTCTCTTATCCTGGCACATCTTCTCGGCTCCGAAGAAGTGAACGTAGTAGGTGCATCGCCAAGCTGCTAAGTCGTGGGGGCAGACTTTCATGGGCCGCATCCCTATCTATCCCATCTGGCTATGTTAGTCATGCTCATCGATGAATCGCTCCCAATCGTACTTGTGCAGCGTCCATCCTTGCGGTATTGCTATCCAGCCGTATTCGAGCATTCTATTATCCTGCTTATCGTACACGGCTACCAATGCCTTAGAACCTTTTACTCGCTGAATCAGCATCGGTGCGTCAGGGTGTTTTATCAGCGGGGTCTTGCTCGAGGGGCATCCCGATAGAAGCAGCAATGTCATCGTCAATGCTACGGCGTACTTCATCATCGCCTCCTATGGGCTTGACTTCCGTAGACCTCCGGGCTTCGGCGAATAATGCCGGGAGGATATGCTTTAGTATTCGGCCTATAAATTCAGCCAACCATGCAAGCATATTAAGCCTACTCGACTTTCTTACCCTTAAGGGCCATTCCCAAATCGCTTAGCGAAATACCGCCGATAAGGGCCATTGCCAGGGTAACTACTTTCTCGGTAATCACCTGAGCCGTTTCCTCTGGTACGTCAAACAACTCAACGGCTGCGCATACCAGTAGGGCTACGATAGCAGCCCAGGCTCGTTTAGAGTTCAATAGTTTCTTTAGTCCACTCATTAGATCGCTCCTGTTAGGTTTCAATCTTCGATCATGCTGTCAGGTGCCCTTAGAGGCACTATACCTTCGGGACTCGCCTTATACACTCTCTGGGGTCCGGTCCCGGTATCTGCCATCAGATAGCCGCTGCTATCGACCCATAGCGTTACCCATGCGTCTGAGAGGGGTTCAGACGTGAATATCAATGGGGCGGCGGCATTTTTCGAGCATTCTGCTATCATGGTCGTTCCAGCCATCTATTCTTCTTTCTCAAGCATGGCGTCGAGGTTGGTTTGCAGCTCGCTCACCTGGTCACCAGTCAAGCCAAGCGTATAGTCGTCCGTTAGCTCCTCCACCATCGCCCTGACTTCCTGGATGGCCTTCTTACGAGATTCATTGCAGAAGTAGGTAAAAGCAGCCTTTACTATCGCGGGAGAGTTATCTCTGATATTGGAAAACAACACCCGCTGACAGAATCCCTGATGGGGTGTAAGGGGTAAAACAGTCAATGTACCGTCAATTGGCATTATCGTCCTCCAGCATGTCGTCGAGTTTTACTTTGATACCAGAAAGCATCAGTTCGCAATGTCCGCTTCCACGAAACACTCCAATCTCTATTTTGTCTACGTGGGCTTTGACTTCGAGGATCGCCTTATTACGGGCTTCTCTGCGTATCTTTCGTTCCGCAGCCTCCATCTTTGCCGATTCCTCGTAAATTTCATCCCAAACCTTTTGCATAAATGATTGCGTATAACTTTTCTGTGCTTTCGCTATTTCTTCAACTTCAGTCGCCTGCATCTGGCCTTCGCTCCCAGGATACCTAAAGCCCAATACCATGCCTTCTTTGCTAATGCACATTATCGTCCTCCAGCTTGGCATCAAGACTCTTATTCGCATCCATAGCAGCTTCAACACCAAGACGTTCGCTTTTACTGAGCCCCCAAGTGAGGGGCAGTATATTCAGTGCTTCCTCCACAGCCTCACCCCTTGCCTGCCAGCCTGCGGTAAAGGCTTCAGACTTGTTGTGAATATAATCCGATTCTGCGGTCCACGCCTTATCAAAGGCAGATAGCTTGGGGTCATCCCAGTAAACATTGACTGATTCCGCAACCAAACTGCAAGTAAGTTTATGGTAATGGGAACCAGAATGCCTATTTTCCTTTAGACACAAACTACCGCATTCAGGACACTTTGCTCCGCATCGCTTCATTATCCGCTCCTAATCACCGTCTGCCATCAATACTATCCAATACCAGAACCCCCTACCATATTCCATATTACAGTTCCTTCAATGCCCGCACTTGGCCATTATCGCAAAACCTACCGTCAACTTCATACCAAACGGAAGTCTTGTTTGATGATCGTAGGGAGTATATGAGTTCTTGCCACCCTCGTGCCTACCGATGAATATGGGATCACACTTATGGTTTCTACCCCCCAGCGGTCCCCTTGTCATCTGCTTGTGGCATATAATGCACTCTGCCATACGATATGCTCCGTCAATGCGGCTTTCACCGAAAGTCCTTGTTGCTTCTCATCAACGCTAACGTTGATATATAACACCACAACGCCCACACATCTCAAGTTTCCTTGGACTGTGCTTGAACTCATCCTTTGCCGATGCTGGAGGGTTACTATCTAAGTCGCTATGTAAGATGTTTGGACGATATGCCCAATGCCCCACAACCCAACACACCAGCACTCGAAATAAACTAGGACGAACTCTAGTAGACTTAGGTTTAGGGGTAGAAGCTGCCATCTGTTACGCTCCGTCAATGTATGTCTGAGTTCAAAGAATTACAAAACCCCACGGGCTGGCACATTTGCCCGTTTTGGTTACTTTCACCCTGACATCGACTATCAAGGCAGTGCTCAATCGGCCAGCGGAGAAAGCGGTACACAGGCCAGTAATCATTCCCGCTCATAAGCACCCTTGGCCGTGGGGCTTTGTATGTTGACTTTCATCAACATCTAACGTTGCTTTATATCAACAATGATAAAACTATGCAATATAAAAAATAAATTAATCTTATTGCTGAAATGTTCGCTGGGCTTGCTGGCTCTCGCCATCGTAAGGACTGGTCTGAGGGAAGGAAAGCTGGAACCGCTGAGCGTATGAAGGTGAGGAAGTATGACTACATAGCACCCGCCTGGGGGGGCGGGCCTACCCTAGCTGACAGCCTTAGAATGCGTATCCTGCTAGTCGTGCTGGCATGGCAGGACAGTAAGAAACCGCACTGAGTGTCCAATAACACGGGTAAACACCCTGCAAAGCACAGGTAAAGCACCAACAAGGCTCACAAGCCCACAGAAGCCACAGCAAGAGCGTGTGGGGACGCTGTAAGGCTGTGTAAGGGGCAGAGGCGCTACTAAATCCCTTGCTTCCCCTAGCTTCACCCAATACCAGCCTAGCATCATCAGCTAACCAGCACAAGCCCATCTAATA
>SDBT01006864.1_pt1 | contig 18828 bp, 16 predicted proteins | sample 2277101 | NCBI WGS metagenome assembly SDBT01 (sample SAMN10404973, study PRJNA504765) | marine sediment metagenome | isolation source: marine sediment core GS10_PC15, 103 cmbsf | place: Arctic Ocean: Southern Knipovich Ridge | collected 2010
GCCGACCTGGACGTTCGCCAGCTCTCCGACGAACACCGGCGTCCCGTCGACGGTCTTGACGACGATCCGTTCGAGATCGGGGATGCCGGTGGCGAGACCCACCGAACGCACGACGAGCTCCTCTGCATTGCGTTCGATGAACTGGGCGCCGACATTGAGGTTGTTGGCGCGGATCGCATCCAGGACCTCCGGTAGGGTGACGTCGTATCGCAACAGAGCGTCCGGCTGCACCACGACCTGGAACTGTTTCTCCCAGCCGCCGATCCCGAGGACCTCGGTGACACCGGGCACGGTCTGAAGGTGGAACTTGATCAGCCAGTCCTGGATCGTGCGCAGCTCCTCGAGCGAGTACGTTCCGGTGGAGTCCTCGAGGTAGTAGAAAAGGACCAGACCCATTCCGGTCGAGATCGGCCCCATCTGCGGATCACCGAAGCCCGCGGGGATCTCCTCGCGCGCCTCCTGCAGGCGCTCGCCTACGAGCTGGCGGGCGAAGTAGACATCGACGTCATCCTCGAAGTAGACGTTGACCACGGAAAGGCCGAAGTTGGAGACCGAACGGATGTGGTCGATGCCGGGCAGCCCGGTCATGGCGATCTCGACCGGGAAAGTCACGTACTTCTCGATCTCCTCGGGCGCCAGGCCCTCGGTCACCGTGAAGACCTGCACCAGATTGGGAGACACGTCCGGGAACGCGTCGATGGGAAGCTGCTTGTAGCTGAGAAAGCCGGCGGCCATGATCAGCACCGTCAGGAACAGAACCAACAAGCGGTTCGTCAGAATGGCTCGGGTGAGTCGTTCGATCATGTCAGTGCCCATGACCGTCGCCGAATGCGTCCTTACCGAGCTCGGCCTTGAGCGAGAACGCGCCTTTGGTGACGAACCGCTCGCCGGGCTCGATGCCAGCGAGGATCTCGACGAAACCGTGGCTTCGGCGGCCGGTGTGAACCGGACGTGGCTCGAAGCCAGCTGGTGTCTGTACGAAGATCACTGACTCGTCGTCGCCGAGAGGGATGACCGCCGAGCTCGGGACCCGTACCGTTGCCCCAACCTCCTCGCGTACAACCGAACCGGTGACGAAGATTCCCGGGGTCCAACGACCGTCCGGGTTGGGCATGATGATGCGCGCGAGCGCGGTCCGGGTCGCCTCGCCGACCAGCGGTTGCACGAAGTCGATGAACGCGTCTGTCGCGTGCTCCTCGTGGGGGGCGGCGGTGATCGCCACCTTCTGCCCGCCGCGGATCTTCCCGAGATCCTTTTGGTAGACCGAAAGGTCGATCCACACCGTCGACAGATCGGCGACGGTGAACACCGGCGTACCTGCCGCGATCGTCTCGCCGAGGGTGATGTGCTTCTCGATCACCGTGCCGTCGAAGGGCGCCGTGATCCGGTACTCGGTGAAGGTGGCGTCGTGCCGGTTCGGCAGTGCATTCAGCTCCTCCTGGGTGAAACCCAACGCATGCAGCTTTTGCTCGGTCGAACGAAGCTCGATCCGTGCCTCCGCGAGAGTATTGCGTGCGTCCAGATAGTCCTGCTCGGACGAGATCTTCTGCTTCCACAGGCGCTCCTCGCGCTCGAAGAGGGCCTGGGCCAGACCGAGTCGCTCGTACGCCGCGAGAAACGTCGCCTTCGTGTCGGCCAACTCCCGGCTTTCGAGAATCGCCATCAGCTCGCCGGCACTAACTCGGTTGCCGAGGCTCTTGAAGACCTCGCGGACCAAGCCGCCCACCCGCGGGGCAACGTGGGCGGTGGTGTCGCCGTTGACCTGGACCTCGCCCGGCAGCTCGATGGTGACGTCGATAATGCCCGGGCCGGCGGTTTCGAGCTCGAGACCGAGAGCGCCGAGGTCTTCCGTGTCGAAGCGGACGAGCCGCTCGTAGGTGTGCCTCTCGGCGGCGTTGTGCGCAGCGATCTCCTCCTCGTCGGTGGCTCCACCACCGCAGCCGCCGGCAATGAGCGAGAGGGCGAGCATCAGACCCGCGTCCAGAAACCGCGTGACGTACTTCGTGTTCATAATCTTTCTCCTTGGGGATCTCGGACGGGGAGCGGTTCGTGGTCGCCGATCAACGATCGGCCGACCAGCCGCTCGAGCTCCGTCCGGGCCGCGGCGTACCTCTGCCGGCTTTCGAGATGCAACAGGGTCGCCTCGAAGAGCGAGCGTTGAGCGTCGAGAACCTCGAGAAAGCCGAACTTGCCTTCCCGGAAGCCGAGGGACATGGCCTCGAAGGCCTCGGTGCTCGCGGGCATGATCTCCCGTTCGTACGATCGTGTCTCTTCGCCGACGGCCTTCAGTCGCTCCAGAATCCGGGAGAGACGGCCCTCGAGAGCGACTCGCTTGGCAGCAACCTCGTGCCGAGTGCGCTCGAGCTCGAACTCGGCGGCCCGGCGGGCGCCCTGGTTTCGGTCGAAGATAGGCAGCGGCATCGACACCCCGCCAACCCAGGCCCAGCCGCCGGTCTCCTGGTAGTTCCGCGGCCCGAGAGTCAGCTTCAGATCCGGGACGCCACGCGCCTTTTCGAGCTTGATTATTTGCTCCTGGCGGTCGAGCTCCTCGGTCAGTCGTGCCATCTCCGGCGTTTGCTGGAGCATCTCATCGAGCGTGCCGCGGGGCGGCGGGGGGGAGGGCCGGGGAAGTCGGCCGACGGCGCGGCTGAATCGCGGGTCGCTCGAACCCCAGGTCGTCGCCAGACTCACTTTGGCGGCCGCCAGCGCCCGCTTCGCCTTGGCGACGTCGACCCGCGCTCGGGCGACTGCGGCGCGGGCACGAATCTCCTCGACCGGTGACACCTTGCCGGCCTCGACACGTGCGCGAACGGTATCACCGAAGCTCTTTGCCAGCTCGGCCAGCTCCTCGGTCAGCCGCACCCGTTCCTGGGCCACGATGACGTTGTTGAAAGCGATGGTCGCCAGCGCGATGACATCCAGCCGGACGGCGTCGAGGTCGCGGGTCGCGATCGCCAGATCCGCCTCGGCGACCCCCTTGCGGCCGGCGATCTTGCCGCCGAGCACCAGCGGCTGGGTGAAGGCGAAGGTGGTCACGGTGGCGTCAAAACCTGAAAAGTCGCCGCTACCGCCGAAGTTCTCGAGCTCGAGACCAAACTCGGGGTTGGCGTAGAGGCCGGCCTGGTCGAGCCGCGCCTCGGCCGCCGAAACACCGTTGGCGGCCGCCGCCAGGACCGGGCTCAGAGAAAGCGCGGTCGCGACAGCCCGTTCGAGACTGAGCTCGCCGGTTGGCTCCCCGGCATGGCGATCTGCGCCTTTTGCCCGGGCAAGCGATGGCAACGGCGCCAAGATCAGGATCAGGAAAATGGTGATGAGTGGTCGTATGTTCATATTCTTCCTCGCAAATGGAATTTTGGCAGTACCTTGGGCGCCCCAGAGAGACGCGGCAGCCGAAATCAAATTGTGAGGAAGATCAGGTCAGAAGGACGACCGAGGCTAGAATCTCCAACGTTGGGGAAGGAGAGATGTGCCCCGCCCAGTATGTTGCCGTCCCGGCTGACATGTCGAGTGTGGGGACGGCGGCGAGATTGATAGGGACCCCGCACATCGGGAGCGCGGCCTTGGCCGACGCCTCAAGACGGGACGGCGAGGTGAGCTGGAGATCGACGCACGGACCGCACGTGCCGTCCCCCTGATCCGCATCGGAAGGCTCGAGGATCATGGTCCGGTCGAAAGACCCCGTCTCATCGGTGCAGCACGTGCTCGCCAACACCTCGACTGCCGCATGACCGTTGTCGGCTACGCAGAACACGGCCGCAGGTCCGGGGCTCGCCACGGCGAGCAACCCGGCCAGGCTCAGCAACATCAAACGGCGAAGGTGCATATTCTCCATCGGACAATCGATAAGCGACGATGTCGCAAGGTCGTTCTACGCGACTGCCGGTAACAAGTCAACCAAATTTCGGCGAGGGAGATTCCGGAAAGCCTGGGAAGAATGCTATCCCGCGCACCTTGATTGTCGTTACTGACGTAGTGGGACAGGTTGATGAGAGCGGTCGTCGGTACCTTCCCAGGATTACTCAGCGTTCTGACCGAGCTCGCGCCGGACGTGGTCTGCGAGCGTTGGGCCATCGAGGTGGAGTTCCGGCGGCAGCCGCCCGCCAAGCCTGTGCATGAAAAAGGACGGCTCCGGCGGCGAATCTTCGTTCCACGAGGCGTCTCTCTCGTAAACCAGGTACACGTCCCAGGCCGGTTCGGTATCCAGCCCGATGGGCGCCTGGAAGGCCTCACCGACCCATGAGCCGTTCAGACTACGGTTGATGTCGACGATCATCTCGATCTGCTCGACCCCTGTGCCGATCGTCCCAACCCAGTGGCCGGCTGGCGAAATACCTGCTTGGATGTCTCGCTCGCTTCCAATTCCCCACACCGCGGCTGCGCAGAGCAGCGCGGTCCACGATACGATTCGTCTCGCCATGACACTTCATCCCTTCTGTATCCGGGTTTATCCTGCGCAACAAGACAGTTGCTTGACGTCCTTGGTGAACGTCTGGGCGGCCAGCTTGATCCCCTCGACCATCGTCAGGTAGGGGAAGAGCTGATCGGCGAGGTCGGTGATCGTGAGGTTTCCACGGATTGCGAGGGCTGCGGACTGGATGACCTCGCCACCCTCGGATGCCAGGACCTGGGCCCCCAACAATCGACCGGAATTTCTTTCCGCAACCAGCTTGATGAAGCCACGGGTGTCGAAGTTGGCCAGCGCCCGGGGCACGTTTTCCAGCGGCAGGGTGCGGCTTTCCACCTCGAGACCCCGCTCGCGGGCAGCGGCCTCGGTGAGGCCGACCGTGCCCACCTGGGGATCGGGTGAAGGCCACCGCCGGCATCGCCCGCAGGTCGAGCTCGGCATCGCCGCCGGTCATGTTGATTGCGGCGCGGGTGCCGGCCGCCGCGGCGACGTAGACGAACTGCGGCATGCTCGTGCAGTCCCCGCCGGCATAGACGTTCTCGGCCGACGTGCGGAGGTGCTCATCGACGACGATTGCGCCGTTGGCATCGGTCGCGACGCCCGCCCGATCGAGCTTCAGACCGGCGTTGTTTGGGCGGCGGCCGGAGGCTACCAGAAGGCGGTCTGCCTCGATGAGGCCGTGGTCGGTCTCGAGCCGGAAGCCTTCACCGTCATGCTCGATCCGCGATGGTACGGTGTGGAGCAGCACGCGGATGCCCTCGGCTTCGAAGGCCTCTTGGAGACCCTCGCCGAGAGCCGGGTCCTCCTTCGACATCAAGGTCGATCGTGCGAGCACGGTGACCTCGGCGCCGAGCCGGCTGAAGCCTTGAGCGAGCTCGAGGGCAACAAAGGAACCGCCGATGACGGCAAGACGCTCCGGCATCTCCCCGGCCACCAGAGCTTCGGTCGAGGTCCAGTACGGGGTGTCGGCGAGACCGGGGATGTCGGGCACGAAGGGGCTCGCCCCGGTGGCGATGAAGATGCGGTCCGGGGTCAGACGTTGTTCGGAGCCATCGTTGGTTCGCACCACCAGGGTGCGGGCGTCTTCAAAGGAGGCGAAGCCGCGCAGGAGCTCGATATCCGGGTTGGCCTCGAGGATGCCCTCGTACTTGGTGTGGCGCAGCTCCTCGACCAGCCCTTGCTGCTGGGCGACCATCGCCCGGCGGTCGATGACCGGGCGGGTCCGGCTGATGCCGTCAAAGGGGTGAGCCTCCTGAGTGTGGGCGGCGTGCGCGCCGCGGAGAAAGATCTTGGACGGCACGCAACCGATGTTGACGCAGGTGCCGCCGATGGTGCCGGCCTCGATCATGGTGACCTTGGCGCCTTCCTCGACGGCGCGAATGGCGGCGGCAAAGGCCCCGGAGCCTGAGCCGATCACCGCCATATGGAGGCCGTTTCCTCCGTTGCTGGAGGCGGCCGTGGACGATGTGTCCGCGATTTCGGCTGCGTAGCCGGCGGCGGCCACCGCCGAGGTCAGCTCGGAGATGGCGAGCTCCTTGGGGGCCTCCACCTCGGCAAGAGCGCGTTCATAGGAAACCGAGGCTGTCACGCCGGGGATTGCGGTGAGCGCCTCCTCGACATGGGTCGCACAGCCCGTGCAGGTCATACCGGTGATGCGAAGATCGTGCTTCATCGTCTACCTTTCCAGAAATTCCCGGTTGGCAGCCGGGACGGCTGCCCCACAAGACGCCCGAGCACCTCGTCCCCGAGTGTGGCGCCCGTCCCGGCCACACCACAAGACGATCCGGAGCGTTTGTGGGGCAGGCGTCTCGCCTGCCGGGCGGGTGGGCGGCATTCCGAATTCCGAATTCCGAATTCAGCTCTCCGCCTCGGCGGTGTAACCGATCTTCTCGATCGCAGCCTCGATGTCGTCGGTGGTCACCTTCGCGGGGTCATAGGTCACGGTGGCGCGCCCCTCCTTGTTGGAGGCGGTCACCTTCTCCACGCCGTCGAGCTTTTTGACGACCATCTTGACGCTGGCCTCGCAGCCGCCGCAGGTCATCCCTCCGACCTTGAAAACTGTGGTCGTGAGGTCGGCCGTGGTGTTGTCGGCGCCGACGGTCATCGCGGCGGCGACGATCACCGCGGCGACGATCACGGTGACGAGAATGACGAGGGTGTACGAACGTTTCATGACGAATCTCCTCGACTCCGGCTCAGAACAGGTAGCCGGCGTAGTACGGAAAGGTGGTGAGGGCGAGCGCAACGGCGGCGACGATCCACAGTACGATGCGCTGGCGGCGGCGGTTGGCGGGCACGGCGCAGGCCTGGCCCGGCTCGCATTTTTCGGGCCGGTAGGCGCGATAGAAGGCGAAGCCGAGGATGGCGATGGTCAGGATCAGGAAGTATGGCCGCAAGGGCTCGAGCCTGGCGCCGAGGGCGGCCGAGCCGACCCCGGCGACGGCCACCACGACCGGCAGGATGCAGCACAGCGAGGCGCCGATGGCTGCAAGCACCGCGCCCACGATCGTGAATACGTTCTTCTGTGTGTCTTCCATGACGTCTTTTCCAGAATCGGTCTCCGGGGTTCAGCAACCCCTCGGGGGGGATGTGCCGGGGGCGGGTCCGTGGTTACGACCTCTTGAGCAAGGTGGCGAGGGACTTGGTGACGCGCGCGAGCCGGTCATCGGCGCTTCCGGCCATGCAGGTGTTCATGCAGTCCTCGAGCTCGTGCTCGACGAGCACCGCGGCGAAGGCATTGATCGCCGCCTTGACCGCGGCCACCTGGAGCAGGATCTCGTCCGCGCAGCGGCGATCGAGCACCATCTCACGAATCGAGCGGATGTGGCCCTCGAGACGGGCCAGCCGGTTGGCGAGCGAGCTCTGGACGTCGGTGCCGAGGTAGGCGGTGGCAGCGGCGCTTTCGGGTTGGATTGCAGTGATCATGAGTGTCCTCCTCGGCCACTCCTTATCCCCTCCGGGGGGATGGGTTACAGGGGTTCGGCGAAGAAGAAAGCCTTCGGGCCCTCGGCCAGATTCTCGAGCCATCCGCAGGAGTCGACAAGGTTCACACGCGGTCTCCTTTATCGATCATTACTTCATCATGCGACTGACTGACCGATTCTCCCGGATACGGGATGAGAGTGTGGGTCGATCGGACCCGGGCACTGTGGCGAATTGCCCCGGTTCCTTCCGGATGAGTTCCTTTTTCGTTAACTCACAGTTGGCACGACGTGTGCAGTAGTGGCCATATGTGCACGGCCGAACTCTTCGGTCGGCCATACGACAAACCTTCGGCACGCGGCCGAAAACAACTCAACAGGGAGGACAGTTCGATGAGAAAGGTGATCTTTGCGACGGTGCTGAGCGTAGCCATGGCAACCACGGGTTTTGCCCAGATGGGTGGTGGTATGGGTGGTGGCGGTAATGGGAGCGGCGGCATGCATGGCGGCGTCACGGGTGGCATGGGCGGCGGTGGTATCGGATACGGCGGCATGGGCTCGGGCTCGATGATGGGTGGAGGCGGGATGATCGCCGTCGCGGACGATGCGAGCCTACTCTTCACCGATGGCCGCGGCGCGATGGGCTGGAGTGGCGACGAGGCGGCCGCGGTCGAGTTGGTGAATATCAGCGCCGATGGTCAGGAGCGGTGGCGCATCGCCTTTGACGACGGACAGCCGATGATGACCATTACCGCCGGTGACCTGGTCGTGGTCAGCGTCGCCCTCATGGACGAATGGGACGACGACTTCGGTAGCCAGCACGGTGGTATGGGTGGGGGATTCGGCAGCGCATCTTCCGTCCTGGTCGGTCTCGATCTGGTGAGCGGCGCTCAGCTGTGGACCTTCGAGCTTGACCAAGCCTCGATGACCCGTGCACAGCTGTCCGAGGATGGTTCGATGGTCTACGTGATGGCCACCGACGTCACCGAAATGGGAACCGGCTCGATGCACCAGGGTGACGGCAGTTTTGGTCGGGAAATGACCTCGACCCTGTACGTCCTCGACCGCTTCGGGGATCTTCTCTGGACCCTCGACCTGGGCAACAACTGATTGGCAACCATCCTTGGCGACCCGGCCGAGCCCATCTTGGCCGGGCCGCCCAAATTTTAGAAGGGACCTTTTAACATGGAATTTTTTCGAAAATTGGCAGCTCGACCGGCATTGGTCCTCGGGACCGTTCTCCTGGCGGGTGGTCTGCTTTCGGGGTGCACTCACGGGGGCGGCTTCCACGGGAGCCACCCGTCCATCTGGGGCAGTGGATACGGTGGGTGTCAACAGGATTTTCAAGCGAACACAGATACAGCGCAGGCTGGCATCCACGATCCTCAGATGAAAACGCCATACTCCAAGGAGGTTGATGATGAATCGTCGAGCAGTAACGATGGTCTTGATAGTGATGGGAACAATTGGATCGTTGTCGGTTCTCGCTCAGCAGAGCTATCAACAAACCACGCCGCCACAGGTGCCGCCGAGTAGCACCCATCACGATCCCGTTGGGTATCACCATAGTGACGGCGTCTCGTATGAGGCGGAGAGGAGCGCCTTGATATCACGGCACCTGGTCGTGGCTCGGGCGCAACTCCAGGAAGCCAGGCGCGAAATTGATCCCAGTGCGCGGATCGATCGGTTGATCACGGCTCTCGATGAGCTCATTACTGGCCTTGAGTACATCGAGGGAGGGAGCACGCCGGCGTTCGTTGGCGTGAGCGATCACCATCAGGGCCTGGGAGCACCTGCTGCGGTTCATGGTGGTGGAGGGTGCAACTGACCCGTCAACAGGCGACACCGCAGGCCGCGGTCAATCCGCGGCCTGTTTTTCCCCCCAGATCCGAGCTCTGTAGCCGACAATCAGTGCAAAGTCAGGCGCCGATTCGGTGAGGCCTGCTTCCAAGGTGAAATAGATGGAGTGTGGGCCGTTCAGGCTTCGGCCGAGCGTCAGATCAACCGCGAGCGGCCCATCGACCCCGATGACGGTCTCGGTGCGGCCCCAGATCGTGGCCTCGAGCAGATAGCGCGGATTCGAAAGGACTCTCCCGTAGGTGAACTCGCCTGCAATCGGGTTTTTGAATGTGAGGTCAGGGGGTTCCCCAAGTGACCAGTACGCGAGTTCGAGAAAAAGCACGTTTTTGGCCGTGCGTCGGCTCCAACTGACGCCCAGGCCGAAATCCCACTCTCCGGTGCCGAATCCTTGTGTTTCGTCAGCCACCGGTGCCTTGATCGTGCCAAAGACGCCGAACGAGTTGCGGTCGAACACCCCTCGATAGAGGAGCGCCCCAACTTTGAGGTAGGGGTCGCCGATTCCCAGGTCATTGAAATCCTGCGGCTGCACGCCAGGCACGCCGGGCATCCCACCGGATCCACCGCCGTGGCCTCCCTGATGCCCGTCGCCTCCGTGGTGATCACCAACCGGCATCGGCATCCCACCCACGTATCGGACATCGGCGGAGTCCTGGTAGATCACCGGAAACAGCAGCTCGGCGAACCAGCGCTGCGACGAATAGGAGAACTCGTTTAACAGGAACGCCGAGGTCACCGTCTCGTCGAGGGTGTATGTGCCCTGGGAGTACCTCACGGCACCTTCGTATTGGATCGATTGAGCCCAGGACGGAGCTCCGGCCCCCCAAAACGCCGCCGCCGCCGCGACCCCGACGCGTTGCCAATACCTGAAGGCTCTCGACATCCGGAGATGACAGATCATGCGGAAGCCGTGGGCAGCGTCATCACGAAGCGCGCGCCGTCCGCATAATCGCCATCTATGTCGATAGATCCGCCGTGCATGTACGCCAGCTTTGCCACCACCGCGAGCCCGAGGCCGGTGCCGCCGTCTTTCGATGAGACGAATGGGTCGAAGATCGCATCGGCGACCTCCGCAGGAATCCCAGGGCCGTCATCCTCCACGGCAAGACACACCTCTCGTGGCGACTGGCTCACGAGTTTCACACGGACGTTTCCACCGGTTCCGATCGCTTCCATCGAGTTGAGGATCAGGTTGAGGAGCACCTGTTTGAGATGTGATTCAGAGATCGCGACCTCAACGTCGAGATCGGCCTCGTCCCAGCTCATCTCGACGCCGCTGCGCCCGAGCTGTGCCCGTAGGAGCTCGACCGTTTTGTCGAGCGTGGCTCCGATATTCGCGCGGCGAAGCTCGATATCGCCGAGGTCACGCTCGCTGCGCGCGAAGTCGAGGAAGGCCGTGAGCGTGCGATCGAGCCGTTCGGTCTCCTCGAGAACGACGCTGTACAGCTCGCCGCTCTCCCCATTTGTTTGACGGTTCTCGTGCGCTACCCGATCGGCCAGAATCTCGACCGCGGTCTTGATGGAACCGAGCGGGTTTCTGATCTCGTGCGCCAGACCGGCGCTCAGCTTGCCTAGCGCGGCGAGCCGATCCGAGCGACGAACCTGTTCTTCGAGCTCGAAGACCTCACGCGTGCTCCGTTTGAGCGCCTCGTAGGCCTCCTCCTTCTCCCGCAAGGCGCGCTCCCACTTCATGCGCGCTTCGCGCTCGGCCCCAAGAGCGGTCTGGGTGCGGGTCGACATCAGCCCGGTAAGCACCCCGATCACGAAGTACATGAGGATCTCGATAAACCGGAAGACGAAGCTGTAGGGTGCATTCCACCCGTGAAGGGCATGGGGGAAAAACACGATCGTGACGGCGAGGGCCGCCAGGAAGCCACCCCTGATCCCGAACCACAGACCTGCCAGGACGATGGGGATGTAATACGAACGAGTCAGAACGTCGTGAACGGCGCCCGCCCGAAGGTCGATTCCATAGTGGAGAACGGTGGCCAAGAGAATGAGACCGGTCACGATCGTGATGCGCGCCCATTGGGGAATCGGCTTCACGGGCCGCAGAACACTGGTCAATGGCATATCGACGTCATGGGAAGGAAGAGGGCAGGTCGGTCCTTCATGGATTCCCCGCTCATTTTTCATCGGTGCCTCGTTGTCCGTACTCCGCGATGATGCCGTATTTCTGCAGCCTGTAAATAAATGCTTGCCGTTTGAGACCAAGTAACTTGGCGCCGCGGGACTGGTGGTGTCCGCTCTTTTCCCAGGCGGCGCTGAGGAGCGCTTTTTCGATCTCCTCCAGATTCACTCCTTCATCCGAGATCTCGATGTTTCCGGAAACGAGTCGTGAGCCGGCGGCGGCGATTTGAGGTTCCGGCTGCAGATAGTCGATCTCGAGCCGGGTGAGATCGGGGTTCAGTGCGCAGGCTCGCATGATCACGTTTTCGAGCTCTCGGACGTTGCCTGGCCACTTGCGTTCCCGCAGGGCTTCCAATGTGGTTGCCGGAACCTCAACGTCGGTACTGCCATGACGCCCGAGAAAATGTCGGACCAGAATCGGCAAGTCCTCGATCCGCCGTCGAAGCGGGGGAATCTCGACCGGCACCACGGCGAGACGAAAGTACAGATCGCGACGAAAGGCGCCATCTTCGATCCGCGCCTCGAGATCCTGATTGGTCGCTGCGACCACCCTGGTGTCGACCTTACGGGTCGTGTTCTCTCCGATGCGCTCGATCTCACCCTCCTGGAGAACTCGAAGAAGCTTGGCCTGGAGCGGCAGCGGCATGTCCCCGATCTCGTCGAGAAAGAGGGTGCCGCCGTCGGCGGCCTCGAACTTGCCTTGGTGATCGGCGTGGGCTCCGGTAAATGCCCCCTTGCGATGCCCAAAGAGAAGCGACTCAAGCAGCTCGGCCGGGACTGCGGCACAGTTCAGAACGACGAACTTGCCATGATCGCTTCGCGGACCGTCGTAGTGGAGGGTACGTGCGGCGAGCTCCTTTCCGACGCCCGACTCACCCCGAATGAGCACCGGAACATCGGTCTCTGCGAGTCGAGTCAGCGTCTTCCGCAATTCCTGCATGTTCTCGGATGATCCGAGAAGCCGGTCGACCTCTCGGCCGCCCGCAATCCGCTCACGCAGGCGACGGTTTTCCTCGCGCAGTTGGCGGAACTCCACGGCCCGGTCGATGGCGACCCTGAGCGCGCCCCGGTTCACCGGTTTCGTGACGTAATCGAACGCGCCCGATCGCATTGCATCGACCGCGCTCTCGATAGAGCCGTAGGCGGTGACCACGATGACCGACGTTTCGATTCCCCGCGCCTCGAGTGCTTGCAGGAACTCCATCCCATCCATGACCGGCATGTTGAGATCGCAGAGCACGACGTCGATGCCGCCATTCTGGAGACGTTGCAAACCCTCTCGACCATCGCCGGCTTCAACCACCTCATAGCCGTCCTTTCTGAGAGCGAGACTGGTGACACGCCGGAAATTCCGGTCGTCATCGATCATCAGGAGGCGTGTTTTGGATGAAGGCATTGAGGAGATCTCCACCGATACGATATCGAGTTTGCCCACCGAGAATAGCAGGTGATTCGCCCTTCAGCAGGATGCATTCAATGAACGGCGCTTGATCTCAAGCAGCCTTTGTGGCGTGGCGCTTCGATTCCAGCACCATGCTGGATTTCCATCACGAGAGAGCCGGTGGCTTGCGCATCGTGGCCGGGAGTGACTGTTTCTCAAGGCATCTGGGGGTTGGCATCGGTCTTGCTGAGGGAGTCGGTCGGTGGTGAGGGTCACCGCCATGAGGATTAGAAAAATCGAGGCGATCGGAGATCCTGCATACGGGTCCACGCCGGCCTCATCGTGCTAGGATCGGCCGACATTCCCAGGTAGGCGCGATGCCCAACTATGGGGGCTTCAAGGGCCCACGACGAACCAGGGATCGGAAGGACCATGTTGCAGAGAATACTTCTCGTCATACTCGTTTTCGGGACAGTGACGAGCCTCTCGTGGGGCTCTGACGTTGCCACCGGCGAAATCTCGAATACTGAGCTGAAGAACAGCGGGGAGGTGGGCGACGAGCTGGGCGCGGTGGTGCTGCCCAGCGAGCAACTGCTCGAATCGATCGATGACACGAGCCTGCGGCTGCTGATCGAAGATGTGCTCCGGCGTAATCCTCGGGTGGCGAGGGCCCGCGCTGACGCCGCGGCCGCGGCCTACCGCGCGCCCCAGGTCAAGGCTCTGCCCGATCCCATGGTGGGGCTGACGGTTTTTCTGCTGGAACCTGAGACCCGGGTAGGGCCGCAGCAAGCGGCGGTGGCGCTGGCGCAGAAGTTCCCGTGGTTCGGCAAGCTCCGCCTTCGGGAGCAGGCAGAGCTTTTCAATGCGGCCGCGGCCGAGGCAAGGACCGAATCCATTCGCCTCGAGCTCATCACCGAGGTACGGCGTCTTTACTATGAGCTGGCGTTCCTCAAAGGTCAGGAACGGATCGTGCGCGAAGACCGCGCGACCCTCGAGCATTACGAGCAGTTGGCCCAGGCGAGGTACGCCTCGGGTGTCGGTCTGGGGCAAAGCGTGATCAAGATCCAAGCCGAAATCACGCGCGCCGATTCTCGTTTGCTGGACATCGCCATCCGACGGTCGAATCTTCTCGCCACGGTGAACTCCCTCCGCGACAGGCGGGACCCGACCGCCGTGATTGTCGGAGAACTCTCGGATGTTAGTGTGCACGAGCTGACGGGCGCCCAGAGCTTCGAGACGGATTTCGACCTCTTGCGTCGACAAGCGCTCGAACGCCGGCCCGAGCTGATCGAGGCTGATGCGAGAATCGAGAGTGCGGTGACCCGAATCGCCCTCGCAAAGAAAAATTACAGCCCCGACGTCACCGTCGGCCTCAACTACGGCTTCGTAGGGCGCCGCAGGGACCCTGCCGGAGAGGCCAACCCGCCCCCTGACAACGGCCAGGACGTCCTCGGTCTGACCGGGGCCGTCAACCTGCCGATCTGGACGAAGAAGCTCAGAGCTGGAGTCGAGGAGGCGGTGCAGCGGCGGGTCTCGGCGGAGGAGATGCGCCGCAGCGTGATCGCCGACATCGATGGTGCGCTCGGGGATTTGATGGCCCGGATCTCACTGCTCTTTGACCAGATCGGTCTCTACGACGATGTGTTGATCGTGCAGGCGGAGCATTCCCTGTTGTCTGCCGAAGCCGCGTACGCCACCGGATCGCTCAACTCGCTGGACCTTCTCGATGCTGAGCGCGTGCTGTTCAGAGTTCGAATCGCCGCGGAGCGGGCGAGGGCGGACCATGCCATCGCAGTAGCGAAAATCGAAGGCGAAATCGCCGCGCCGCTCGCAAGACTCCCAAAGGAGACAAACCAATGATCACGAACGACGCCAAACTGAAAATACAGGCGAGCGGGAAAACGGGGCAAAGGGGTGGCGCGGTTGTGCGCGCCATCCTCTGGGCCCTGGCCGGCGCGCTGGTGATGCTGCTATTGGTGGCGGATCCGCTCGGTGTGAGTCCGGTGGATGGGTGGCTGGGAATCGAGCATCATGCGGACGTTGGGCACGAAGAGGGAGACGAGCACGAAGGCGAGTTGTGGACCTGCGGGATGCACCCGCAGGTGATCGAGGAAGAGCCCGGGCAATGCCCGATCTGCGGCATGGACCTCGTGCCGCTGCGGCAAGACGACGGGCACGGAGACGGAGACGGGCACGTAGGCGAGTTGTGGACCTGCGGGATGCACCCGCAGGTGATCGAGGAAGAGCCTGGGCAATGCCCGATCTGCGGCATGGATCTGGTACCGCTCCGCGATGAGGGAGGTGGCGGCGCCGTCGTGAAACCCTCGGGTGAGCGAGAGATCCTCTTCTATCGCAATCCCATGGACCCGACCATCACCTCGCCGGTACCGCGCAAGGACGACATGGGGATGGACTACGTTCCGGTCTACGCCGAAGAGGCGGAGTCCGTGGCTGCCGACGGCGCGGTGGTCACCATCAACCCCGCGGTGCAGCAGAACATGAACGTGATCATAGAGCGTGTCACGCGGCGTGACATCAGCCACCGCATCCGCACCGTCGGTTACCTCGACTACGACCAGGAAAAGATGGTCTCGGTGACCACCAAGTATACGGGCTTCATCGAGAAGACCTACGTGAACTACATCGGCCAACCGGTGAAAAAGGGCGAGCCGCTATTTGAGATCTACGCCCCCGAGCTGGTGCAGACCGAGCAGGAGCTGCTGTCGGCACTGCTCTACGCGACCGGCCTCGCCGCAGCGCCCGAGGACACCAGGCGCCGTGCCGAGGCGCTCCTCGAGGCCGCGCGGCAGCGGCTTGCATACTGGGATATCAGTGATGAGCAGGTCCAGCGGCTCGAGGAGACCGGCGAGGTCTTCCGCACCCTGCAGGTGACCGCACCCGCGGGCGGGTTGGTCATGAAGCGGATGCCCGGTCTCGAGGGCATGGCCGTGCGGCCCGGCATGGAGCTCCTCCACATCGCCGATCTCTCCGATCTCTGGCTGACGGTGGAGATCTTCGAGAACCAGTTGCCGTGGCTCGACGTCGGCAGCACCGCGACGATCACCATCACCTACTTCCCGGGCGAGGCTTTCCGCGGCCGCGTGCGCTACATCGAGCCAGAGGTTTCGGAAAAGACCCGCACCATTCAGCTCACCCTCGAGGTTCCGAACCGCGGCAGCCGACTGCGGGTCGGGATGTACGCCACCGTGATCTTCGAGCCGGTAGCCGCGAAGGACGCCATTGCAGTTCCCTCGCAGGCGGTGCTTCGCACCGGCGAGCGGAACGTGGTGATCGTCGCCCTCGGCGAGGGACGCTTTGCGCCCCGCGAGGTGCGGCTGGGGCCCCAGGGTGAAGGCTTCGTGCAGATCCTCGACGGCCTGTCGGACGGCGACGAGATTGTCACCTCCGCCCAGTTCCTCATCGACTCCGAGTCCAACCTGAGAGAGGCGATTCAGAAGATGATCGCGGCCAGGCGGGCTGCGGCAGAGGGAGGTGGGGAATGATCAATTCCGGTTCCTTTTCTGCCGTTGATCTTCTGCAATTCCGGATGGAAATGCCGCCGGATGAACGCAGTTCATTCGGCGACAGAGCCATCCGGATTTGCAAGCCGAGCGCAAGCGAGGCAGGCTCATGCTGAACAAGATCATCGAGTGGTCGCTCCGCAACCAGTTCATGGTTGTGATCGCAGTCCTGTTCGCCATTCTCGGCGGCGTCGTCGCGATGAGGTCCATGCGCCTCGACGCCATCCCCGATCTCTCCGACGTCCAGGTCATCATCTACACCGAGTACGGCGGCCAGGCGCCACAGGTGGTGGAGGACCAGATCACGTATCCCCTCGCATCCAAGATGCTGGCCGTGCCATTCGCGAAGGTCGTTCGTGGCTACTCGTTCTTCGGATTCAGCTTCGTCTACGTGATCTTCGAGGACGGCACCGACATCTACTGGGCCCGCTCGCGGGTGCTCGAGTATCTAAGCGGCATGGTGGGCCAGCTGCCCGACGGGGTGGCGCCCCAGCTCGGGCCGGATGCAACGGGTGTCGGTTGGGCCTTCATGTACGTTCTCAACTCTCAAGAGCGGTCGCTCGCCGATCTGCGTTCCTACCAAGACTGGTACCTCAAGTACGGTCTGATGTCGGTGGAGGGGGTCTCCGAGGTGGCCTCGCTCGGCGGCTTCGTCCGCCAGTACCAGATCGAGGTCGACCCCGTGCGGATGCGCGCCTACGACATTTCGCTGGCCAAGATCAAGATGGCCGTCCAGCGCTCCAACAACGACGTCGGCGGCCGACTGGTGGAGATGGGCGAGACCGAGTTCATGGTGCGCGGGCTGGGTTACGTCAAGGAGATCAAGGATCTCGAGCAGATTCCGCTCGGTGTCGGCCCTGGCGGCACCCCGATTCTCCTCAAGGACGTCGCCAATATTACTATCGGCCCCGAGATCCGCCGCGGGCTCGCAGACTGGAACGGCGAGGGTGAGACCGTCGGCGGTATCGTGGTCGTGCGCTACGGCGCCGACACGTTGTCGACCATCGCCCGGGTCAAGGAGCGGCTGGCCGAGCTCAAGCAGGGGCTGCCCGACGACGTCGAGATCTCGGTCGCCTATGACCGAACCGAGCTGATCCACAACGCAGTCGAAACCCTCACCCACACCCTGATCGAGGAGGCGATCATCGTCGCCCTGGTGTGCATTATCTTCCTCTTCCACTTCCGCTCCGCCTTCGTGGCCATTGTCTCGATCCCGGTGTCGATTCTGCTTGCCTTCATCGCCATGCGCATGCAGGGGCTGGGGGCGAACATCATGTCGTTGTCGGGAATCGCCATCTCGATCGGGGTCCTGGTGGACGCGGCCATCATCATGGTCGAGAACGCGCACAAGCACTACGAGGAGTGGAAGGGCGAGCGCTCCCACTTCGATATCATCCTGCGCTCGGCGCAGGAGGTTGGGCCGACGCTGTTTTTCTCTCTGCTGTTGATCACGGTTTCCTTCATGCCGGTCTTCACCCTGCAGGCGCAGGAGGGGCGGCTCTTCACACCCCTGGCCTTCACCAAGACCTACTCGATCGCGATGGCCTCGATCGTCGCCGTAACCGTGATTCCGGTGTTGATGTTCTGGCTCGTTCGCGGCAACATCCGTCCGGAGCACAAGAACCCAGTCTCACGTATCCTCCACTTTCTCTACACCCCGGTATTGAACGCCGCCCTCAAGTGGCGCTGGCTGGTGCTGGTGCTGGCGATCGTTGCCATCGCCTCGGTGTGGATTCCGATCCAGCACATCGGCTCCGAGTTCATGCCGCCCCTGTGGGAGGGTGATCTTCTCTACATGCCGACGACCTTCCCCGGGATCTCGATCACCAAGGCGCGCGAGCTCCTGCAGCAGACCGATAAGATCATCAAGCAGTTCCCGGAGGTGGAGTCGGTCCTGGGCAAGATCGGTCGCGCGGAGACCGCCACCGACCCGGCGCCGCTGTCGATGATCGAGACCACCATCATCCTCAAGGATCCGTCCGAGTGGCGGGAAGGGATGACCAAGGACAAGCTCATCGAGGAGCTCGACCGGGCGATTCAGTTCCCAGGCGTGACCAACGCCTGGACGATGCCGATCAAGACCCGGATCGACATGCTGTCGACCGGGATCAAGACCCCGGTCGGGATCAAGATCGCGGGCCCGGACCTTGCCGAGCTCGAACGGATCGGCAAGGAGGTCGAGGCGGTGGTGAAGCCGCTCGAGGGCACGCTGTCGGCCTACGCGGAGCGGACGATGGGCGGCAACTACCTCGACTTCGACATCGACCGTGGGGCTGCGGCACGCTACGGCCTCACGGTGGGCGACGTCCAGGACGTCATCGTGTCGGCCATCGGCGGCATGAACGTGAGCTGGACGGTGGAGGGTCTCGAACGATACCCGATCAACATCCGCTACCCGCGCGAGCTGCGGGACAACGTCGAGGCGCTGGCCGACATTCTGGTCATGGCGCCGACCGGGGCCCAGATCCCGTTGTCCCAGCTCGCTACCATCCGCATCCACCAGGGACCGCCTGCGATCAAGTCCGAGAACGCCCGCCCCAATGCCTGGGTCTACGTCGACCTGCGCGGGATCGACGTCGGCACCTGGGTCAAGCGGGCGAAGAAGGTGGTCGC
>SDBT01006865.1_pt1 | contig 18826 bp, 18 predicted proteins | sample 2277101 | NCBI WGS metagenome assembly SDBT01 (sample SAMN10404973, study PRJNA504765) | marine sediment metagenome | isolation source: marine sediment core GS10_PC15, 103 cmbsf | place: Arctic Ocean: Southern Knipovich Ridge | collected 2010
GCCCTCGTTGCCGCTGCCGGGCCGATACAACCGAACCCGACGTACTCGGACAGCGGGCGCGCGGTAAGCATGGAGCGCAAACTCGTGGTCGGAGCGGTCGAAATCGAGACCGCATACGACGGCAGCCCGTCCGGCGTTATCAATCGCCGATACCCGGCAGCCGAGCGAATCCTGTCCAAGTGGCTGAAAGCCAGCACCGCCGCGTTACTTTTGAGGGCCTGAATTGAGCGCCGCCGACGAAATCCAATTAGCCGACGCCGCGGTCGACCTGATCGCCGAGTTCGGGCGGTCGGTGCTTTTGATTCCACCAGGATCCGCCAACGTCGACGACGCCCAGCCGTGGAAAGGAAAAACCGGCGAGGGTTCGGCGATTACAGTGGACGCCGTGTTCCGCGAGTTACGCCGCGAGCTAATCGAGGGCCTCGACATTCAGGCGGGCGACCAAATGGCGATTGTGGCCAGCAAGCCGCTGACCGTGACGCCGGACAGCTCGTACCTTATCCGCGACGGCGCGCGCGACCTCGCCATTGTGGCGCTTACCGAAGTCCAGCCGGGCGCAACGTCGTTCGTTTGGTTTTTCCAAGTTCGCGAGGCGGGGCAATAATGGCCAGCAAGCCATACAGCGCCAACGAAACCATTATCGCGCTAGAAAATGTCGTGAGCGAGGACATTCAGGAAACGGCGCTGGCCGCTTTGCGTAACGTCATAATCGGCACGCCGGTAGGCGACCCGAAAACGTGGAAGCGCCCCGGCAGCGCGCCAGCCGGGTACGTTGGCGGACACGCTCGGCGTAATTGGAACGTATCGCTAGACGCCGCCCGCGACACTGTCGTGGGAACCGAGGGCAACGGCGGAGGCAAGGGCGCGGCGACGCGCGACGCCACCGAGCGCGGCACGAGGACGATCGACAAAGCGCAAGTCGGAAAAATCCGGCGGATAATTATTCAAAACTCGGTCCCGTACATTGGACCGCTGAACAACGGCCACAGCAAACAGGCCCCGGCGAATTTTGTGCAAAAGGCTGTCCAGGCGGCGGGCGTTCTCGTCGACAATTCACGCAAGGACGTTCCGTAATGGCTGCGACCAAAACGCCCGAGGGGCAAATCGACGCGCTGAACGTCGCATTTCTCGCGCATTGGACCGCCGCTGGCGAACTTCCGGCGCGGATTGCGTGGGACACTTTGCCGTTCGATACGTCGAAAGTACCGGACTTTGTCCGGTTTGGATTTCAGCACAACCTCGGAACGGTGGCCGCGCTCGGCGCTGGCGCATCGCGTTATATCCGAAGGTTCGGTATTATCTCCGCCGTGGTCTATGTCCGAAAGGGCGAACAGGCCGCGCGGAGGCTTGCACTTACCGAGATTTTGCTCGGCTTTTTGGAAACCGTGAACGTGGCCGGAATTTCGGTCGAGGACCCCGGCGCGGACGACTTGGGAATTGTGGACGGTTGGAACCAAGTCAACTGCACCGGCACGGCCCGGTACGATTTAATACGAACGGCGTGAGGCCGGACACAAACAGGAGAACAGGCTCATGTCCGACACAAACCGCGTAGGCGTCCGCATTGCTCGGAACGCTTCGAAAACCGCGCCAATTCTTGCGACTACGCTCGACTTGCTGGCGCTCCGATACACTGGCGCGCCCGGTTTAGCGTTCGCGCCTACCACGATTGTTTCGGAGGAAATCCGAAGCGACCGCCAAATCAGCGACCTGATTTTGGTTGGCGGCGAGGCCGGAGGCGATACGAACTTCGAGCTGAGTTTTGCCGCGTTCGATTTGCTTATTGAATCGGCGCTCATGAGTTTTTACGGCGCGACAGCGTTCCAGCTCGGCACGGGAACCGGCGGCATTGCCGGATTCAACGCGGGCGGGATCGACGTCGACACTGGCGACGGTGCGAACTATGTCGTCGGCCAGCTCACGAAATTGGCGAACCTCCTAACCGGAGCGATTGGCGAGGGCGTGTACGAAATCAGCGCGATTGCCACGGACGACATTTCGATCGACCCGCTAACCGCGGGAACCAATGCGATTCTCGGAACCGAAACGGCGGACGCGGATTCGCGCTTTACCGTTGCCGGAATCCGGGGCCAAGCGGTCGGCGATATTACGATGGCAGCGCCCTCCGGCGGCGAAATCGTAATGACGGTCGCCAACAACAACGCGCTGTTTGACGGCGCACGCGGAAACGGCAACCCGCTCACCGCTGGCCAATGGCTGAAAATGTCCGGCTGGCCTATCGCTGGCAATAATGTTTGGGCGCGCTGCAAAGCGGTCGACCTGGTCGCGCGAACGATTACGTTTGACGCGCAAACCGGAATGGCTGTCGACCCGGCGGCGGCTGAACAAGTCGAGCTGTATTTCGGCGACAACGTCGAGAACGGAACGGGCGCGGTTTCGGCTCACCAATTCGCGGTGGAGCGCCGCTTCGAGGACCAAGTGGACGTACTCCGCGAGCTGTTCCTCGGCATGGCCCTGAATAATTTTAGCCTCGCACTCGTGCCGCAAGCGATCGTCAACGGCTCGGTTACGTTTTTCGGATTCGCCTCGGCGACCGAAATTGAAACGGGCAACGCTCACATCGGAACCGTTCCACCGGCCTTGTACGAGTTCGCGCCTAACGACTTACTCGCGCCGCTCAATAGCGTTTACAACACCAGCACCAACGTCGGGCGACTTGGCCGCGGCGTCGATCCTATCGACACGGCGGGCGTGAATTTCGTCCTCGACGCGTCAATAGATTTGACGAACAACCTACGGCGACAGCCCGCGGTTGGCGTGTTCGGCGCGTCCGGTATCGGTGTCGGCGAAGTCGGCGTAACGGGCAACCTCCGAACGTATTTCGACAACAAGGAAATCCTCGACCAAATTTTGAACAACACGGAAACGAGCCTCGACCTGTCGGTAGTCGACAACGACGGCCAAGCCATGCTGTTCGATATGCCGCGTATCAAGTTCAGCGGAGGCGCGCCGGACGTACCCGGCAAGAATCAGGACGTCACCATACCGGCGACCTATCAAGCAATTCTGGACCCTGATTTGGGCTACACCATCAGCGTTCAGCGATTCCATTTCGTCCGGTAATTTCGCCGGGCTACAAATCCGTGAGGGATTAAAACTGTGAACATTTACGAAGCGTTCGAGACAAGCGAGGAGTACACGAAAGACGGCAAATGGGTAGAAATCGAGTTCGACGGGGCGAAGCTTTGCGCGTTCAAAATTCGCAGCGCGTCGCCTGAACTGAACGCCGACCTACGCAAAGCCATGACGGCGGAAGCGTTGGACAGCGTCGCACGAAAGGACGACCTCGAGGACAGCTTGGACGACCCCGACCGCGAACTCCGATTGTTCGCCGCCGCTGTCGTCGTCGAATGGAAAGGAATTACGGACCGAGAAGGAAAAAAGCTGAAATGCAACCGGCATAACTGCGAGCAAGTGTTCCGAGATTTGCCGTTGCTGTTCAACCGGATAAAGCGTGAGGCTTATCGCTGGACGAATTTCCGCCGAGAATTGGAGGACCAGGTCGTGGGAAACTCGCCGAGGTCCTCCGCGCTCGGATAAGGGGAATATCCGGCGACGAGGACCGTATCGCAGCGAGTTACCGCGAGCGCGGCTTGGAACCGCCCGCACATTTGACGGAGGAAAAGCCGTCGCCGAAGTGGTACGCGTTCGCATACTGGACCGCGTACTCGGATTTGCAGCACGAACGACCGCCGAACCTGTACCGAAAAGGAACCGGCGAACCGATACCACAGCGGATACCGTGGTCGGCCATCGCACGTTACGCGGCGTTTCACGGGTTCAACGTGGACGAATTAAAGCGCATAGTTTGGGCGTGCGATTCGGAATTTATCGGCGACTTTTCGCCGGAACCGGACAAGGACGACAAGGAAAAAGAGGATGGCTGACCGCGTAATACGAATCGTTGTCGACACCGGCCAAGCGACCTCGAAGCTTAAAACGCTAGAGGGCGGCCTCAAGCGCGTCGACAAGGAACAGAAGAAAACCAAAGCAAGCAGTCAGGCGCTCGGCCAAGCGTTCCGCCTATTGGTCGCCGGTCTCGGCGTCCGCGAACTCGTAAAACGCGCCGACGCGTTCACGCTGGTCGGCAACCGGATTCGCCTGGTCACGGACGGAACGGCGGAATTTAACGCGGTACAGGACGAGCTGGTTAGGATTTCGCAGCGCACGCGATCCGGCCTCGCCGAAACCGCCAACCTGTACGCCCGCGTTGCACGTTCCACGGACGAACTCGGCAAAAGCCAAGCCGACACGCTCCGGTTCACGGAAACGATAAACCAAGCAATCCAAATCAGCGGCGCGACCGCCGCGGAAGCCAGCGCGGGCGTTATCCAATTCTCGCAAGGCTTGGCGAGTGGTTCGCTTCGAGGCGACGAGCTCCGCAGCGTCCTCGAACAAATGCCACGGCTGGCGCGCTTATTGGCGGACGGCTTCGGCGTTTCAATCGGCGAACTCCGAAAGCTTGGCGAGGCTGGCGAACTCGCGGGCGAAAAAATCTTCGACATTGTGCTGGACGCTGGCCCGGAACTGAACGCCGAATTTCAGGACGTAAACGCGACGATCGGCCAAGCGTTGACGACAATTTCGAACTTTGCCACCGTCGTAATCGGCGAGTTCGACCAGGCGGCGGGCGTTTCGCAGGGCCTCGTCGACATTTTCAAACTTACCGACGACCAAACGGTAAGCCTCGGCGCGAGCGTTCGCGCGCTGGCGCTCGATTTCCGCGAGTTCACCGAAGTGGCAACGGTCGCCGTTGTGAATTTCGTCGAGACTGTCGCGCCGCGCTTCGCAGTAATTCAAGCCGAGATAATCAAAATCATTGCCGCCATTACGCGCGACGAGGATTTGTTTTTGGCGGCGTTGGAGGGCCAGCAGGAGTTCGAGGCCGAAATCGAGGTCATACAATCGAAACTCGACGCCGAGTTCGACGCGATCGCACGCAACAACGCCGAACGCCGCAAAGCGTTCGAGGATCGCGAGGCGGATTTGGAAGCGCCCGGTACGCGTGTCGATCGAGGCGGCGACGCCGTCGACCCGGACACCGCGGCGGAACTCGAACGCGTCCGCAAGGCGCAAGAAACGCTGCTCGCAAGCCTCCGATTGCAAACCGAGGCCATGAAACTCGCGAACGAAACCGGGCGCGAGTATCAGGACACGCTGCAAGATTTGAAAATCGAGGCGCTGGGCGCTGCCGGTACAAATGCCGAATTTACGACCGAGGCGTTGGCCGCTGCCGAAGCGTTACGGATGCAAAAGGACGAGGCGAAAGCGTTAGCCGACGAGGCCGACCGGATGCAGGACGACCTCACCGCCGCCGCGGAGCTCACGCTGGCAGCGCGCACCGAGGCCGAGGAATACGCGGACGACTTGGCCGAAATCCAAAGGCTGCTGGGTCTCGGTTTGATTACGGACGAGGTCGCCGAGCGGTCAATCGAAAACCTCAATAATTTGGACGACGAGCTGAACGACTTTTTCCGACGCGCTCGCGAAAACTCGCAGGACATTCTCGCGGGTTTTCTCGAAAGCGGGCTGCAGGACCTCGACGAGTTCGGGCGGCAATTCGCGCAAATGCTTTTACAGCTCGCCTCGCAAGCGTTGGCCGCTTCGATTTTCGAAAAGCTGCTCGGCTCGGCGGGCGCGGGCGGTGGCGGCGGAATCATTGGCGGTATCGTTTCGGCAATCGGCGGAGGCCGACAATTTGGCGGCGGCGTCCAGGCGGGCCAAGCTGTCGAGACTGGCGAGGGCGGACGCTTCGGCGCGGAGGTATTCGTCCCGAACGTCGGCGGCAACGTCGTGCCGATAAACAGCGGTCGCAGCGACTTGGCGGGCATGGAACCGCCGGTAGTGAACAACACGATCATAAACACCATATCGCCCGAGGAAATAACCGGGGCGTTCCAAAGCGGGGCGGGCGACAACGTCCTGCTGAATCGAATCAGCACGCGGAAAAATGCTTTCCGCAAAGCGTTAGGAGTTTAAGCCGTGCCATTTTTACACGAAACTTTGGTAGCGAACGGGTCGACCAGCCTCGGGCGGATCGTATTCTCGAAAGCGGTCCTCGATATGATTTTGAACGATCACGTTATCGCGCTCGCCGTGAACGCGGGCGGAACGGGTTACGTGGTCGGCGAAACTTTCGACGTTGTCGGCGGCACGCCGATTGGCGCGTTCGTCGCGCGCGGTGTCGTAACGGCGGAGGCGGCGGGCGTTGTCACCGCCGTCAAATTTACGAGCGCGGGCGCGTACTCGACCTTGCCGGGCGTAACTGGCGCGGCCACCACGAACGCAAGCGCCGCCGGTAACGACGACTTAACCGTCGACCTGACAACCGAGGTCACGCAATGGACGCTCGACCGTGACGACTATGTCGACGACCAGACCGACTTCGAATGGATCGCGACGTCGATCAAGGCGAGCAACGAACCGACAATCGGAATGATTACGACGACCGGCTCGGGCAACGATTCGTGCCGAATGTTTACGGCCAGCGGTTTCGACAACGGGCAAACATTCGACGCCCAGCCCGACGCCTCGCCCGCTACCCAAATGTTCCTGAACATTCCAAGCACGAACCCGGAGCTGTTCCTGTCGACGACCGAGCGCCGAAACAATATCGTGAGCCGCGACGGTAACAACGTCCAATACGGCGGCTTTGGTTTATTTATTCCGCTGACAAATGTCGACGCCTCGTACCCGTTCCCGGGAATGGTTCACGCGCAAAGCACCGCGATTCGGGCTATGTCGGCGCAATACGTCACCGACGGCAACGGCGGAAACAACGCCGGGCTAATCAATCCGGGAACCTTTACGACTCAGTTCCCGGCGTACCGCTACCGCGACAACCTGTCGACGCAATGGCTGGAAATCGCGCAGCAAGCGAGCGCCAGCGCCGCGCGTTCGAAAATGTGGCCGCATAAACAATTCCGCGGCGACTATGACATCACACTAGCGCCGCAAGTCGACGGCTTCAGCACCGACCCGACGGGCGCAAACACAAACGGTTATTTTTCCGACCAGCACAGCAACGGCTCGGCGGGCGGCTGGTTTGCGAATCCGCTCGGTTCGGCGGACGGCGTGCAGGGCGTGTCACCGTTTGGAACCGGCGCGCAAATGTCGCTCGTTGTGACGGCGCACATAATCAGCAACCAAACAGGCGACGTCCAGGTAATCGGTTACGTGGACGGCTACGAAAATGTCCACGGCGTCGGCCTCACCGCTTTCGAGGAAATCGAAAGCTTCCAAAGCGCGTCGCGCTATATTGTTTTCCCTGACACCAACGGCGCGGACCTCGGCCAGTGGGTCGCAATGGAGATTATCTAATGCCGCACGAATTTGTAGTCGGAGCGTTCGAACCGGGCGACGACGACCTCGGCGATTTTATGCTCGACATTTGGCTGCCGTTCGCGCGCGACGAATGTAATTGGGTCGACAACCAAGCGCCGGTCGTTGGCTCGCGCCCCACGATCGAAGTGTGGACGCACCGCGGAACGCCGGGCGCACCGACCGCGCCGTTCGTCGGCTTCCGAACTCAGGCCCAGCATATGCACACGTTCAACGGTGGCGGCGTCGACTTAACCGAGGAGATTTACGACCAGCCGGACAACCCGGCAAACTCTCCGTCGACGACCGGCTTCGACGTTCCCGCGTCCGGCAATATCGGAACCAATATGCGGACAATGCTCATGAACTCGGCAACCGGACCGTATCAAGGCTACTGGCTTTTTTGCGATACGCTCGGCTCGTATGTTCATTGCGTTTTGAAAGTTAGCGCGCGCCACTACCGACATTTCCACGTTGGGCTGCTTCAGCAAATCGACGGCGGCAACGACTTGGACGCCGCGTCGTTTTACTGCACGAACTCGTTCTGGTCGGAACTCGATCCCGAGGGCCTACACTGGCCGACCAACCCGGCGGCGAATCAGGAACACAACCCGTACAGCGGCAACCATATGACACCGTTCCGACAGTCGGGCGGGACGTCGACAAATGGCGCGTTTGGAATCGCGCGGCTTAACACCGTACCGCCTGGTCGGTTTTATATGCCGGGGTTGCATCCGATAACGCTCGTCGGTTCGGTCTCGATTACCGCGGGCGGAACCGGCCACGTTGTCAGCGACGTAATCACGCTGGCGAATTACGGCGCGACCGGCTCAATGGCGACAATTACCGTGGACGCCGAATCGGCGGGCGTAATTACAGCGGCCAGCCTCACAACGCCGGGCGCTTACGTTTTGCCGCATCAGGATTTGACCGACGTTCCGCAAGGCGCGTCGACCGGCTCGGGAATCGATGCCGTGTTCGGCGTAACGCAGGACGGCTACAACTGGTACGCGGCCAAGCCGGAGGACACGCTGCTGTGCGCCGGGTCGCCAGCGGTGAAAGTGAACGGCACAATAAACCCGTCGGTAAACATCGGCGTTTGCCAAAGCAACGGCGCGGACTCCGGGCTGGGTTCAATTCTCATGGCGTGCGACGCGAATTTCACGGCCAACGCGAACGTCCTCGTGCCGATTTACGTTATGGCGGCGTTCGATTTTCAAAGCGACATCCGGCTGGGACCAGTCGCGACGGTTCCCGACGTTTTCCGCGTCAACATGAGGGACTACGCGCCCGAGCAAACAATCACCGTGCAGGGCGTCGACTACAAAGTGTTTCCGATAATGAACAAGGACGCGGCGAACGTGGTGGCGGGCGAACCGTACAGCGCGTGGGAGGGTTTCGCGTATCGCGTTGAAACGGGCGCGGTTCCGTAGTGGCGCAAGGCGCTGCCAGTCCGTTCCAGCGTATATTTCACGCGCCCGGGAATCCCCAGCTTCCGACGTTGCCGAACGCGAGCGACCCGAAAGAGGGGCTGCTTCCGGTAATCCCGAAGGAAGCGATCGCCACGGCGGGAATCGAGATAGCCAGGATCCCGCAAACAATTTTGCCGGTGTCCGGGGCCTCGCCCGGTGTTGCGAAAGGCTTCGCGCAATTCTACCTCGACGGAATCGGCGGCCAGCCGAACCCGGTCGACTTCGGAAACATTACGGCGGACAAGCAGCGAACCGTCACCGTTCACAACACGTTCCGCGATCCCGTGACCGTGACGGCTGTCGACGTTTCGGCGGTCGACGGCGTGACGCTATTGTCGCCCGGGCTGCCGGTTGTCGTTCCGCCGTTCAGCTCGGAACTTTTCCTGTTCGAAGCGGCGCTGGCCGGGGCCGCGGAGTTTGACGGCCTCGTCGGGTTCACGCACTCGGAAGGATTTTTCACAATTCGGATGCTCGGGCGGCGGGTAATCATTTTCAACACGGTCCCGCAGCGACCGATTACGGAACAGGTCACGTTCGGCACGGACGTAATGGACAGCCACGACGGCAGCGAACAGGCGATGAGCTGGCGCACGACGCCCCGGTCTATCGTTCAGTACGATATACGCCACACGGACGACACCGAGCGCGCCGCGCTGATAAACCAAATCATGCAAGCGGGCCAGTTTTTGCACGGCGTCCCGTTATGGTTCGAGGCGCGGCCACTTACGACGGCGGCGGCTTCGGTCGATTCGGTTGTCCAGGTTCCGACCGTCGGCATGGAATTATTGCCCGGCGATACGGTGTCGTTTATTTTGCCCGACAAATCGGTGGCCGAGGCCGAGGTCCTGTCGCTGACCGCGTCGGCGATTACGTTTACGGACCCGATCGGCCTCGCGTTACCGCTGCGAACATTCGTGGCGCCAATTCGGTTTGGCTGGCAGGAAAACGTCGCCACCATCGCCACGTTCCGAACCGCGGCGGAGGATTTGCGCGTTAAGTTCACGCTCATCGAGTACGACAATATAGCGGCGATCGACTCGGCGTTTTTCGACACGCACCCGACGGACGGCTTGCCGATTCCAAAGGCCCCGCTGTTTTTCGACGGGCAAAGCCGCGGCGGCTCGATTCGCTCCGACGCTACCCGACTCGACGGACGGACAGGCCAAATCACGCAACGGCGGTCGCAAGTAATCGCACGACCCGGCCAGCCTATGCTCGTTCACTTGGAGGATTTCGCGGCAATGGACGCGTGGCGGAAATTCCTCCACAGCATCCGGGGTTCGTTCGGCCTGTTTTACGTGCCGACCGGAACGAACGACTTGCCGATTGTCCCGGCGGGCCTAACGCTCGGCGGCAACACGTTCGACGTTCCGAACATTGGCCTGACGGCGATGGGCAACCACGCACCGCGGCGCGACGTTCGCGTAACGGTCCCGGGCGGCGTGTTCGATCGGCGTATTGTGACGCTCGTCGACAACGGCGCGACGGAAAGCGTAACCCTCGACGACACGATACCCGGAGCCGGTGTCTTGCTGCAGCCCGACGTTAAAATCGAATGGCTCACGCTGTCGCGGCTGGTCGGCGACTCGGCCACGTTCAAACACACAACGCTGGGCGTTTCGGAATTGCGTTTCTCAATTCGTGGAGTGATCGTCGTATGACCTTTGACGCTTTCGAAACTGCCGACGGCTCGCCCGTTGAACTTTTGACCTGGTCGAACGGAAACCAGCAATTTTTCAGCTCGAACACCGTGAAGCCTTTCGTCAACGGGCCGAACGTCCACACGCCGCTGCCGTACACGCGCAACGCGTTCTCGCAATCAAAGGACAGCGACGACACGAACATACAAATGACCGTGCCGAATACGTTCGCCGTCGTGAACTTGTACGAGGGCGAGCTAACCAGCAACGTGACGCAGCTTATAATTGAGCGGTTCCACTTGGACGACCCCGCCCAAGAAATGCAAGTCGTGTGGCGCGGCCTCGTCGTCGCAATCGAGCGAGCCGAGGACGAGGTCCAAATCCTTATGCGGCCCGTGTCGACCGGCGCGGAAATCACGCCACCGGATACGTTCTCGGCGCTTTGCAATTCGTTCCTTTTCCAGTCGCCGGGATGCAGCTTAACGCGCGACGACTTCCGGTTTATTGCGACCGTCGGCGCGATCGACTCGACCGGCCTACTCGTAACTTTGCCCGGCTTGCGTGTTCAGGCCGCGACGATCGACGGCGCACAAGGCGGACCAACCGGCCCGCTTTCCTCCGCGGAGCTCGACATTTATTGGCAGGGCGGATACCTCGAAACGGGCGCGGGCGAAGTGCGCGACATTATCGAGGGAAACTTCGGCGGCGACCCGGACCGCGTGCGCGTCAATATCGCGTTCCGCGATTTGAGCGTATCGGACGGCGTGAACGCTTTCGCTGGCTGCGACCTATCGCTGGCGACTTGTCACAAAAAGTTTAACAACGCGCTGCGGTTTCAAGGCTACGCGTATATTCCCGAGATCGACCCGGCGAACACCGAGCTACCGCCGGGAACGCGTGAAAGCGCCAGCAAATTTGCGGGGCCTCAGTAATGTGGTTTCAGTTTTTTATGTGGGTCGTGTCGTTCGTGATCGCGGACTATTTCCGCGAGCGGCTGCCGTCGCAAACCGCGTCCGGGATCGGCGACTTCAATATACCGACGGCCACCGAGGGCCGCGTTGTTCCGATAATTCCGGGCGGGTCGATTCGGTGCAACGCGTTAAACTGCATCTGGTACGGCGACTTCGCGGCAATCGAGCGGACCGTGACGACCGGCGTAATTTTCAAGGACGAGGAAACAATCGGCTTCACGTACGAGCTGGCGCTGCAGTATGCGATTTGCAAAAGCGAGCTGGCGGGAATCGTCGGGATTTGGATTGGCGACGACGAGGTTTTCAACCACGACACCGACGCCGCGGGCGTGCCGCAAACTGTCGTCGACGTCGACCGGGACGACTTGTTCGGCGGTACGGATAACGGCGGCGGCTTTCAGGCTCGCTTCCGATTGTTTAACGGCAGCGAAACGCAAGGCGTGTCCACGTTTCTCAATTCTCGAATTGACCCGTTGCCCGCGTACACCGGAACGGCTTACGTTATGGTGACGGGAATCGCGGAGGACGTCGGCGCGACAATCGGCGAAAGTAACAACCTCCGATACATTCGCGTAGCCGTCCAGGCGTTCGACACTGTCGCGAACGGCGCGCTCGGCGACGTCCTCGGACTTGGCAACGACCACCACTTTATCGGCCCGGACGCGAACCCGATTTCCGTTGCGTATGATTTGTTCACGAACACGATTTGGGGCCGCTCGCGCCCGCCGTCCGAAATGGATTTGGCGTCGTTTCAAGCCGCGGCGGAAACGGTGTTTACGGAGGGCATCGGCTACTCGCAAATTATCGACGAGCAAACGACCACGGGCGACATTCAGGACACGATCGAACAGCACGTCGACGGGTACATTGGACCGAACGCGATCACGGGCCGGATTGAGGTCACGCTGGCGCGCTTCGATTACGTTCTCGCGAACGAGTTCCAAGCGAACGCCTCGAACATTCAAACGATAAGCAAATGGACAAAGGGCGACTGGTCGCAAACTTTCAACCGGATACGGATTCGCTACACCGACCGCGCTAAACAGTGGAAGGAAACGCACGCCGTTGAGCTGGCGAGCGGCAACCGGATCATACAAGGGCGCACCGTCACAAAAGAGTTACGCTATCAAGGCGTCCATACGGCGGAGGTCGCAAGCAAAATCGCGGCGCGTTCGAAAAAATCACTGGCGGAGCCGACGGGCGGCGGAACGATCACGCTCGACCGCACCGCGTACGAGCTCCGGCCCGGGTCCGTGTTCTCGCTGACCTCCGAAAAAATCGGCGAGAACAACACCGCGGTACGCGTCACGAAAGCCACGATCGGAAACGTGGAACGCGGCGACATTGTGCTGGAGGTCGTGACCGACCAGTTCGACACCGAGATAGCGAACAACGCGATCCCGCCGCCGTCCGATTTTGTGCCGCCGATTCAGGTTGTCGTCCCGTTTCTCGTGGCGGACCAAGCGGCAACCGAGCCGCCGTTTATTCTCATGCGCCTGAACAATTTGCCGAACTTGCACCCGCGCGTTGCGACGTTCGCGCGGCGAGCGCCTGGTAACACGCCGACCGAATACGAGGTCATACGGCGCACCGGCAACCCGCCCGCCGGGGCGTACATTTCCACCGACTTTGTGCAGGGCGGATTTATGAGCGTCGGCACGCTGCGAAACAACGAGACCGCATGGCGGAGCGGCAACGGCGGTTTCTCTATCCAAGTCGACCCGCTCGGCGCGGAAAGTCTCGACGGCCTGATTAGCTCATACAGTCCGACCAACCAAAACGCGGGCGGCATTTGCGTTATCGACCCGGGGTTGGCCACCGAGGAGTGGCTCGCGGTCGAAACGATCGTCGACGACCTCGCCGGGATTCGCTTGGAGAATTGCTGGCGCGGTTGTATGGACACGAACATGAAAGCGCACACGGCGGGCGATCGCATTTGGTTTATTTGGACCGGCGGTTTGGGAATGGGCGAGGAGACTTACGCGCCCGCCCTCGGCGTCGAGCTGAAGCTGCTGCCTCGATCGCCGACCGACGCTGTACTCGAAGCGGCGGCGACGGCTTTGCCGGTTGTGTTTATCGCCGCCGACCCGGTGGCCAGCGGGCGGCAAGGTAAACCGCTGCACCCGGTCGAAATGCTAATAAATACCGTGCTGTTTCCGCAACCGCTGGACCTCGTCGACTTCGACCGCCTTATCGTGAACGGCACGAACGCCGGGCTACCCGGGGCGGAATGTTTACCGCAACAGCGCGCGTTCAATACGCAAGGAATCATCGCTTCGGTTATGGCCCTCGCCGCCGACGGAACCGGAATAAACCCGACCGACATTTCCGACCTGGTCCTCGAATCCGAGGAGTGGCTGCACAACCTCGACGACGACCCGACGGCCAACCGTGCGAACGCGGTGGCCACCAATTCGATCAGCGGGCAAACAACGGCGACCGACCAGTTCGACCTTTTGAAAAGCGACATCGTGGCGGCTGGCGTGACCGGCTTGCAGTTCAACGCGCGGCTGGAAGTCGAAATCACGCACAGCCCGGACGGCCAGTTCCCGAACCAAAAAACCCACGAGGCGTTCGTTCTCGATTTCGTCGCGGCGGCGGTGTTCTCGCTGGAACCCGACCAAGTTATTTTCGGCCACCAATTCAACGGCGACGACGCGGACGTCGACGGGCTGGACGAACTCGCGCGCCCGACGCTGTTTATCGGCAACGCTGAAATAGACACCGCGTCCAGCGAGTTCGGCGGCGGGTCCGTAATTTTCGACGGCACGGGCGACGCCGTTCACATGGCGAGCGCGCCCGGCTTCGATTGGCACGACAGCGAATGGACAATCGACTTCCGCGTACGCTTCGACGACGTTGTCGGCGCGCAAGTTTTGATCGGCCAAGCGTGGGAAGCGCCGCGCCGTCAGTGGTATCTCGAATGGGACGGCAACAGCTTCGAGTTCCGATTTTCTCGCAACGGCTCCGACGGCCCGTTTACAAACATTGCGCTCGGTGCGTTTACGCCGACGATCACACAGTGGTACGCGATCCGAATTGTGCAAAAAAAGGACCCGACGTCGCCGCGCTTTTCCTGCTATGTCGACGGCTCGCGAATCGGCACGACGTTCACCGCGCAAAGCAATAGCGAAAGCGGCGCGGATTGGATTCTCGGCGCACGTTACGACGGCGGCGGCGTTTACTCGTTGCCGTTTACGGGACAAATCGACGAGCTGGAAGTGCGCCCGTTCGCTGCGATCGACCCGAACGCAACGTCGTACACTGTCGAGGACCGGCCCGGACCCGGCCCGGCGGGTTCGCGTGATTGCCTGGTTGCAAATTTGGAGGACGTCGACACGGCGACCGCTCACCGAACCGACGATACGAACCGCTGGGATTTGACGTTCGGCGCAACGTCCGAGATTGACACGGCGCAGTTCAATTTCGGCGCGTCCGCGTTGCGCTGCGACGGCGTGAACAGTTTGACACCGGCCAGCGCCGACGGCGTATGGCTACCCGAAACGCTGAACCCGCCCGAGCCGCTGCCACAGTGGAACATCGAGAAACGGGATTTCACGTTCGAGGGTTTTATGCGGTTCGTCACGTTGCCCAGCTCGACGACCGACGGCATGGCGCTGTTCGGAAAATACAACCGGCCCGCCGGTAACACGGTGGATTGGGCGTTCTATTGGAACGGCTCGGACGCGCTGACGTTTTACTACTCGCCGACCGGCAATATCAGCGGCGGCGTTACGGAATCCGCGAGCGCCTCGACGCTGTCGACTGGCGTTTGGTATCACGTAGCAGCCCAGCGCCGCGGCGACGATTTGGAATTGTATTTCGACGGCAACCGAATCGCGCAAGTGGCGGACCACTTCGCGGGCAATCGGCTGTTCAACAACACGACGAACCCGGTAACGATCGGCAGGTTTTACGACGCCAGCGTGCTGTCGCGAATCCGTGCGATGGACGGTTGGATCGACGGCGCGCGGATTCACGTTGGCCGCGCATTTTACAACGGCTCAACGTACACGGTTCCGACCGCGCCGCCATTTCCGGGCGACCAGGCGGACCCCGCTTTGCGTTTGCTGCACCACTTCGACGGCGCTGACTTTTTCGCCACCGACCGCGAACAGGAAACCGACGACGGCATACGCTCCACGCGAATCGCTTTCGGCGGCGGCGCGCGGTATCTCGACGCCGACCCGAAGTTTGGCGTCACGCATGGCGAAATGGACGACGGCGACCACTTCGAATTTACGCCCTCGCTGTTTTGGTGGGACCTCGCCGACGACGATTTCACTATTGACATTTGGTTTTTGCCCGACGACGTCGAGGCTGGCCAGAATAACGGCGGCGTTGCGTTTTTCAATCACTGGCTGGAGACCGGCGACGAGCGCGGCTGGCGGCTGTCGTTCGACAACGCGACGGACCGGCTGGAATTTGTCTGGACGACCGACGGAACCGCCGCGGACGAGGCGACCGCTTTTGTCTCGAGCGTCGTGTTCGATACGCTTTTCCCGGTCGATACGTGGGCGCACGTTGCCGTCGAGCGGCAAGGGTCGACGCTGTCGATTTTCGTGAACGGCGTGCTGCAAACGATCGACGGGGCCAGCGATTCGATCGGCACGGACGTCATATACAACCCGGGCGGGCGGCAAATACTGGTCGGACAGCAGGACGTCACCAGCTTTTCCGGCGACTCGGACAGCTTTTGGGACGAGTTCAGGATCACGAAAAGCGCCGAGTATGGCGGGTCGACTTTTACGCCCGAGGTCGCAGCGTATCCGAACCCGGGCGCGCCGAACGTGTAACCGATTTACCTGGTCGGAGCTCGCGCGAACATTACGAACGCAACCGCGGCATTGCCCGCCGCCCAAAACCACGAACCGACCGCCGCGTCGTACACGGCGAACCCGGCGCAAATTACGGCGCACACGAAATGCAGGGCGCGGACGTCGCGCCGGGAAAGGTTACGCCGGGGCGAGCGTCGCACGGTCGACGTTAAAATAGGCAATCCGGCCCGGGCGCATATCGGTGACGGTGTCCACGATCCCGAGGGCCTCCACGAGTGCAGCTTTGGCGTCGTAGTCGTTCGAAAACTGTCCGACTAGCTCGCCGTCCGTCAATAGATTGACCACGCCACCGGGCAACCTACGGCGGCTCGGGCGATACGCGAAATACGCATTGCACGCGCGCCGCACGACCCAACCGGCGGTCAGCTCGCCAGCTTGTAAAGTCGAAAGCCTGAATTTCTCGTGGCCTATCACGGTGTCGAAAGTCTCGAAGCGGTAAAACATGGCGGAATTGTAGCACGCGGCGCGACAAGTCCAGCGACGCCGGATCCTGGCGACGGGCAAAAAAAGGCCCGGACGAGCCGGGCCAATTTCGACGCGCCAGAAGCGTTCAGGCAATCGGAATCCCGAGGGCCGAAACTTCGGCGCTGGTAGTGGCTCCGCGAACGAATCGCGCCCGGACAAAGTGCGGTGGGATTTTGTGGGCGGCGTCGATTTCCGCCCCGGTGACACCGGCCACGCCTCCGATCGTATTGAGGCGGGTAGCCTGAACGGTCAAATAATTGGCGTATTTCCGCAAGTGGTTCGACGGGTCGAGGTTGCGGAGCCGGTGGCGGATTCGGTTCGTATGGGCGTTTTGGGTGCGATTTGCGGCCATGAGCGTGTCCTCGTCGGGTAGTTAGGCCCGGGAATCATAAAGCAAAGCAGCGTCCCGGGCGAGAATTGCCCTGTTCATGGCGTCTATTGTCGGCAGCTCGGCCAGCCCGGTGCGCTTCAGGTTTTGGCAAAGCCACCGGAGGCCCTCCAAACTGTGAGCGTTCAGGGCCACGTACAGGGTTCCGACCGTGTGGCCGCTGTCCTCGATTCCCGCGGATTCGCACCACGCGAGAAACTTTCTCATGTGCAGGATTCCGATTTCCACTTTGGCCACGTTCCAGCTAGTCGGCGCGGTCTCGCCCGGCTGCAGCTGGTTCTCGGGTCGCTGGCTCGGATGATCCTTGTGTTCGGTATGCCACGGTTTCGGTTCCTTTTTTTTTGCTCGGCGCTCGGCTCGTGGAACAAACGATAAGCCGCCCAAATCCTCCGGGCTGTTCGGTCTCGGTTCGTCGTCGAATAGGTCCGGCATTCGGTTCTCCGCTATTTATGTTTTACCTGGTCAAAGTTTTATCGAGTCAGGGCATTATCGCAAGGCGGCGGAAAGTCCGGGCAGCCGCAAGAATCCCAGCTTGGCCGGGTCTCGCGGACTGCCCTTATCGCTTGGCGTGGAGCCAGCCGGGCCGGGACGATTTGGCAGCGTTTCCCGTGCGCCTCGCTTTGTCGCTTTTGCCATCCCACGGTGGCGACGATTGCCACGAACGCCCGCCGTTATTCTCCGACGCGTTCGCGGTGTCGGGCGAGGTTCTTGCTTGAGGGATACGGGCGCGGGTAGAATCGGTCGCGCCGGTCGTTGCATCGCTCATGCTTTCGAATCCAACCGGACAAGGCCCCGAACGGCGCAAACCGTTGCGGGGCCACCATTTTTACGCCAAGCGGCGGACCTTATCAAGCTTTGAGATTTGGACGGCCCGGACGAACGCCGGGCTGATTGTATGCGCGTTGGCTCGCCAGCTAACCGGCCACGCTTGTCAGCGGACCGGGAAAACGCGAACGGCCCGTGGTGGACCGCTCGTTCGTCCTCGCTACACGCCGAGGAGCAACCGGAACCCGTCAAACACGAGCCAGCCGAGAACGAGATACCCGAGGAGGCCGAGGCCCGAACCGATAAGCTGGCCGAGCGCCTCGCAAAACGCGCGGACGAGGTCCTCCAATTCGCGGAGCGCGTTCATTCGGCTTGGTTCCGAAGCATGACCGGCAGCGCGTCGTGGTGCGCCGTCATGGCCTCGGCCTTGTCGTCGATAAGCGCCCGGATTTGGATTGTCAGCCGGGCGATTTGGGCGTCGCACCGATACGCGGCGGCGAGGTTTTTGCGGCCCTCGGATTCGTGCGCGGCGGCGCACTTGTCGAAGTGTTGCGGCTTGTCGTTTAGGTGCATGGCTCAAAACTCCTCGTGTATATGCTCGGGCCGGACGACCTCGACGGGCGGGAAAGCCAGCCCGGTGTCGGTCGCCATGATTTTCAGGCGTGGCATTTTGCCGCGCTTGTCGTGGCTGTCCTCGACGGCGACGTATATTGCGTGGTCGCCCTCGTCCCGGAACTCGTCGCGAAGCGTGACAATGTCGCCGCGCTTAATCACGACGACGGCCCCGGCTTCAGAGTCTCGGACGGCTTCCCGGCGCACGCGGCGCACATACGAAAAGTGCCGAACGGCGGGTCGGTAAGTTCGCCCGTGTCGAGGTACTCCTCGCCCTTTTCGATTTCGTGGCCGCATTGGTTTGACGGCTGCGAACCGCCGAGGCCGTAACACT
>SDBT01006866.1_pt1 | contig 18826 bp, 18 predicted proteins | sample 2277101 | NCBI WGS metagenome assembly SDBT01 (sample SAMN10404973, study PRJNA504765) | marine sediment metagenome | isolation source: marine sediment core GS10_PC15, 103 cmbsf | place: Arctic Ocean: Southern Knipovich Ridge | collected 2010
ATCATAGAAAACGCCTCCTTGCGAATCATTTATAGAGGCATTATAACAGAGAGAAAGAAAAAGTGACATTAAAATATAACGTGTCGGGCTATTTGGGCAACACGCCCTGAAGGTCCACCTTACAGACTGCCGAGTACCGAAGTTATAATAAGTTATCTGTCCTGTTTTGTTATATTCTTCGTTTTTAATGCGAAGAAAAGTGCGACAAGCAGCAAGAGCAGATTTGGAATTTTGAAGATCAGTCCAGTCATTAGAAGTTGAATGCTGATAGATGCCTGCAATAAGAGAAACGCAGCATAGAGAACTACGGCGATGACTGCGGCTGGGATGCGTGCGTATCTGGCCAAGATTGCGAGTGCAATAAATAATGCAAAGCTAAAAGTGATTACCCAGTCGATGGGAGTGAAGTTTGGGCTGTGAATATTCCAGCCCAGGAATCCCACCACAGCCTGGATTGCAGCAACTCCGAACAGCGCTGATGAAACCGGATTCTTGTCTTTCTTAAACATCCTTCCTCAATCTGCTATAATAACACACAAAGCCTTACATCGGCAATTTAGTATAGCGGAAATTAAATGTCAAGATTTTTAAACTAATTTTTCCAGGGATTTGGGTGTGAATCCCGGGTTTTAATCGTTTTCGAGGATTGTCATGAAGGCTTCTTGTGGGATTTGGACTGAGCCTACGCTTTTCATTCGCTTTTTGCCTTCTTTTTGTTTCTTGAGGAGCTTCATCTTTCGGGTGACATCTCCGCCGTAGAGTTTTTGTGTTACGTCTTTTCGGAATCCCTTGATGGTTTCTCTTGCGATTATTTTTCCGCCTATCGCGACTTGTAGCGGGATTTCAAATTGATGTCGTGGTATGGCTCTTCTGAGTTTTATGATCAGCCTGCGCCCTCGGGCCTCGGCGGTGCTGCGATGGACTATTAAGCTAAGGGCATCGACTGCAACTTTGTTCACGAGAATATCGATCTTTACCAGGTCACTGGCCTCGAATCCGGTAAACTCATAATCCATCGTGGCGTAACCTCGGCTTATACCCTTTAGCAGATCGTAAAAGTCATATACGATCTCTGCGAGCGGCGCCTTGTACTCGAGTATCACCCTGGTCGTACTTAGGTAATCGGTTTTTATGAGTTTGCACCTTCGGCTTTCGGCGAGTTTCATTATCCCTCCGATGGATTCGGTACCGGTTATAATCTCAAGGCGAACAAAAGGCTCACGAAGCTCTTCGATATGGCTTCGATCCGGCAAGTCGCCGGGTGACTCGATCCTCTTAATTTTACCATCATTGGTCAGTATCTCGTAACTGACCGTCGGTGCCGTTTGAACGACCTCGATATCATTCTCTCGCTCCAAGCGCTCCTGGATTATTTCCATGTGCAGCAATCCGAGAAAACCACAGCGAAATCCAAAACCAAGGGCCGGCGAATTCTGCGGACTAAACGAAAAGCTCGCGTCATTAAGTGTCAGCTTATCGAACGCGACCCGGAGCTTTGCATATTCGGTATTATTACCGGGATAAAAATCCGAAAAGACCATCTGCATCGGCGCCTTATATCCGGGCAATGCCTCATGAGCCGGATCGGCTTCATCTGTAATCGTGTCGCCTATCGTCACGTCGGCGAGTTCGCGAATATTAGCGATGACGTAGCCGACCTCCCCGGTACCGATGGTATCGACTGCGGTCATCTGGGGTTTGAATTTACCGAGTTCGGTTATCGTATAAATCCTGGAACTTCGCATAAAGCGTACCTTCTGCCTGACAGTGAGCGAACCGGCAAAGACCCTTACATAACATATCACCCCCCTGTACTGATCGCAGTGGCTGTCGAAAATTAACGCAGCCGTCGCTTCGTCGCTCCTGTCTTCGGGTGGGGGCAGAAATGTCACTATGGCTTCGAGAAGTTCTTCGACTCCGAGGCCGCTCTTTGCGCTTATCTTGTAACACTCGTTGGCACCGATACCGAGGACGTGCTCTACCTCCTGGGCGACGCGTTCGGGCTCGGCGGCAGGTAGATCGACCTTGTTAATCACACTCAATAATTCTACATTGTTATCGACGGCCAGATAAGCATTCGCAACGGTCTGGGCCTCGACGCCCTGGCTTGCATCGACTACGAGCAAGCCGCCCTCACATGCGGCCAATGCACGCGAAACTTCGTAATGAAAATCAACATGTCCCGGCGTATCGATAAGGTTGAGCATATACTTTTGGCCGTTGTGCTCGTAATCCATCGTCACCGCCGAGGCCTTGATCGTTATTCCGCGCTCTCGCTCAAGATCCATATCGTCAAGTATCTGCTCGGTCTTATGACGTTCGGAGACCGTACCGGTCAACTCGAGCATACGGTCAGCCAGTGTGCTCTTGCCGTGATCGATATGTGCTATGATCGAAAAGTTTCGTATATATTCAGTATGCATCTATTTGTGCTTTAAATGTTAATTCTTAAACTTAAATAAAATAACTTTTTAGCTGTCATGCTAAGTGAAGCGAAGCATCTGGCCTTAAAATCGGGACTATCGTCTCATTGTGAGAGCGAGATTCTTCGCTGCGATCAGAATGACAGATCGAAAACATCCCTCTATTCTCGTATATTTTGCCTATTTTGGGAAGTGTTATTTTTTTAGTCGATCAGGTTAGTACATCCAATCATCGAAATCAGGCGTGGGTTCATTATTCGGGTTCCAATTTTTATGCCACCACAGGTCCCACAGATGTATAATCCTGATCTTATGCACGCTAAAATCCAGAAACGCGATATTTACCGCCATGTTGTGTCGATCAATGCAAGCTCGTCTCATTTCATCGGCATTACCTTCTTGCCACTCTCCATTATATTGCGGAGGTGTATCATTGAAATTAGGACAGATGTTCGAATACTGAGCAGTGTCCAGGAACATTGGGACACGCGATGCAGCTAGGGCAGTAGGAGTCTTCCAGAGTTTTTCCTCGGGCCTGCCTCCTCCGGTGTTAAGGGTTACCCACTGATTAATACCATAGCTTCCCTTGACACGATAATCATCCACGCCATCATCGTCGATATCTCCTTCGTACACCCATGCTCTCCAGGCATACTGGGCTCCCTCTTGCTTGGTTCTTTTAGCAGACCGACAGAAATTCAAATCAGAATTGAAATTATCGTCGGATTTGACATACTCTTGCATAAACTCCATCCAACGGAAATTCCAGATAAAGTGTCCGTCGTTATCGTCGGTGAACATTTTAAATGCAATACACCATTGGTGCAGATTCGACATACAAGCAGCCTGCTTGGCCTGGCCACTTACTTTACTTAACGCCGGCACCAAAATCGACATTAACAATGCTATGATTGCGATTACAACCAGAAGCTCTATTAATGTGAAACCTTTTTTGTTATCCACCAGAAAAATTCATAATAAGGTTAATAAGCTACCCTTACTATCATACTCAATTTCGCTTGCAGGATCAATTAACCGGAACGCCAGGAGGCATTATACTAATTTGAGACACCTGAAACCGCCGGTTTTATGCCGCCTATAGCAGGACTGACACTTTTTATTTGACAATCAATAATCAATAATCAATAATTAGCAGCTTATTGCCTCGCCCAGGTGGCGGAATAGGCAGACGCGCTAGCTTGAGGGGCTAGTGTCCGTAAGGACGTGCTGGTTCGACTCCAGTCCTGGGCAATAGTACATTTTATCTGCGGTTCACGATTTCCAAAAGCACAGGCACTGGAGAGATGATGGCTTTCAAGGCTTGAACGGTGATACGTGGTGGGAGTTTGCACCCCTGTACAAAGGTTTGGTGACAATGTTGGATTGAGATTGCTTCCTCGCTATGCTCCTGGCAATGACTTCCTTGGATTGGCTTTAATCGACCGTCTCTGCGGCGGCGTATGTTGGTTTTGTTGTATCGGTTAGTATGACGCGGACGTCGTAGCAGAGTTCGTATAGGCCGCCTTGGGATAGTGAATAATCGTCCTCGGCGATGACCTTGCGGCTTATTATTTCGTATTTGGCGTCGGCATAGCCGTTCTCAGCGAGCCATTCGTTAAGCCATTGGAGTCGCTGTTTCTCGGCTTCGGCGTTATCGAGTGGCCAGATCGGCGGACGCTTGCCGGTAATCAGGCACACTTTCTTGGAAGAACATGTTAGAAGAACTGATCCGGTCGAAGCGAGGTACCGATAATAACAACTGCCCCCTTCGATCTTCACTGCTTCGAGCCGTGAAAACTGCGTGCGGTTCATACTGTTACAGCTGATAGAAAAAACCATACCGGCCAATAATAACGCGAAAACTCCCCCTCGCAGAACTCTCATAGTGGACCCCCCTCCTGCCTGATAGCAGGTTATAAATCCCTATTCGATGCTTAAAACCCGCGCTAATTAAAGCATAAGATATGTAACACCTGCTGCCAAACAGAAGTATCCAAATTTCCCTCCAAAAACAGACCGGCGACATATCCGGAAATACGATCCGCTATCGTTATCCGGGACTAATGAGCCACGACTTGTCATTTTGGCTTCGCAAAAACAACGCCCGGCACCAACACCGGACAAAATAGATATGACTTATCAACAGACTTGTACAAAAATAGCAAGCTTAAGGAACTGTAGTAACACGCCTGATGAACCACTTGAGGTCTTCGTAAAAGTCTTCCGATTTCCCACTAACATGTGGGAAATCAAAGGGGTACAAAGTGCCGTCCCGAAGAAGAAGATGTTTTGGAATCAAGCTCTTGCTCATCGGATTCGAGAGAAGTTTTTTGGGATCCCATGCTACTGGCACCGTTATCTGATTCTCATCAAGATACTTGCGCAGTGCTTGCTCGCTTTCATCCACAGAAACAAGCAGCAACTCAACTGAAACATCTGATAAATCCTTTTTGAGCAACTCTTTGATGCGAGCACGATCTGAGGAACAATATTTACACCAGGTTGCCATTACTTGTATTAGATAAGTTCTTGTTGCCATTTCTCGCATTTGAGGTAATTGCCCTTGAACCATGGGATAATTAAAGTCTGTTATTTGCCACGTCGAAGCCGGCTTCGGCCCTAAACCGGCCCACTGATTTGCCCTGGGAACCCAGGAAACACGGGCAAGCGGCTTTGCAATCCAGGTTACCTTATTAGTAGTACTATCAAAAACTACTTCATATTTCCTATACCGTTTCTCCGGTACCAGAGGCATTGAGTACATCCATGTCCATGCTCTGGCCCCTCTCATCCTGTTAAGCGGAATACCAATCAGATCGCGTACCTCCTGACAAGTCATACCAGCCTTGATTTGCTTGAAATTCTCAACTGAAAAATCGTCAGTGGTAAAATAGTTATCTATAGAGGCTTCATACAATATAAAACAAACACCCACTACGAGTCCTGCTGCCAGCACAATACAGATTAGAACAAGAGTGTTAATAGCCAGCTTCTTTGCTCTCATGTCAAAAACTCCTCATTTTCACATCATGGCACAAACGCCGGACAAAACAGATATGACCTTTTTTAACAGATTTGACGACATTTTGCAAGAACCGTAAGCTTTTCAAAAACAGCCTGACGGCAATTGAATTAGCATGACAGATTTACCAGGTTTGTCTTTGGAAATTCGGTTTCGATAATACTTCGAGCCAGATTAATCCATCTGCCGCACTTATCGAGAACGACACTGTCACTGGTAGCTATGATCCGCTCGGTCTTAGCCAGTAGAGCGTCGGGGCTTATCACTAATTCCACGGTCCAGGGCCATTTATTCTCTTGTGCTATTTTATTTATCAGCGTTTTTAGTCTGCCGCTGTTTGATACCGGACTATCGAGCAGCCATTGGACGCTGCTGTTATCGGCTTGAACGAGGAATGTTCCGATCAGTTCAATGGCTGGTATCGTCTCGGTGACTTTGCGATACGTTCCATGAATCCCGGCCAGGTCTCTGAAGCAGCCGTCGCGACCAATGAAAACGAACCCCCCGCTCATCGTGGCCTCGACAGTAATTAGCAGATTGTAGCCGTCGATGACTAACGGCTGGTTCGCGATTTCCGCGATTTGGAGTCTCTTGTTTTGCCTTGCGGTAACCTGGTCATCCGAACAGGCGCTTCTCATGACGGCGAGTCTCTGTCTTTGTGTGAGGTTAAATTTGTCGCCTACGAGTTTTAGCGTGCTTGTCTGGGCGTATCCTTTGCTAAGCAATAGCGACATATCGGCAACGGCAGAACGCAGCGACTCACGGGCGTCTGGGCCAAATAGCTTGGCGTCCTGTGGATGCTGACCTCTATGTGTCCGGCTGTCGGGCATTATCCAATTCTCACCAAAATAGTATAATCATATTTTATGATAGCTTTGGGAGATAGAATAAGCAACCACTTCAAAAACAAATTGACATAACCCGCTGCCATCACTAACATTACGTTTTTGAATCTTTGTAACGCGAGACTACAAATGCCAAGCCATAACCTGGTACGTCTGAAGATTGATGAAATGGACATCATCGGCTATTCTATCGCAGCCGAGGAAACCGTAATAGCCATGCCTCAGCTTGACGTCTGCTTCGACATCGGTAAAGCACCCGACCAGATTATCCCAATCAATCACGTCCTGCTGACCCACGGGCATATGGACCACGCGGCCGGAATCGCGTATTATCTTTCACATCGCAATTTCTGCGGTCAAACACCCGGTACGATAGTAGTACCGGAGAACCTGCTGGGTCCGATCCGGGAAATTATCAACGCCTGGGGGCGACTCGACGGCAACAGTATCCCGGCCAACCTCGTAGGTGTAAAGGCCGGCGACGAACACAAGATAAAACCGAATTTGATTGCCCGGGTATTTCCGACTAAACACAGCCGCGGTGCTGTTGGTTTTACCGTCATCGAAAAACGCAAAAAGCTCAAAGCCGAATACACCAAGCTGACCGGCCCGCAGATAGTCGAGTTAAAGAAGCAAGGCATCGAAATCGAATATCCGCTTGAGCTTCCTATTGTCACGTACCTCGGTGACACGCAATACGTAGATTTTTCTCAGCTTGAGTATATCCGCGAGAGCAAGATATTGATTGCCGAGTGTACTTTCTACGAAGACGAACACTCGGGCCGCGCCGAAGCCGGACGCCACATGCACATAGACGAATTTTCCGAACTGATGGAAAAACTCAACAACGAGCACATCATCATAACCCACACCACCCAGCGAACCCCAATGCGCGAAATCCGAAAAATGCTAAAAAATACCCTCTCAGAAGCAACCTACAAAAAAGTGATCCTATTCATGGACCAACGCCGCAGTTCATCCTTTTAAAGACACATTGATATCCGTAATAGTCTTGCTTCTACGCATCTTCCGAAGAATTAAACTTAACAATACAATAGCCACTATAGCAATCACTGCCAAAGTTCCGACATATTCTTTCGGAGAAATCAGAGACGGTGGGTCATAAGTGAAAGTGGGGCCAACTGAACCCCAGATGATACCGGAGCGGCGGCTCATCCATGGAACAAAGCCCCAGCGCCACTGAAAATACCACTTCCACTGGGGTCCAGTTAATTGACCGTTATTTTGCTTGATTAGCGGAATATACTTGTTGTATGCTGCACGATTTAGCGGATTGACCTCCAGGCTTAATCTTTCCAGGTTACTTAGCTCTGCAAGCTCGGAGATATCGCGAATACTGTTTTGACTCAGTGCCAAAGATCGCAGTTTTGTTAACGCTGATATATTGGGAATCTTTTCAATACTGTTATTGGCTAGCTGCACTTCTTCCAGGCTTGTCATTTTCGCCAGCACAGAAATGTCTGTAATTCGATTGAGGTTTGCATGTAAGTATTTGAGCTTTGTCATTTCTGATAAAACTCTAATATCACTGATTAGATTAATACTCAGATATAAGGTCTCGATATTTCTCAGGTCGGATAAGGCAGAGATATCTGTAATCTTATTGTTATCTAAATTCAAATACCCCAGGTTCGTCAACTTCGACAATCCAGAGGCATCCACAATTGAGTTTCCTCCAAGATCTAAACGCGTCAGGCTCGTCATCTCCGACAAAAAAGAAATATCCCCGATCTGGTTGCCATGCATATATAGTCTACTAAGCCTCAGGCTGGATAACAGTTGAATATCCGGAATAGATGGATTATTTTCCAACAACAGGACCGAGAGTTTTTTAAGTCCTGTCAGCGGTTCTATGCTGTCGATGCTGTTATTTGAGAAATACAGCCTCAACAGATTCGGAAGCTGTGAAAGTACTGAAATATCTTTTATCTGATTGTCCTTCAAATCCAGGACCCTTAATTCTTTCATTCCGGATAAAGCAGATATATCGCTGATCTGGTTACCATTTAATATTAAGCTCTTTAGGTTTGTTAGTCCCGAGAGAAAAGTAAGATCGCTAAGTCCGCATCGCCTGATAAGTAGAATCTCCAGTTTCTTCAGCCCCGACAAAAGCTCAAAATCTTTAGCAAGATTACCCTTCATTCTCAACCGATTTAGGTTGTGAGCATATTGAAGCCCTTCAAGACTCGTTATCGTCTCGCGGAAAGATACACTTTGCAGAATCAGCATGTCGCTCGGTGTCGGATCGTCTTTTATCAATGCCTTTTCAACGCGGGCCTTTAGATGTTCATCGGCGAATTGCACCGGCGATTCACCCAACGCCGCAAACGCCCAAACCAAAACAATCGCAAGAAACAGGACAAGAAGCTTCATTCGAGGATTCGACGTTGCTGTTTGGCCATTCTTCATAATACCTCAATCCTTTGGACCGGCCAAACTGTTCAGACCGCCGGTCGGGAATCGGTCAGGCATAGATCGACGAGTTCATCGATAACGGCTGTTCCGGCGCACATTACTTTGTCTGCTCCGCCCCAGTAGAGTTTGAGGGTGCCGTCGTCTTCGGGTACGGCTGCGCATGTGAAGACTACGTTGTGGACGTAGCCGACTATCTCCCAGGGGTCCTCCGGCTGGAGTATCCAGCGGTCGCCTACGCCGAGTATGATAGATGGATCGTCGAGTTTGTGAAGGGCCGCGCCGAGGCGATAGACACAGCCGTCCATCGTTGGGAAGACGCCGTGGTAAATGTTGAGCCAGCCCTTGTCGGTTTTTATCGGTGGAGCGCCGGGGCCGATTTTCATTTCGTCCCAGTGATACTTTACCGGTTTCATAACAAGTTTCGAATCGCCCCAGTGACGTAAGTCCGGAGAGAAGCTTATCCAAATCGACCATGGACTGATATCACAATGCGGTCGGTCGAGTTTGACGTATCGGCCGTTGATCTTTTCGGGAAATATTACAGTGTTGCGATAGTCGGCTTGGGTGATAAACGCAACTCGTTCTATCGATTTGAAGTCTTCGGTTCGCGCCAAGCCAATTCGTACGCCATGTGGTGAGTAAGCGCTGTATGTAATATAATATGCACCTTCGAGGAATGTGATTCGCGGGTCTTCTACTCCGTATTCTTCGTACTCGCTAAAGAGAGGTTCTTTACTCGGTGTCATGAAAGGCTCGGGCCGTGCGGTGAAGTTGAAACCATCGTCACTCTCGGCGATACCGATTATCGAGCGGCCTGTGTCAAGATGCGAGCGAAAGAGCATGATGTATCGGCCGTTGAATTTCGTCACACCGGCATTATGGACCGTTTCAACCTTATAGGGGATATCGTCCTTAGTGAGAATAGGGTTGTTCTCGTAGCGTTTAACGAACGGCTTATTCATTTGTAGAGCTCCTTCGATTATCCGCTCTTTTGTGCTTCACGTCGGAATATTTCTTCATATACTTTTTCGTAACCGGCGACCATACAATCTATAGTGAAGTTTTCCTGGACGCGCTGGAGGCATTTTTTGCGGTCTATCTGATCTATTTTATTAACGGCTTCGACGGCTTCATCGACGTTGTTAACTAAAAATCCGGTTTCGTTATCGGCTATGACCTCGCGGCAGGAACCCAAATCAGCAGCAATCACGGGGACACCAGCGGCCATGGATTCTGCCATGACCAGGCCGAAACGTTCGGGTATGGTGTTTAGATGAATAACCGCAGAAGCCTGCTCTAAAAGAGCGTCACGCTGGGGAGGATTGACCGGGCCAATGAACTTTATGTCTTTATCATTAATGTGAGGTTTTATGAGTTTGTCAAAATAATCCTGGTCCTGGATAATGCCTGCGAGGATGAGGTTCCTGCCGGCTTTTTTTGCGACTTCAATTGCAAGCTCGAATCCTTTGTCGGGGTGTATTCGGCCATAGCAAACGAGGTTGTCACCCGGTTTTTCTCTGAAGGTCAGATTCGACAAATCGATACCGTTATAAACCGTCGCCAGATACGGCAAACCCGGATCGCGGTCCGAGTCGCTGATGGAGACATAGTAGGAATCCTTGTGTTCGTGATAGACTCGGAGTATGTCCTGATCGGAAAAACCGTGAATCGTCGTCAGCATCGGAGTTTTAACATGCGGCAGATACGTCAGCGGAATGTAATCGAAATTGTTGTGAATCAGATCGAACTCATCGGCAAGCTCCATAACCTTTGAGATATGCAGGATGGTAGAAACCAGCGCGATATTATTCGGTTCCTCTTCGTAGCCCTTTTCTACCCAACCGACGAGTTTGGCCTTGGTTATCGATTCGGTAGCCGCAAAGAGCGTGACATCCTTGAAGCCGCGAGCAACCAGCCCTTCTGTAATATTGCTCGCCACCGTCTCCCACGCTCCGTATGCCCTTGGTGGTGTCCGCCAGGCAACCGGTGCGAGTATTGCGATCCTCTTGCTTTTAATGTCCATGTTATCTGCCTCCAACTGAAAAATTATTTTGCAGATTTGCGAACTTGCTCCTTAATCCTTTGAATATGCCCGCGACCGAGCCCCTTTACTTCGCAGCCCAACTCGAAATATCGACGTATCCTGTCGTCGTCTAAGATTCCGAAACAGTCGATAACAGCCAATGGCTTTTGGGCCCATTCGACTATTTTATCCGGTTCGAGTTGTAGATACGGTGCATGTGGTACCGCCAGGATAATCGCCTGTGTACCCTTTAGTGCCTGGGCCAGGTCGCTTTGGACCTTGATATTTACAAGATCGTCCTGATTGCGAAAGAACCTTGCCCACGATTGGCCCGGCGCGGGATATACGTCCTGCTTTTCGAGTTCGTACCAATGCTCGAGGTAAGGATCATGCACCCGCATGTCGGCACCCATCTCGGTTAGTTTGCGAATGACAATTTCAGATCCGCTATAGCGGGTATCGGCCACGTCCTGACGATAGCTGGCACCGCATAACAGAACTTCGGCACCGGCGATCTGTCGACCCATGTTTCGCAACGCGTCTCTTGTCAGCGTAGCTACGTGCAGGCCGCGGGTGTCGTTAATATCGATTGCCAGAGGTGTAATCTTGAATATGTCATCATCAAATCCGAGGATGTGTTTGTATGCCCAATAGCCGAGGCCGCCGTCTTTGGGCAGACAGTATCCGCCAATACCGGGACCGGGGAATATCATGTTGCTGTGTGTCGGGCGGACTTTGATTGCCTTGATGACCTTTGTAAGGTCCACGCCGTTGCGTTCGGCAAAGAGGCTCCACTCATCGAGAAAAGCCAACGTTGTTGCACGATAGGAATTTTCCACGATCTTGGCAGTTTCCGATTCGATAGGCCGGTCCATAACCGTTAGTGGAAAATCATCGGTATTGAGAACTTCTTTTAGAAACTTCTCAACTCTCTCACGCGCCTGCTGGTTACATCCGGAGCAGACCCGCCAGAAATCCCTTATCGATGAGACATAGTTTTTTCCGGGCATTACGCGTTCGTAACTATGCGCCAGCAGAGCTTCGGACTCGATGCCGCGGGCGGTAAAAGCCTTTTTCATTATAGGCCAGGCGACAAATTCGGTCGTTCCCGGCGCAACCGTTGTCTCGATCAGGGTCAGACACTCTGGTTGTACCCTCTGGCCGATTGTTTTTATCGTTGCCTCGAGCGCGCTCATCTCGGCTTTGCCGGTGCGCATATTGCCGAGTTCGGTCTTGGTATAGTCGCACTGAACATCAACGACGACGCAATCGGCTAACTTGAGGCAATCACTGTTGTAAGTGGCAACGAGGGTCTTTTTCTCAAGGACGCACCTGGCAATCATGGGATCGACTTCGGGATCTTCAGCCTTGACGGGTGATTGTCCGCGGTTCAAGAGCGGGATTTTCCAGTAGCTTCTCGTGCTCGGTCGCTGACAGCCTATTACAAACTTGTTGGGCTTGCCGGTCTCTTTATCAACCGAATCGGCAACAATAGCAGCCATCACCGCGCCTACGAAACCAACGCCCATAACGACAACAATTTCTTTTCCCTCGTCGCGAGCCGCCTGGGCAAGTGAACTTATGCGATCAAATTCGCTGGCATATTCTTCCTGCTGCGGTATTTGAAACTTCTCACCTTCGGGGCTAACTGAATACTCGATCATAGTAACAGCCTCAATAAATATTTTTTCTGTAGGCACGGTGCCTATCTAAACTAAAATCCTGTATTCAACCGCGGCAAGTTTACCAATATTCGATCACCTGTAAAAGTGATTTTTATCAGAAAGACGCAGCCGGATCACAACTGCTCAATCAGAATCTCGCGCACCTCTATTTTCATCTGGCCGAACTGCTCTCCCGGATGTACCTGGAAGCCGATGCGGCCTCGGTCGCTCGTATCGTCATATACATCTGCGACTTTGTGGCCGTTCATCCAGATTATAATATGATCGCCCTGGGCGCGGACACGCATAACGTTCCAACCCTCTCGATTAACGATTGTTTTGTCGATATTCATGGACAGGAACATCTTACCGGGGCAATAGAGACTACCGGAATAGCACTCGGGTTTTTTGTATTCGAGGATATCGGCCTGGTAGGTTTTTTTATCCGACTGGTACCGAAACCAAATACCGCTATTGCACGGGTACTTAACACGGTAGGTAACGTGGAGCACAAAATCTTTATATTCCTGCTCTGTAAAAAGGTCTCCAGGAGCGTTATCTTTGCCCTGGGTTCCAACTATGACACCATCCTCTACGACCCATCGAGCACCGCCGCTGCTTTTCCAGCCGGAAAGATCACTACCGTTAAAAAGCGGCACTGTACCATCACCTCTAGGAACCTGCTCGCCGGCGCCATTGCATCCTACACAAAAGAGAAAACCAATCGCCAATAATATTGTCAACATCTTCATTGTAATTATCCTCCCTAAAAAAAGATTATCCTGTTACTGTTCCTGGCCAAGCGGCTTAATAAGTACTTCACGAATCTCAAGCCGGGCTCCTTTATTTTTTCGGTGTTTCTCGACATGAAAACCAATGCTTCCTTCTTCGGGCATATCCATTCTCACCGCGCCAATTTCCTCGCCATTTAACCAGACGGCCACGCGATTACCTTCCACCCTCGCCGAAATAGTATTCCATCCGCCCCGGTCGAGCAAGTCCTTGCGTAAGTTGACCAATGCAAGCCCTTTTTTCGGTACGCTCACACTCCCGGCAAAAGCAGGAGGTTTTTTGGTCTCGGCAAATTCAATCATCGGTCCGGTGTCTTTATCGGTGGATCGAAGCCTGATACCGCCTCGTATAGGCCAGTCGGCTCGGAATGTCACGGCAAGTAGAAAGTCTTTATGCGTAGCCTCTGTCAAAAGGTCTCCGGTCCTGCCCGGTTCAATCACGATTCGCCCTCGCTCTATTTTCCATGAAGACGAACCGCGCACACGCCATTTCTTAAGATCTTTACCGTTAAAAAGACTCGTCCAAACTTCGGGATCCTTACCGGCATCGGCGAGTTCGTTTTTTATTATGTTGTGCGTTCCGTGACAATCCGTACAAATCGATTCATTGTTTATGACCCGACCATTCGGATGTCTTCGGCCTTGCCACTTTTTTCGAAAAGCCGCTACCGAGGCAGGCTTCTCATGGGCCTCATGACATTTCCCGCACAGCCCCTTGACCTCAGTCCTGCCGATAAGTACATCCGGTTTTGTCATGAGCATCTCGTCGTGCATATGATTGGTAGTTTCTCCATGGCAATTGTCACAGCCAATATCATGCTTGAGATGAGTCGCCGCGATAAATTCCGTTTGCAGATCGATGTGGCAGACATAACAAAGGCTATTAACCGCAGGTTCGGTTTTAGCAGTTGTCTTTGGCTGCGGCTTTTGAGCAAAACAAAAAACACTCAAAAAACCAAAGATTGTAAAACATAATAAAATTCGGGTAGTAAATCTCAAACGCATTGTAATACTGTTCCTTTCTATCAAGATTTAGAATGCGCAGGCATGAACCGATACAACCTCAATTTGATCGGAACACAAGCCCAAAGCCCGGCCAAAACCTAAACTGCTAATACCTATACTACTTCCCAATCGCGAAGCCATTCATACTCAGTCGGAAGATTGGCCCATTGTTTGTCGGTAACATCATCGAGCCACTTCTTGTCCGCAGGTGACATTGCCATGTTTCGCATGTACGAAGCTCGTGCCGCATTCTCAACTTCATAGACAGTCGATAGACCCGGAACGGTAGCCGTGATCGCATTGTTGGTCAAAATACATTGCAAAGTCAGCATGGCCATATCGTTTTCGGTCTTGCTGCCGACGCCCATTACAGGGAACTTATCTTTTCCGCAACTGGCGAAAAGACTGCCGCCAAAATAAGGCTTGATCGTCACAACACCGACATTGCGTCTGCGAACTTCGGCGAAAATACCCTGGCCCTGATCGGCCCCATGACCGGGATTGACCTCTTCAACACTGTCTTTCGTTGGAATCTTACCTTTCTCCTTAGTCTTGGCACTGCACGGAAAGATTATCATCTCAAATTCCGTGAATTGGGTTACTACATGCTCAAGCCACGGACGCGAATGAGATGAGATACCGAGATGTTTGATTTTACCCTGCTTGTGGAGTTTATCAAAAGTTTCGATCAGAACTGCCACTTCTTCGTCGGTATTTGTACCGTTCATCTTGGCCTGGGGACGCCACACATCGAGATAGTCCGTCTGGAGCATTCGAAGGCATGTTTCGACATTATGTGTCTGGCCCTTAACGTTGCAGCGATCCGAGCCGCGAGGCCCCAGATTATGGATATCAGCGGCAACGTACATCTTCTCACGCCGGTCCTTTAGAGCCTCGCCATAAGCAAGACACTCAGCCGCCGTGGTAATATCCAGGTAATTTATCCCGGTCTCTATACAGGCACTTATAATCTCGGTGCGGTCCTTAACGACATCAGCCGGGACTTCATCGTTGGAAAACTTATCCCAATAGCGTCCGCCATCGCGATTTTTCCAGTGACCGCCAAGGCTCACCTCCGAAATCATCATACCCGTCTTACCGAGCTGGCGATAACCCATTTTCTGGTGATAGTTCAGCGTCTTGGACATATCCCCCGATTGCGAACTACAACCCCCAGCCGACATAGCCCCAGCAACAGCACCAGCGGCGGTTATTGAACTATTGCGAATAAAAGAACGACGTGAGATTTGTTCCTTATCCATATCTACCCCTTTCAAAAGCCCTGACCTTAACCGGTAAAAATAAAATATTCAGAATTCTGTATTCCGTATTCTGACAAATTATAATAACCCAAATCCACCCAAATGCCAACATCATTTTGCCATAAATCCCCCCAAAAGATCCACAAAAAAAACATGCCGATTTTAACCACAAAAGGGCCTTGCCCATGCTGTTTAACTAGTAAAATAATCGATTATCAATCGAAAGTCCCGTCACGATCCATTCTATTTACGTCAATTTCTAATCTCTTTCTGCAGATGTACCAGCAGCACGCCCTGGAGCTTGTGCAGTTCCACAAGGTTATCAACATATTCAGCCGCTTTTACGCCACGACTATCAACTTTTGATACGCGTTTTCCATCTTTTTTCAAAGATCGACTAATCTTTTTTTTACTTTTTGCCATATATACTGACCTCAATTGAATTTCCCCGCCACAGGCGGCTCAACAAAAATAATAAATTATAAACCTGTCCTGAGCGAAGTCGAATGGATTAAAACGCTCCGCCACAGGCGGTTCAACTCAATAATCAATTATCAATAATCACTAATCAATGATAAGGGTTGGACTCCGGCCCGTTTGTGCGCGGAAACACAGTGACGTATCGAACCGGAGCAACCCTTAATTACTAAGTTATTTGTCAAGCTAAGCCAAAGTCGAAGCAATCTAAACAAAAGCATCGAAGCAAAGCGGTGACCCCGGCGCGCCAGGAATCAATTTCGAAGTCGTAGATCCGCCTATGGAGGGATCCCAACGCACCGGGAATCAATTAAAAGACCCGCCAGCCCGATTATCGATCAAAACCGCTAAAAAAATCGATAACCACCAATACACCCACCCCAAACAGGGGACCATTTATAAATCGAGAACGTCGCTCTTTCCGCCCCAAACAAAAAAGAGCACCGCCGCAATCCCGCTCAATCCAGGCTGGTTAGGGCCCTTCCGGAACGGGAAAGCTAAGCGGTGCCCTCTGCATACAAACCATACACAAACACCAGCCACTATATGTATATACGAACATAAAGCGCCGATGCTCTTTGTGTACAAACAAAGAGCACCGAGCCTCCCAAACGCTTCCAGAAAAACTATCTAACCATTCGGATTGAAACGTCTGAAATCTCAGTGTATCAACTATTTTTTAGGCTTTTTTCGCTAAGCCGATATAAATTATACCTATACTCTACTCCTTAACAAACAAAAACCAAATATTACGTGCATAATGCACCTTTTAAATATTTACGTGCATAATGCACTCCCAAAGCCGAACCACTTGTACTCCTGCGAATGTCATAAATCAAGGCTGCCCATCAAATTCAGCTTTCTAATAATCTTATAACCCAAAACCAAAAAAAAGCAAGCATTTTTTTATTTTTTTACAAAATTTTCTCCCTTGACCTTTCATCCCCTACAACCCCATAATAAACAAAAATAAAGCGTTTTCCGCACCCGAACTAACAAAGTGGAAAATTAAAAAAATTATCCCGCAAAGGCGCCAAGGCGCAAAGAGAAGATGAAAGAAAATGAAATCGGAAAAATTATTGTAGATGCAGCACTGAAGGTTCATAGAGAATTGGGTCCGGGTCTGCTGGAACTGGTCTATGAGGTAATTTTGGCTCATGAACTTGAACAACGGGGCCTAAAGGTTCAAAGGCAGGTTCCAGTTGCAATCGAATATGCGGGCATTCAGTTTCATGAAGGATTCCGTGCCGATCTAATAGTGGAAGATAAAGTCATCGTAGAATTAAAAGCCGTGGAAAAGGTTTCCGGCGCTCACAAAAAGCAGGTGCAAACTTATTTAAAGCTGACAGGACGGAAACTTGGTTTTCTTTTGAATTTTAACGAAGAACTAATTAAGCAGGGCATCACCCGATGTGTCAACCAACTAAAAGAATAACTTGGCGCCTTTGCGCCTTGGCGGGAGAAAAAATTAAACGAGTCCGCCATAGGCGGATAAATATTAAAAAACAACGGAAACTTGTTATACAGACTGTATAATCATTTTAGAATAGCAAGAAGAACAATATGAAAGAACGTGCTTACAATGTCTATGCTTTAAGCATTAAACGACCTCACCTTGTTCTACTTGGGGCCGGTGCAAGTTTGGCAGCCTTTCCGAACGGTGAAAAGAATGGTCTGAATCTGCCTTTGATGAATAATTTTGTTGAAACAGTAAATGAACTTTCAGATTACCTTGATAAATGCGGGATTGATTATAAGGGGCAAAACTTTGAAGATTTGTATAGCTCCCTGTATGACGAAGCAGAGCATGATGAAATCAGACAGAATGTCGAAGAAATAATTTATAACTATTTTGCAGGCATGGAATTACCTGATGAACCAACACTTTATGACCACCTTGTGTTATCTTTAACAGGCAGAGATACAATAGCAACCTTCAATTGGGACCCATTCTTATGGCAGGCTCTGTGCAGAAATGGTAAAAGAGTCGGAGACAATAACTTTCCACATCCAATATATCTCCATGGCAACACAGCGATAGGAGTATGTACAAAACACGAAATAGGTCACAGGAATGATCTGTGTTCCAAGTGTAGGATGCCTCTTGGAAGGAGCAGATTGCTCTATCCAATTAGCAAAAAAGATTACAACACCGATACTTTTATTAAGAGCAGTTGGGATATAATTCGAAACGAGTTAAGCAATGCATATATGTTCACAGTGTTTGGGTATGGTGCTCCATCTTCTGATGTGGAAGCTGTAGATCTATTAAGTAAAGGGTGGGGGGATAAATATCAAAGAAATATGGAACAAATTGAAATTATTGACATTATAGACGAAGACACCTTATGTGAAAGATGGGATACATTTATTCATACTCATCATTACGATACCCACAAGGATTTTTATTCTTCAATGATTGGAAAGTGCAGCAGACGAAGTGCGGATGCTTCCTTTGGTGCTAATATTAACCGCATTTGTTGGGAGGAGCATCCCATTCCCCAAAACGCATCATGGAATGAATTGGAGGAATGGTTAAAACCATATATCGAAGTTGAAAATAAAGCAAGGCTGCGGGGAAACGGCTGATGCTGCCAATTAATTAAAGGGCTCAGACCAACTCTTTTTAATCACCGTTAGTCTTACCTGCCTAAGGCAGTTTCACTTCCCACACATTCACTTTCAAAAATAATCAGTGCCAAGCTGAGCAAAGCGAAATCCCGGCGTGCCGGGATGGTTCCTTCATTCTCTCTGCAATACAATCTTTCAACTCCTTGTTTTTTGTGCGTGTTTTTCATGCGGCAAGTTTCGTAAGTCCTTTTATATCAACGGCTGAAGCCGACATTAACGCACAGGCGAACTTTTGGCCTTTGGCTGT
>SDBT01006867.1_pt1 | contig 18825 bp, 21 predicted proteins | sample 2277101 | NCBI WGS metagenome assembly SDBT01 (sample SAMN10404973, study PRJNA504765) | marine sediment metagenome | isolation source: marine sediment core GS10_PC15, 103 cmbsf | place: Arctic Ocean: Southern Knipovich Ridge | collected 2010
ATTATCTAGTGATGTTTCAACAACTACTTTGTCATCATAAAAAATCTTCACAATAACATTAGTAGGATTTAGTTTATTAGTTAGAGTAGCACCGTATTCAAGATACGTTTCTTTAGCTTCAATTTTTAGCTTAGACATCTCTTAACTCTTTTCTTACTTTTTCGTAAATCTCATTGATACTATCTTTAGCGCATCTTATATCTTTAAGTAAAGTACCAAGTATAGCTCGGGCGCCTTTTGGGTCACCTTCATTGAGTACTTCGAGTGCGTATTCTATACGACCTGTTACGGTCCATTCGGGTTCGGTATTTTCATCATCCATTGTTGATTCCTATCTATCCAACGATTTTTCTTTATTTCTAATACAGTTAATTGATTATGTAAATCTATATAATCCCACAGATTTTCTTCTTGCCGAGCAATCTGAATATCTATTCTAACTTTACTAATTTCACTATCAAAAGGTGATTCGTATGATTTAATTCCCATTAACTAGCCTCTCAACTTCATCCAGCACACTAACAGTCTTTAATCCTAAAATATCGAGTTTAAGGTAACCTCTGGCTTCTAAGGCATGCATATCCCATCCTGTCAAAACCTTTTTATTCTTTGCGTCATAACTGAGTGGGATACACCCACTTTCGAGAACGTCTTCATCGCAGATGAGAACTGCGCTAGCGTGAGACGACTTCGCCTTCTTAACGTTTTCAATACGCTTAACATGTCGGAAGAGTTCAGGGTGTTCGTTTGCACAAGTTCGCAAATCTTCTGATTGAGACATTGCGTCGTCAAAATCCCGATACTTGAAGGGAACACAGTTCGACATTCTTTGCGTGTCATCAAGTGTGTATCCAAGGACTCGGCCAATATCTTTAATGGCATTCTTAAGTTGGAAGGTATCGTAGGTGATAAATTGGAAGACTTTATTATGTCCGTAGCACGTCCGCACGTATTCAATAATTTCCTCTCTTCTTTCTGTTTCAATATCCAAGTCGATATCTGGCATCGAACCTTCCCTAGCCGAGTTATAAAAGCGCTCCCAAATGAGACCGTATCGAATAGGGTCGCAGCTATGTATCTCAAGAACAAAGCTAACGAGACTCCCAACGGCAGAACCGCGGCCATCCCCCATTCCAATGCTCCGCTCCCTAGCGAATCGACATACATCATAAACAATAAGAAAGTAGCTAGCCAAATTGCCAGACTTAATATCCGACAACTCATACCTAATACGCTCTTGATACTCTTCGACATTTGGATACCCCGACAATCCTAATTTATTCCAGCCTTCTTTGCATAATTTTACAAGATAATCGAAAGATGAAGTACCGTCTGGTGTTTCAAACTCTGGAATACGATTTTCTTTTTTTGGGAACTCCGTATTACACTTCTCGGCCACTAGTAGTGTATTATCTAATTCATCGTCAGTGAATACTTCTTCCATTTCAGGCCTATCTTTAAGATAGTAATCTTCTGATGTAAACTTCCACCGTGTAAATGTATTATCTTCTTTAGAACTAAAATCATCATAACCACGTACTTCATCAGAAAGTTTTCTACGTTGGCCTGATGTTAAAATAATCTCTTGAGATAATGCATCTTCTTTACGACTATAATGAGCATCATTAGAAGCCACGGCGAGAATGCTTAAATCTTTAGAAATTTGTCTAAGTAATGGCTTTACAATTTTTTGTTCTGGTAAGCCTGAATCTTGAATTTCGATATAGAAATCATCACCAAACTCTGCACGAAACCGTTTAGCTAAACTATACGCTTCTTCTAAATCCCCACGTAAACAAGCTTGAGAAATCAAACCACCGAGACAACCACTAAGAACAATAATATCATCTTTATTAGCAAACAAAACATTCGGGTCAATACGTGGATAATAATGGAACCCTTCTGTATTACCAATAATTAGTAATTTATTGAGAGTACATAAGCCTTCGTAGCTCTTAGCAAGAAGAGTGATATGATTTTGCTTACGATTCTTCTGTTTGATATCTTTGCAGATATAGGCTTCAAGGCCCATAATAGGTTTGATACCATACTTCTTAGCTTCTTTATAGAAATTCCATGCATTAAACATATTTCCATGGTCGGTCAAACAAACACTGTCATGACCTAACTCTACAACACGCGCAATAATATCTTCTACCTTTGAAAGTCCATCAAGTAAAGATGCATCACTATGGCAATGCAGGTGGACAAAACTAGTTTTCGTCGTCATTTGGTCCGGGCTTATCATGTGTTTTAGGCATCCTCTTGTCAAATTCAATAGCAATGGCTGATTTTGATATTTCTAATCTCTTAATGGCATCAATAACTTGAGCTAATTTGCTCTGGTTACCGCAATCTGAATAGTATACCATTAATGCATTTAATCGAGATAGTTCAATTGTAATTAGTGTGTGCTTATTTAGTAAGTCACTAAACGATTCACTATGAATGTTCACTAGCTAACTCCTCTCTAGTTTTCCCATGTAATTTGAGGCAAGCTTTGTTGCACTCTTCTACGTTACAATAATTGCAAATCCAATAATGATTTCTACCCCACATACCTTCAGGAAGTGGTTTTTCTACTGAACGAATATCATCGTAGGCTCTCTTGAGCATTCGCAAAATACGTTCGTAATCTTGGGATGTATAGACCATTGTAATTGGAGTCTTCCTTAAAAAGTGAATTGTAACTAGAATATTTTTATACTTATTACTAAATGGCGGAATATTATGGTCACAACAATACTTCGCCACTGCATAATACAGTTGCATTTGAACGTCTTTATTTATCCAACCCCCATCAATGTCTTTATCGCTAGGGACTCGCTTGGCGCTTTTATAGTCTCGAATCTCAATTGTATCTTCGTTTACTTCAGATACTAAGTCGATAAACCCAAGTGTACTTACTCCATTCTCGAATGTAATTTCAAACTTATGTTCAACGCCAATAACTTTCAAGTCATCAATAGGATTAAAGTCATCATCAAAAATAACCTGAGCTAGTTTTACGGTATCATAAATCATCTTTTTGGGTGAACCAGTAAACTCTCTAGTAGTCTTACCCATTGCTTTACAGAATACTGTCGCACCATCGGACATAATTTTAGCAAACGCGCACTTACCACATGTTCTACGAGACTTAGCAATTTCTTGTGCGAGCGTTGTCTTTACGCCTTTTGTAAACTTAAATACTGATTCGGTAATTTCTGGATTCACCATTGCTGCGCGAAACTTCTCCATTAAGTTCTGCTTCCAATCTCTGCGCTCGCCACTGGCGTACTCTTCAAAGATTTCGTGCAATAGAGTTCCGTTGGCTGCTCCCCAACTATTCGGCATCTCAATTCGTTCTGTTCCACAATACGAAATGTAGAATTTCATAGGACAATCACGTACAGTTTTAATACGTGATGCTGATAGATATTTAGTACGTGGTTCCATTATTGCATCAATCCTGAATGGTCCATTAAGCGACCAGTAATAATCTCTAATTCTTCCAAACTAATGTTTTGATTTTCAATCGTATAGGTATAATTATGGGTATCATAATCATCCATTGCAATCTCAGAAGCATGAGTATCATGGAGCCTATTACGACCCAATCTAATAAGAATGGCATCATTCTTCAAAGCCATATCTGCTTCGTTAGGAAAACGACAATCGTCAATAATGATTACTTGTGTAGTACCATAATCTTTTTGAAATGGTGCTTTTGCCCAAATGTCATAATCAAAAAATGTTCGCATAACATCGGTACCAAAAATCTGCATGACTTCACGGGCTGTCATAAATTTAGATGGTAATGGTAGGTCTATTTTAGAACCAAGACTTCTTCGGATAGTTTTAAGACGATGAGGATAATCATAACGCTTTTGAATTTCATCTGGCATAGTATCCCACTTAATATGAGTATCCGAATTCTTTTGTTCGTCGGTTCCATAAATCTGTTTTTCGGATAGCCCAATAACATTCAAGCAGAACTCTTTAATAGGAGATGCAAATGAAGTAATCTTAATTAAATTAGTTGGACGACCAATGAGGCCGGGTAAAGTCATTACTCCTGTTTCATCCCACTCTTCTTTTGCGCTCTTGCTTACTTTTAATTTTTTAGTAGTGATATACTGTTTTTCTAGGTATGTTTTAATAAAATTAGCACAAGTAGTTTTACCCGCTTGTTTCTTACCTGATAATACTATAAACTTAGGCATTATTTATCATCTCCGTTGAAATGTAGGAATAGCCATTCTTCTTTATCTGCTACCATCCTACCGCTAATAACGTCGCCAAAGTAGGAGATGGCTTTTTCATGCGTCTCAAAGATGTTGGCATGCCCAACGAGTCCCACGGCCCAGCGCGAAGCACCGCCCTTTCCTCTCGGGTCAATAAGTAGTACAGGTTTCTTCTGCTGGCGGGCAACAACGATTTCATGCCACGTTCCACACATAGGTATGTCTGGATTAACAGTCGCAATGATAACATCACTTTTATCAACGAAACGTAAGTCGATATGCATAATCGTTTTAATATATGCTTCATATTCATCCCATCTTTTATGCTTAACTAACGCATCAAAGAAATCTTGTTCTGTATCAAAATCTTTATATGCGGCCAAATTACCCAACGGTTTCTGAGTTGGGTCAAGAATCATGTGGGATGATAATCCAGCTTCTTTTAATAATTTTCGCAACTTTTTTCGGTACGATGCTCCTTTATCTGCTGCAAAATCAATTGGTCCAGCAAGATAAACTAAGAAACTATCGTAAGTTTTTAACATACTCATATATCATATATATCCAAATTGTGAATTGTATCTACGTCTAAATCGCCTATATCAAGGCCTTCTGGTAATAAATACTGCTTCATATTAAAATATGGTTTACAAATTTTTCTAATTTTACTTGTAGAATCTTTTCCAGATGCATCATTGTCAAATGCAAGAATTAAATCAAAACACTCACATCCTAATAATAATGAACGTTGTGGACCTGATAGGTCAGCACCTAGAACAGCCACTACATTATAAATACCGGCCATCCAAAACTTTAGAACATCTAGAGGCCCTTCCACCACAATGACTCTGTGGGTCTTCCGTATTGTTTCTCTTGCTCTATGTAAGTTAAAAAGGGTTTGACTCTTTGGAAGCCCGGGGGTGTGGTACCACTTGGCTTCTCGACGTGTTTCATAATCTTCGTTTGTAATCCGGCCAGTAAAACCAACAAGCGGACCATCGTGGTGGTAAACAGGAACGCAGTCGCGTCCATAATACTCAGACCTAAAATTATCACAATATCCAACGTTGAACTCATCTAATACCTCTTGTGAAAAACCACGTTCTAATAGATACTCCGGTTTCTTTAATCTTGTCAAGCATGATGGGTCAAATACTTGAAATTCTTTTATAGGTTTATAATTATTTTTGATATAGCGCTTAAATGCAACTTCTGCTGCTAATTGGGCTTCTGGTGTTTCTTTATAGTCACCAGATAAAACAATAGATGCGACCATATCTTTTGCTTGTGGTAAAGAACATCTCTTATACTTCTGAATAAAATCAAAGATGTCTGCACCATCGCGTTCACAGTGTCTTGTAAAGCAACGAAAGTAACCTCTATCTTTTACCCATGAAAAAGCAGTAGGATTATCTCCATTATGGATTGGGCAGCAGCCTTGGTAAAAATCATATCTGTCAATAAAATCTAAATTAAAAGCCTCGAAAATTAAATGTATATTTTCATTGGCTATTTCTTTAAGTGTCTCTAAGTTCATCTTACCACCTTACCAGATAATATTTACTTCCGGCATAGGCCCATGTCTTTTTACGTTCATGAAATGTTATACTATATCCATCTTCTACTAAACGTTCACGAATATACTCTGGTAATTCACTAACAAAAAACTCTCGTGTATGTTGATGCCGATTAGCAGCATACTTTATTGCTTTTATAATACTAGTGTATACTTCTTCTCTCATTTCTTTTGCATTCATTATGGCTCATTTCTTTCTGTTTGATTACGAAGCCATTTAAGTTTCTCATATGTAAATTCATCACCTTCACTCATTGCCCCACAACTCATATCAAATTTAAGATTAACATACTCATCGCCGATATGTCCCGGTCCTGAACGACAATCCATAACTTTCAACATATGCGTTCCATTTTCAGAAGGGTCAATCTCTAACTCCCTTTCAGTCTTTCTACGAATCAAAGTCATAGAATCTAAGTCTCGTCCAATCTTATCTGAATCTGCAATAGTTGTATTACTATCACTTTCTGTACCAGAACGGCCCTGCTGGCCTACTACAAAGATAGGAAGTTTGAGCCGTAAAGCTTCATCATGCATCCTAGATGTAACTGCGCCGAGAATCTGATGCTCTTGCGCCGTAGCAAGCATACCAATGTCGGGTAGTTTAATATAGTCATAGATAACTAAACATTGTGGAGTAATACCAGGGTTTCGATTATATTTTAAAGCGAATTTACGAATACAGTTAGCGGCTTCTTGTATAGATTGGCCCGAGATATCTGCATACATAAACTCTTTAGTTTTCATCCACTCTTCAGCTTCCGCCATACGCTTTACCATATCGGCATTACGAACCCATGTGCCTTCTTCAACATATTCATACGGTACTTTGGCAGCTTGGGCACACAGACGAATCATCTGCATCTCTTGTCCTAATTCCGTATCTAGTAGGAGTACAGGAACATCTCTCAACATACAACGCACTGCAAGCTGTAAAGCAAGCTGTGACTTACCCTGCTTCATACGTGCAAACACACCATTAACGCTACCGTTCCGTATTTTACCAAATGCTTTTTGCCAATTGGGAAAACCTAAGTCAAGACCAATGCTAGGTGCTCCAACGAGCCCTTTGGTAAAATCAAATGCTTGTTTTGCAATATTGACCATTACATCTTCGTCAGAACCTAATGTATTAAAGGCATGAAAAAGTCTATCTTCAATGCCACCGACAACTTCATATACAGAACCTTCGGCCGATTCTACTTCCCTAGATTCTTTTTCTAGGATATCTCGTAACTCTTGAACTACCGAACGTTTCTTGATAATCTTAGCTGCGTTAGTTGTTGATTCTGTGTCTACGTTACGTGCCAATAACATATCTACGGCATCTATTTCTACATCTGAAAGTACTTCGCCTAAATCGGCCGCTGTAGTCATAAAGTTGAATCGTGTAATACTATCTACTTCACTCTTTATTCTAATGTGTCGAATCAAATCATATAGTTTACCATGACGTGGTTCTTCAAAATCACGGACTGTAATACGACGTTCCAACTCATAGAACAAGTTAGGGTGTTTGATTAACCCTGAGAGTAAAATTGATTCTAGTACAATGTTATCCATTACAATCAACCTTTGTATACTTATCAAATATATCTTGTGAAATACCATTTATGTCACAAATAGCAAAAAGATGTATGTTATCTTTTCTTATTAAAAACATAGTCCGGCGACAATCTGTAGTATCAACCATTTTGCTAAAATAATACCATACAACTTGATAATTATAGAGGGCTGCTTCTGTTGGCGCTGTATCAAATAGGAATTCACGCGTTGCCCTACCAGTCTTAGATTGTTGCGCTTGTTCTAATAAGTGCATTGCCAATTGTAGTGGGTTGAAATTATCGTGCCATGCGTAATTATCTTTATCATTCATGCCATATCACCAATTCAATCCCATTTAATGCGCACCAGTTGGCTTTCATCTCATCATTTTGCTTTGCTAGTGCGAACTTTTTACGTGTACCGTGAAAATGTTTCACGAATTCAAAATGTTGTCGCCCATGTACTTCTACTGCCATCATTAAATTAGGTAGAAAGAAGTCAATGCGCAACATACTCTTTGGGATAGTAAACTCTTCAAGAATCGTTTGGTCACCATACTCTTGTTTGATTCGGTCTCTCGCAGCCGTTTGTGGTGCTGAGATTTCACGGGGTGGATAAAGTCTGGAACTAATGTCTTTATTTACGATAGAACCATCTAGGCAAACTAACCTCATGGTCCTCTCAATAATAATATAAATGTTTCTATATCTTCTTCATTGGGGAGACGCTGTTCTTTTTCTTGTAGAAACGGCGTTAACTTTTCAACAGCTAAATATACTTCTTTTTCATATACAATAAGACCACAACTTAACATAACTTGTTCTTCACCTGCTTCTTTGCGCCAATCGTAATCACCCATTCTAAATTCGTCATCTTGCATTATACTACAATCTCCAATACGCTATTCTTGATTTCGTTAAATAATTCTTTATCTTCCCGTAATAGATTTACGTATGAATTCATTCCTTGAACTTTATTTTCGTTAAGTGGCCTGTGTGGTATTGTAATCCAAGAGCCACCTCTTTCTACAACCGCTAAATCTATAGAAAGTTGTGCAATCTCAAAACACTGGTCAATATGCGGGCCGGGTAGATAGAATATAGGGAATGTTGCTTTTTTATGAGGTGGAGCAAATCTATTCTTTGTTACTTCGGCGGTAACTATGTGTCCTGTATAATCATCGGCTTCTTCGCCAGTAAGCCTAGAAGACTTATTGGTACGGAAGAATACCTGCTCATTACTATAGAAGTCTTTGCTCTTACCGCCCGGAGTCACGTAGGCTCCTCCGTAAGGGTTTAAACTATCTCTTAGCTGATTTACTAGTAACAATACTGATTCGTGTCTCTCAAGCAACGTGGCAATCTTAGGAAGCCAACGAGAGAGTAATCTAGCTGTCAGTGCCATAGTTTCCTTAGATGCACTCTCGGCCATCAGTTTTTCTGATACCATGGCGGCAACTGAATCTAATACGATAAACTTATTCTTCCCACTACGAATGATGGCTTCAATAACGTCGAGCATGGATTCAGCATTCTCGGGATACCATACTTGCATATCCTGTTTATCTAGGTCGATGCCTAACATAGAACTTTCATTGACGGCACGTTCTACATTCATATAATGTAACTCGTATCCATCTTTTTGCGCATTCGCTCCACCTTCTAGTGCAATGGTAGTCTTGCCTACTCCTTTGCCACCAGCAAACTCTGTAATACCGGGTGGAAGCGGAATTCTTAATGCTAAGTCAAGAGAGATACTTCCAGTAGAAATACCTTTAGGTGTTCTGATATCAGCGGCGCACTTTACTTCTGTGTCTTTATGCTGTTTCAAAATCGCTTTCCTTAATTTTTCGTCCATTATGAATCTAACCAATCTAAAAGATTATCGCCCATTTCAGCTTTACACGGACAATGTTTTATATCCTGATTATGAACTGAGCCACAATTAGGGCAAGTCCAATTAAAGAACTTCTCTTCACCACTAGAAGGTATATATCGAGATTGGGCTTCTTCTGCACGTAATTCTAAATCTTTTTCTTCTTTGCACCAATATAAATATCTAGCAATCATCTTACTAGTTAGAAATTTTATATTTCGCCTTCTAACCATAGATAATATAAGACTGCCATCGTACGTCTTTTCTAAACGCTTAATGACAGGCCATAGATATTTTTGTGCTCCGTAGACTTCTTTAGAAGTATCTGCGAGACGCCAGAAGTTCCCGAATGGGATATTCTTCTTGCCAAAACGAGTAATTAAAATCGTTTCAACTATAATATGAGCGGCGCTTACATAATGCGGCTCAGGGGTGGTCTCTAGCAAATAAGGGCAGGACGGGGTGGGTTTAGTTCTATACTTAATCTTCGATTTAGCCATTCATTCTCCAGTATGCCTTTTACGTTACCTTCAAGTCTTTCGTATTCTTTTCTTCTATTGCTTACTCCCAACTATAAGGTATATATCTAAAACCTCACGCATATCTACCTTAAGAATGGTCAAATGTTAAATAAAGTCCGAAATTTTGTAATCCACTAGCCTGAGTTAGTTTAGGTCTAACGGATAAACCAATATGATAATTGAATTCTCCAGAAGCTGCCCATCCAACATCAGGGGTTCTATCACCTAAATAGTTATAATTAGACTCATCCATAAGTGCCCATTGTGTATCTCCTAAGCCTGAACGGCCTTGAGGTATAATCTCATAAGATAAGACCCAAATGCCACTAGGTGCATTATTTACATCTGAACCATCATAAGCAAATAACTTTGCACCACTAATATTTATATTGGTAGCATTAGTTACTTCGATACGTAATGTTCCACTACCAGACGATACCACAGAAGATAGGTCCACGCGAGAGCCACTAGCGATACTGACACCACTAGAATCTACCCATTTATTATTATTTAGTTGACCTGAAATAGCTAAACCACCGCCAATGGCAACACCGCCATCATCAATAATCCAGCTAATATCTTGCGCTGCGCCAACTATAACAGATTCATTGAAACCGTCAGGGCCATAATACCCAATGTGGTCATAGGTTCCATCTGTAAGTCCAGATAGTTCTACACCAGAAGAAGGTCCGCCTGCGGAAAAGAATTTTACTGTAGGCATTAGTAATTAAATCCAATCATAAAGTTTGAGAATCGAGAACGATTTAGAGCAATATTTTGATTTCCCGTACTAGCTGCAATACCTAAATCATATGTCTCTCTAAATTCATAAGGATGTCCACCTGTTGTATCTAGTCTAGATGCCCATCTGTGATGACTAGATGAACCAGATACTTCAGCTTGGAAATAAGCAAACAATGCATCGTCATCTTCGTCCTGAAAAAAATGTGTAATTCTAATAGTATTTACTTTAACAGCCTGTGCCACTAAACCTGCTGAAACATTACCACTTCCAAATGTAGGTACTTGCCAATCTCTAGTTTCTTGTCCACTCATTGCAGTAAATGGTGATGTAAAGTCCCATGTAATTACAGCGTATGAGCCACTAGTAACACCACCAACTCCTTGAGCTCCCCAATCAGCTTGTCTGGCGCCTAGGTATTCTCCAATACCATGTACGTAATGATAAACCATAGGGTCGGTACGAATACTACTAGAACTTGGTGCATCTCCTGATGTTGCTATATCAAATGCAATATTTATAACAGTATAAGATGAATCATTTACCCAATAAGACTTATTACTTATAGCTAAAAATGTAGCTAATGTAGTCGAACTAGTTCCTGAAGCACGTAAAATATCTCCGGCACATACAAATCTACTACCATCATGAGTGATAGATGTCATATTAGATAATCTGTGACTCCAAACAATACCGCCGGTAGTAATATTACCACTAGTAATACCATTAAATACTGGAGTATGCAATGGTAACGACCATTCTGAAATTAATACTCCAACGTTACCTTCGAAGAATCCATTTCCAGGAATAAAGACACTTGTTCCACTGGCATGGGCTCGAATAATAGTTTCATTAGCTCTATAGTACGAATAAGCATTTGAATGTAAATATTTTACTGGAGTTGTCTCGGTTCTTTTCCCTTCGTATTCAGAACCCCACAGCATTCTACCACTACTATCTGGTCCTGCTGATGTTAAAGCACCATCGTAAAAATCTACCGGCACCATATCAGTAGCTTGTAAAATAGGATGTGGTGTATACCATGTTAATCCTGATTCTGATACATTACGATTACTAGAACTAAATTGTTTTGTTAGCCAAATTTGATTAGCCCATACTTTATTTGTAACTAAAAATCCATCTTGTCCAAAGCTACCGGTAGTTGTTGAACTTTCACTTGTAATAAATAAATCATCACCACCAGTTGTATTATAATTATCAAAATCAGGAACTGGCGGATGGGCTACTCTGGGCCAAAATGCCATCTGCGGAGTAGTATTATCTACTGTAGTTCCCCAAGTAAATAATCCACTTTCTAATCCGATACCGGGAGTAGTACCAGACATACCAATAGCTACTAAATACCAACCACTTGTCATAGCTATCGGTGTAAATGAACCACTAATTGGTAAATGTGTAGAAAATCCTTCATTTGTAGGAGTATAACTTCCTTGTTGTATTACTGAGCCTACTCCACTCATTAGAACAACCATACCACTAACTAATGAATCACCAAAAATATTTACCGTACTACCATACCCTTCAGGTAAAGTACCATCAGTACGACAATATCTAGGACGTACAGGATGAGTAGTTACAAAACCTTTATTATGACCTGCGCCATCGTTTGTAGGAATTGCTGTACCCGATGTCGAAGTAATATATGGAATAGGTTGAATACGTAACTCGTCAATATGTCTTGCTGTTAACCATACGCCACTATGAACTTGGTCTTGTCGCATAGAATCTGTATATTCATCAGAAGACCAAGAAGACCCATTGTATCCATGAACAAAAGTAACTCCTTCTTCACTTAAATCTGCTTGGTCAGAAAAACTCCAATCTGCATATTCTTGAAAGAAAAATCCAGAAGTAGCATATGTATCACTGTAACCTTTAACATTTTGAAACCAATGTTTCATAATTTCTTGCGGAGTAGCACTAGAAGTTTTAGAAATTCGTGATACTACTTCACGAAACATATTCTTCATATCTACAAAATAACCAGCATTAATAGTACCCGGTATTAATGTAGGGCCACTACCTATTGTTGCAAGTCGACCAGCTAAATGCCCACCAGAAGGACTAGGGTCAAAACCACCGCTAACAGCACTATTTATCCATTTAATAAATAAACCATTATAGTTAGCTCTAGGCTGTCTGCCTCCGCCAGAATATCCACTACTCTGTTGAACGACACGATTATACTCGGCTCGAATGCCATACATGGCTTCTTCTAATAGTAATGAGCTTGGTTGGATAACAGGATAATCAGATGGCATACGCCAGTTGAATTCATCCCCAAAAGCTTTGCTGTATTCGTATACAAGCTGTCCGGATGCTACAGTCATCTAATTAACCTAAGTGAGTAAATGCTTCACGAGCAATAAATACAAATTTATTACTAGTACTATTAGTTGCCAAGATACCCAAATCTCCACTCTGTGCAAAAATAGCATGCGGCATAATATCAACACTAGCTGTAATGGTTCCACTACCTACTATATTATTACCACTAGGAATAACTGTTTGTACGCTTGCTTGTGCGCCCGAAGTGCCGAAACTTGAAATACTTACAATTTGTACAGGAGTCGCCGAACCACCACCCCCGCCAGTAGAAGCAGGGTCAAACCAAATTCCAGTAGGGACATCTCTGTCAGGACGAATGCCTGTAATATTTACTTCATTTCTAGGACGTGGAGTACCATCGCTTACTAGTTTACCTTGGTCACCCGCAGTAATATCACCAATGGTTACACCTGAAAGTACTGGGACAGCAGTAAGAGTGAACCCACGATATCTAACATCTATATCGGAAGCATTAACAGTATCTACTGATACAACATGGGCTCCTACAGCTAAGTCTGTACCACCAGTATAATATCTACGACGTTGGCCATTATTCTTATATTCAACTATATAGAGTCCGTGGTCACCCACATTGAAGAAACCATCACGACAAGTCAAATCAAGCGTGTCTAAGGGGTCCTTAATACCACCCGGCTTAGGGACACCATCTTTTGTTTCTGAAAAATAATGCTCAGGGTCATTTGCACTTCCACGATTAACTATTGATGTAATAGTAACAGCATAAACTTCTTTTCTAACACTAACAGGAGACAGAGGTGGCAGTACAGGTCTATCACCAATTGGTTGTGTATCAGGTAATGCTCTATCAGGTTGTGTAGCAATAAAGTCAGTAAAATCAATAGGATGAATAATACCATCTAAGACACCAGCGTTGCGTTCTCCCAAAGGTGCATCTTTGCCAAACTCAGCAAAGAAACTTTTGATTCCATATTTAGTTCTAGGTACACCATCGGTCATACTTACACTAACATCTGTAATGCCATGGTCGCGCCTACCATAAATACCACTAATTTGACTTTGAATCGCAAACCCATCAAATGATATAATAGGCCAGTCAATCTTATCTAAGTTAGCAAATCGTGATTCTGTTACTTCAATAAGTTGTGCATCAATAAATCCAGATGCACGTTCGCTCATAATATCAACAGATGTCTTTTGATTTTGTGGAAAATACTTCCATGGTGCAAAGTTATCACTAATAACTACTGATTCTCTAGTACCACTTCCGGTACCGGATGTCCAAAGTGCAGGCCAAGATTGCCCATAGCGATGTCTGATTTGAACTGGAATAGCTACGCCACTAAGACTATCATATGCTGCAACAAGCTCTATGGGATTAAGTGCATCAGCAATACCAGACTGTCCAGCCGCTGCTCCCGCTTCAAATAAAGTCACAACTGTATCTAATGCAGATTCAATAAAAATACCACTACCAGCTAAGATAGGAAGTTGAGCAATTAGCGTACCTTCAGGATAGTCTTCGAATACATTACCTTCAGCACGCGGGTTAATAATTTTTTGACCTACACGCTTAATACTGACTGGAATATAATGGTCAAATGTAACATTGCCGCTTGGGTGTACATCTTCGTTCCAATCAGCAAAAGCTGCCGGAACAGAGAAGCCTTCAGGTCCATAAACTGTTCCAGATGACAATACGCAGTGTGCTCGTATTTTGAAGTCTTGTGTTACAAATGGCGCAATCGCAGCATAAGTATTATTAATAACATAGTTTTCACCAAATGGTTGTGATGTATCTTGGCGTTGATTCTCTAAGTTAGTCCACGCAGCATCTAGAATTTTATATTCACCTTCATTTTCATCAAACGCTACGCCTGATAATGCATAAGTTCGACCATAATGGGACGATGCATGGTTTTGCACCCTAGAATAGAATTCAAGAACCCAGTTGTGTTGTCTATCAACCCTATTAGTAATAATACGCAAACCACTTAATGCGTTATTGTAGAAATCTGCGACTGGCATTAGTGGGTCAATACGAGATTGGAAAGTATCGTGTTGCGCCGCAATGCTACCTTCGTCAGCAGTATATGCCCAACCATCAGGCTCGGCAACTGTTTGGTAAATCTTAAAGAATGTCCAATGCTCAATACTTTTTTGAGCCATCTGTAATTCTTTTTCGGTAGGTTTATATGTTCTCCAGATACCAAATGCATCAAGGAAACTTAGATTCATATTATCCCAAGCTGGAGTAAATGTAAAGTCTACGCCAGCAGGAGCATCTATACCTGCAAGATTACCTAAAAGATTCGAGTTTAGGAAACCTTCTTGATGAGCACCAAAGAGTGTTACTTTAGATGGTGCTTGTACTCTATCTGCTCCAAAACTAAACGATACACTGTCAGGTGATAATTGTTGGATTGCTAAACTATCTTCATTGACATCAAATGTAACTTTACGACTTACAACTTTGATAGTATCATCTTTCATTCCCCAATACCAATCATAAGATGTATCACTTAGGACTGTAGAAATTACTTGAGATAATGGAGATGCGGAAAATTTCCAACGTAACGGCTCTGTAGAGCTTAACATTTGTGCAGCAACAATGTCCGGGTGTGGAATACCACTGACATTAAAGTCTACAAACCCATTGGTACTACCATACTCAATTGCTTCCCATATTTGTTGATATGTGGCACCAAGTTCAGAGATGTTACGATATTCTTTTACTCGACTATCAGAGATATTACCTGCTACATCATCAAATCCTGTTTTTCTTCTATAAACTTCGCCAACTGAAATAACACCACTTGGTGTATTACCTCCTAAGTCTTCAGTACTTAACTTAATAACATCTAAGATATCCTTACGTCTATCTTCAACATCAATTTTAACAATAGTTCCATTAGTGCCGTTTTGATAATCAGCGTGAACAATATGTCCAGCAATTAGAAAACCCTGCGAACAAGACCCTTGTCTAACTTCATATGATGTATATGTACCAATAGACGGTAATTGTCCCGATGCACCGTTAAATTCGGTCGGAATGAATTGTAATGAAAATCTATGTGGTGTTAAGTTGAATCCAAACGTTGCATTCATAGATACTAGATAAGCATCTAAGTCTACATTCCAATCTCCAGACGGAGCTTTGAATCCAACAAAATCAGCTTCTAAACCACTAACTAATACTTTATCGCTCATATTTAACCATCAAATTCCATAATGTTATTTCTTTTAGATATTAATTCACAAATATTTAAAAATTCTTTATGAGTTAAGTTTGATTTTATTTGATTTACAGTTTTAGTAGTAAAATGTACATTATCTAAAGAATCCGCGCCGCCTCTACTAGTTGGTATTATATGGTCTAAACTAGCATTAATACCAGGAATAAGTTTTTCTCCTGTATAAATACATTTCCCATTTTGTTGTTTCCATATAATCTTTAATATTTTTCTCTGATTTTTTTTCCAAATTCTTCGTTTAGAATGATTAGTATGGCCTATTTGACTTAACCAACAATCAAAACACGTCATTAAATTTTCTAATGGTTTTTTCCCACATAATACACAAAGCACATTATCTATTCTAAATTGACGAGTCTTATTTGAAGATTTTTTACTCGATGCTAAACAATAGTTACATCTAGAACGATTTTGTTTTGCTGGTTTAGTACAACTTATACACTGTTTCATTAATTATTAATTCCTATATTTAGAGAATCAGAAACTATAACTCCGCGATTATCTACAATGGAACAAATCGGAATAAATCTTCCCGGTGTTTGATATACAATACCACTTGTATCTTGTCGTGTTGAAAATAGGCCATGCCCAAAAGACCAACTATAACCTAGGATACTGCCGCCAGCGAACGCGCCGCCAGAAGCACCAAAGTCAACGCTGACCGGTACACTTGTGCCGTCAACTACACCAGAAATTTGTAATTCTGGTAGGTCTAATGCTATTCCACTATAAGTAAGAATTCTACGACTATCATATCCATAGAAACCATCTTCATCAGTTACTCTAAGTACAACTGTAAATGCTCCTGAGCCAGTATAAGTATACTCAACATTTTGTCCACCACTCACAACAGTTGTCATGTGATTAAAGAACCAAGTAAAATCTGTAATTTTCTTATCACCAGATGCAAAACCTGATGCTGAATACGTTGCAGTAAACGGTGATAGTCCACTAGAATTAGCTACCGTAGGCGTTACTATAACGGCCGATGGGGCAACTTGCGTGCCTTCAATTTCTACACATATTTTAGCGTCAAATTGAGCCACATTAGCAGTTTTAGATACAGCTAATTCAGAATCGAAATTCGAATTTACCGCACCTAGTATTGTAATATCAGCTTCAAATGCACCGCTGGAACTACTATCTCCAACGAGAATTGCACCGCCTAATAATCCGCTGGCAGCAGTCATTATTCTATAACCTTACTTTCACCTGTATATATATCAATACGAATGTGTTTACCGCTTGGGATACCAAAATTTATAAAGTTCTGGTCACCATTTAGAATATTTCTAGGACCAATCATAAGTTTCATTTCACCATCTATTGTCAAGTGTTCCATAACCGCACAAGGTCCACCATTGGCAACATTATGTATTAATTTTCCTTCAATTTCTATAATAGTACCACCTTCGCGTATGAACGCTCCTGCTTGTCCGTAACAGCTTTTAGTCAATTGTCCATACCAACATCGCATACCATTGGTAAGTGTCTTGTAGACGATAGGAGACGCATCAGTTGGTAATTCAAGCCTATAGCGCTGTTCTGCACCTACAAGGATAGGAGTATATGTATAATAATGAACTCTATACATTATACATTATCCGATGTAATTCTAAATACAAACCCTGTAGGTCCATAAGTACTAGGTGTAAAGTTTTCATTAGTATGGAATGATAGATAAATATATTGTGAAATACCGGATTCTCCTGATGTTACAGTGCCGTCTATTACTCCACCAGATATAACTGTGGCACCATCAGATTGGAAAATAGATGAAGCAGCAGCCAATGTACGGCTAACAGTTCCACTTCCACTAGGTAATGTAAGATTAGGCAGCCATTTAGAATCAATATGTTGTGAGACTTCCCATCCGGTTACTCCTGCAAAAGCTGATATATCAGACATCCAGAATCTAATATTATTTAAGATAGTAGCATTTGTAGTATTTCTAATTGTAATAGCTTTAATTCCCGACGTTGTATGTTGTGTAATTCTACCAAAGTTAAGCCCTGAGCCAGCACCTTCGCCTACAATTTTAAGCCAAGATGGATGATAACCGGAAGTCATATGTCGTGACCCGCTGGGGTCAGCAGCATTATTAGCATCCCAAGCAGTTATTTGAATAGTAGACAATGAACTCTGTACTCCAATATTATCTTTCAAAGTATCATAGTCATCGCTATCCGCACTAAAAGTAGATGCTACAAAACCGCTTTCAAAAAGACTAAATACTTCACCAGAACTAAGTGCTCTATTCATAAAAAATAATTCTGAGAACTCACCACTGCCTTGGAAACCAAAGTCGGCTGATGTATATAAATCTGTTGAATCTGCTGTAATAGCTCCTATTCGAAATGGCATTATTAAATCTAATGCTGTCCCAGAACCTTCTGGAGCATATACGAATGCACCATTGCCGGTATCTATTCGGCCACTAACTTGTACTCCACTTATATATAAATCTAAAGTTCCCGCCGCACCATTGGCGACTGCTACTACATGTTGATATGTTCCACTTGTGGTTGAATCAATGACCGGAGGGCTTTGTACATGTGTTGAATTTGAACCTGATTCAGTTCCAATATTAGCTTCATACTTCATTTCATTGAAAGATTTTACTAGATTTAAGTTAAACCAAATACCATCATCATCTCCGGTATCTGACCATCTATTTATAATATTCCAATCTCCGCCACCTTCAATACCTGAAACTGATATCCACCCACCAAATGAAATACTATCGCCAGATGTAGCT
>SDBT01006868.1_pt1 | contig 18824 bp, 18 predicted proteins | sample 2277101 | NCBI WGS metagenome assembly SDBT01 (sample SAMN10404973, study PRJNA504765) | marine sediment metagenome | isolation source: marine sediment core GS10_PC15, 103 cmbsf | place: Arctic Ocean: Southern Knipovich Ridge | collected 2010
ACCGGTAGCCCATGAGAAAAGGGGCGGGCCTGCCCATGTGCGGCCCCTGCTTATGGGCAAGAAAGGGGACGTCCTCATCGACGAGGGGTCGGGAATGCGGCGGTTTGGCCACCACTATTTCTGCGCCTTCAAACGGCCCCAGGATGACATCTGTTCCCAAGCCACTTGCATCGGACCTCGCAGAGGTTCCGCCGATGGGCGTCGAATTCAAGAAAAGGCGGAGGCTTCACCTATGTGCTCTGCTATGTGCTCAGCCTCGATGCTTGCTATCCGTGTGATTCTGGGGAGCCGAGCAGATGACGGAGGGCGTCCGAGAGGGTTAAGTCCCCCAGGATGCGACCCTCATCGTCGACCACCGGCAGGGCGATGATATCCGAGTCCAGCATAATCTGCAGGGCTTGATCAAGGGGATCATCCGGTCGGATCGACACCTCCTCGCCGCCGAGATGGATGGCGTCCCTGGCTGTGTCAGCGCGCACCAGATGCGCCAACCGCAGGATGTCATCCGGCGTTAATGGTCCCTCCAACGCGGTCCCCAGGCGCAGCCGGATCCAGTCCAGCAGGTCGCGCCGGGTGATCACCCCCGCCAGGTGCCCTGAGTCATCGGTGACGAAGATGCCTCGCAACGCGGCTTCCTGGGAGAAACGCCGCAGGACCTCCTCCAAGGAATTTGACTCGTGGACGAGCAACGCCGCTGTGCCCGCTGCCTCATGCACGTCTTTCACATAGAGTGGCTTCATGTTCCTTCCTGACCTTTCCTCTTTATCTCCAACACCCGGCTGACTGGAACCACGAAGAGAATCCCGGCATGAGGTCCCTCCAAGTCGCCGATGATCCGCTCGGTGACCGCGGTGACCCGTTCCACCGCCCACTCATCCTCGACCACCGCGAGAAGGCTCCGGCAGCGAAAGGCGATATTTGATTGTATTACAGACGACACTTGGCACGCAAGCCCGACGGGGATGCGACTGTGTGGGCATCACTACTTCTGCGCCTTCAAACGGCCCAGGGATGGCGTTTGGTGCTAGCTGCCCGGTGCCCGACCGCGCGGGGGACTTATCCCTTCCTGCTTCTTTTGCATCCCATTGCCACCATTATATAATAGCCGCTGAAGATGGGAAGAAAGTCGGAGCCGCAGGGCGGTACCCATTTCGGGGGAGGTCACATCTTGGAGCAGAGAGCCGAACTCTCCAGAGACTTGGACTGAATTGGAGTGAGCAAAAAGACAGTTGCGCTAGGATGCCTGGGAGTGCTGGCGGTTTTGCTGACATGGGTAGTCCTTGCAGCGCCGGGGACAGCTCGAGCGGTGGATGCGCCCGTCGGAGAGGGAGAAGCCCCCGCTGCTCTTGCCGCCGTCTACCCTACCCTCACCCCCTATGTGTACATACCTCTGATTGAGAGGTGTTTCTCCGAGCAGGGGACGATCGCCTTCGAGACCAATCGGGCGGGGGTGAAGATCGATGGCAGTAAGAACTACGATATCTGGGTGATGAGCGGCGATGGCTTCTGTGCGCGGAGCCTCACCAACAATCCCTACGGCGACGAGACCACTCCCGCCTGGTCCACCGATGGGACCAAGTTGGCGTATACAGCCTATACATCGGACACCAACAGCGACGGCCAGATCACCTATAGAGACCGCGGCTCCATTTGGGTGGCAGACCGCGATGGCAGCGGAGCGGCGGCCCTGACCGATACATCCACCAACGATCAATGGCCCACCTGGTCCCCCGACGGAACCCGGATCGCCTTTCAGACGTGGCGCGGTGACAACGCCGATATCTATGTTATAAATGCCGATGGCTCCGGCCTGGTCCCGCTGACGGAGAGCGTTGCCGCGGACCGCCACCCGTCCTGGTCGCCCGATGGCTCCAAGATCATTTTCACCTCCAATTGGAGCGGTTACCTCGACATCTACGTGCTGCCCGCACCTGGGACGCAGGCACAGGTGAACGCCGATGGCTACAGCTCCACCCCGCCTTGTCTCACCTGCTTCGAAGGGAAGGTCTACGACGATTACTACGCGGACTGGCTCCCCGACGGGCGGATCATCTTCAACTCCGGTGGCGAGGGAAACATGGGAGTAGTGGTGATGAACGCCGATGGCTCCAATCAGGTCATGATCGGCAGCACCGCCCAGGACTACGCTCTCCCCAGCGCAGCATCGCCGGATGGAAGCCGGATCGTTTTCTATGCTCGTCGCGGGGGCAGCAGCAAGCAGATCTTCACCATGAACATAGATGGCTCGAATGAGACCAACCTGTCCCGGAGCACATCCGACGACGAGTTCTGCGACTGGGCACCGGCGGTGAAGGAGTGACCGCTGCAGAGATGACGTAGGGGCGAAGCCCCGCCCTGCCCACCACCACGCGGCTCCCACCCAATGTCCGAAGGCAGACAGTTATGACCGAAATCCCCGAAACAGCCAGCCATCCAACCGATGATGCAGCCTGGCGGACGGCGCTGGTGCACGCGCTGCCGCTGGCGGCGCTGGTCCTGGGCTTGTTCTACTACTGGTTCGCCATCGCCGACCGGCACATCGTGTTCCTCTACTATCACGACATGGGGCCTCGCATCCCGGACACCTCGCCCTTCAGCGTGGCGACCAGCGGCCGCTATTGGATGGCCGGGCTGGTGGCCGGCGGCGCGGTCCTGGTGCTGCACACGGCGGCTAGCTGGCTGCTGGGCCGCCTCGTCGCCAATTACCGCGCTCCTGTCTGGTGGCGAGTGTGGGCGCTGTGCGCCGTGCCGCTGGCTATCGGCATCCCGCTGATCACCATGACCGCCAACCAGCCGACTCTGCCGGCGTCGAACGCCGCCCAGGCCACGCTCGCCGCGCTGATCGGCCTGGCGCTGGCCTTGATGCCGGGCAGGATGGCGGCGAAGCGCCCCTGGGACCTGGCATGGCTGGCCTCGGACGGCCTGGGGATGATGCTGGTTCTGCTGCATCTCTCCACGATCGAACATGTGGCCTGGGGATTGGCGCACGGCAGAACCTGGTTTCTGGCGGTGTCGGCGGCGATCTTGGCCGTCGGCCTGGGGTGGCTGCTGGCCATGACCGGCTTGTATCTGTGGCGGCGCAAGCCGCCGCCCGGCGCGACCAGGCTGTTCCTGGCGGGAGCAATCGCGGCCTGTTTGCTGATGCCGCTGGTCCATCACACCATGGGCACGGACGGCTACTTCTACATCAGCACCGCCGACAACTTCTTCGCCAGCAACGCCGCGCTCCAGATCGCAGCCTGGCTGGTGGGCGCTGGGATGGCGGTGGGCATCGCGCGCCTGAGGCGGTGGCTGCAGGGGCGACGGATGTCGGGGTAGGGGCGAGCCCCTTTCAGGGACAGGCCCTGCTCAACCGCCGCCAGGACCAAGCGGCCGGTCGCCCCACAAACCTTATGCGGGCTTGCTCAAGAGGGAAGCCGATGATGCAAGTAGGGGTGGAGCCCCGCCTGAACCGTGCGGGACAGGCAGACCACACCCCTACGGGTATTCACGGTGGCTTTTCGAGATCTAGCCCCCGCTGGTGGTTATGATCACGCTGGTGGCCTGTGCGTCCGCATCGTAGGCGAGCACGAGCTGAGCCGTGCGACCGTCTTTGGTGAATTCGAGGGTCGCGAAGCCCTCCATGGCCACGGGCTCCCCGCTCAGTTGCCAGCCGTTAGCAGGCATCTCCGCCTCGTAGAACGCCCTGACCGCCTCCAGCGAGGAATCGGAGGTGTACGACTGCATCTCGCCGAACGACGCCTTGTCGTAGGCGTCGGCCATCAGGGGGATGTCGCTGGCCGCGGTCTGGCAGTCGGCCGGCGGCTCGATCACGAACGAGCCGTTGGGCTCGGTCAGGTCGTACTCGAAGGTGAGCGTTCCGTCCCACTCCGGCCCCATGAGAGCGCCCTTGCCGCTGGCCTCGCCCGTGTACTTGACGGTGTACTCGCCGTCCTCAGCCACCCAGACCTCCCCCTTGGCGGAGGCGAACCCCAGCCCGGACAGCCCGCTTTCCGACCAGGTGTAGCGCTTGGTCGGAATCCCGTTGACCGTCTCCGAGCCGACATACTGGGCGCCGCTGACGCCTCCCATCATAGCCGGCGAGAACATGCCGCTCTCGATGCCCGTCGTGTCGCCCGAAGACATGGACACGCAGGTCCGCGTCCCGTCCGCGTCCTCGGTCACCATGTAGCTGGTATCGCCGACGGTGATGAGCTCGAAGGTGCCACCCTGGGCCGCCGCTTCCCCCTCGAACCCGGTGATGACGAACGCGATTCGCTGCGCCGCGGGCTCCCGGATGAACTCCTCGCGGGACTCCCACGTCCCATTGACTGGCTCGCCCCCTTCGTCCTTGCCGGCGAACCCCAGTTTGAAGGTGCTCTTGTAGCTGCTCAGGCCGCCCAGGCCGTCGGTCAGGCCGGACAGGTCCAGCCCCTCCTGGTCGGCGGGCTGGGACTCCTCCTCATCCGGAGCCTCAACCTCGTCCGGAGGGGCCTCTACATCCTCGTCGCTCTCCAGCTCGCTGGCCGCTGGCGTCGCCGCTTCCTCGCCGCCGATCCCGCCCAGGTTGCAGGCCAGCAAACCCAGCAACAGCACGACCGCGGTTACTATTAGCAGTGCGCTTCTCTTCATGTTCATACCTCCCTTTCTAGTGAAAAGGGAGTATAGCGCGAATCGGCCGCAAGTGGTTAGCATTTGCTGGTCGGGGCAGCGATGACGGTTGGCGTCACGCGGCTCATGCGCGCAACGCCGGGCCGTGCCTGGTGTTCAGTATACTAGGCGAGGGTGTGGCCTGTTCCGGAAGGCCGGTCAACGGGCCGGGGCACGCTACTCACAGGCGTGACCCCCTAGACACCTTCGACTCTCCTCTTGTTGCGGCCTCCTGCCCTAAGGGCAGGAGGCCGCGGCGTCTGCCGGGACACTTCAGATTCTGACCGGGTCGGTCGGGGCGGGCGTGACGGATGATGTCACACTGTTTAGGCGCTTTCTGCACAGGCGACGGATGCTGACCAGGGACTCAGGCTATTGACTTCTCTTCCTTTAGTGATACAATCAGAGTAACTCTCAATGAGGTGAGCGGCGATGAGGCGCAATATCTTGGTTGTGATGACGGCTATCCTCGTAGCTGTGCCAATCATAGCGTGTTCAGGTGCATCTACCACAGCACCAAAAAAAGCGCCGGAAGATGTCGACATCACCGAGGCTGAACCGATCCCAACATTCACCGCTATCCCGCCCACACCGCCGCCAACTGCGACTGAAGAGCCCCCACCACCAACTCCCGAACCCGAGGAGCCGACCGCCGAGCCCCCGCCAGTGGAAGCCGAGCCCCAGGAACCGGGCGAGGAGGTGGGAACCGTCACCGGGATTGTCGATGGCGACACAATCGTGGTGAACATTAACGGACAGGAATACGAGCTTCGCTACATCGGCATAGACACGCCCGAAGCTGGCCAGCCGAACGCCAGCGAAGCCACTGAAGCCAACCGCGCGTTGGTGGAGGAGCAGGCAGTCACGCTGGTCAAGGATGTCTCGGAGACAGATCCTTCTGGACGATTGCTCCGCTACGTCTATGTAGGCGGGCTCTTGGTCAATGGCGAGTTGGTTCGCCAAGGGTGGGCCAGGGCGGTTAGCTATCCGCCGGATGTGGCTCTCGACGGGGAGTTGGCGGCCTTACAGGCCGAAGCGCAGGCCGCCGAAGTCGGCCTGTGGGCGCTAGCGCCAGAGCCACCCCCGCCGCCACCGGGAGAGGCGCAGGTGATCATCGTTGCCAAAGACAAGAAAGTCGAATACGTGGATATTCAGAATGTGGGCGGCGCTCCGCAGGATCTGACAGGGTGGCATTTGCTTTCAGAAAAGGGCAGTCAGGATTGTCCTCTCAGCGGCGTTGTTCAACCTGGTGAGACACTGAGAATCTGGGCGCTTGCTGAGGATGCAGATAAGGGTGGCTACTGCTGTAAGTACGAGAGCAACATCTGGAACAATAGCGAGCCGGATGATGCTGTCCTGTTCGATTCCGATGGAGTGGAGGTGAGTAGACAATAACAGGAAACCAGAGGAAGGCTTGCTTGGCTCAATCGCGCAGGATGAACGCAAGCTAAGGAGAGTGGGCATTGAAACCAGATTTATCTACCAAACTGCTCGAGCAGCTTGATGAATTGTTGGAGGAGTACAAGGCCCTATTGCAGTCATTGAGGAGTCGGTCGGCAAGCAGTGAAAGGCTGATGCGTTTTCGCACTGCAGCCGCATCTGCGATCAGCCGTATAGCTGGTCCTAATAGCGATTACGATATACAAGCCAAAGATGTGATGAAGCAATACCCTCCAAGCCATATAGGCTCGGATACGGAGTTACTAGGAGGCATCCTCAAAGCATTACGGCACGATATAGCTGCAGGTTATCTCGATACACTCAAAGAACTTATACATGCTGGAGTTTTCGCGGACTTCCTAGAAATGGCAAAGTATTTGCTAGACCAAGGATACAAGGATGCATCAGCGGTATTGATCGGCGGAGTTTTGGAGGAGCATTTGCGAAAGTTATGTGAGAAGAACGACATAGAGATAGATTTCATGAACTCGCAGGGAAAGCTACGACCTAAAAAGGTTGAGGCCATGAACGCTGATTTGGCACGTGAAAAGATATACTCAAAAACTGAGCAGAAAAGTGTTATGTTCTGGTACGCACTGAGGACACATGCAGCTCATGCGGAATACACCGAATACGACGAGAGCCAGATTGAGCAGATGTATCAAGGAGTACTAGCCTTCATCACGCGTCATCGAGCTTGAATGAAAAAGCAGTGCTGGCGGTATATAGACCTACAAAAGATAATGTCAGTTAGCGTCTACTTGGAGTGTGTAGAGTCTTCGCTTATCAGGCCCCACCCAACCCATACCTTCCCCTGAACACCGCTTCCCATTTCCTAACCTCGTACTCCTCCCTGATTTCAACCACGCGTCTCAATTCTGTGGAGTAGTCAATCTCCGAGTCGGTTATGTCCACATAGTCGCCAAGCTCTTGCCCTACATTGATGGGTACGGTTATGTGTCCCTCCTGGGCCTTCATGCCTCCGAAGGCTTCCATCCCCACGGCTGAGAAGTTGGCTCTTGCCACGCTGGTCAAGCTGCGGTCAACGAGGGTTTGGCTGATGCGTCGGCCAAGGGCCATCTCTACGCTGCTATCTTCGGACGATCCCACGGCTCCACCGTAGAGGCGCGTGTGGGTGGGGTTGGCTGGTTGCTGGATATACTCGGCCTCGTAGATAGGGTGGGCGCCGCCGTATGAGTAGTCACTCGATGGCGATTCGTCTGCTGGTATCCATAGATACAGGTCGCCGTCTGGCTTCCAGCGGCAGGCGGCTCCCACCTTCCGGAGTAGTCTCTTGAACTCCATCCAGAGCGGCATGTCGGGCTGAATTGAGAAGTTGATGCTGGTGTCCGTCCACTCGCTCGATCCGGAGAAGGCTGGCGTGTAGCCGCCAACTGTCCAGAGCAACCAGGTAATCAAGTCCTCGATGGTCTGGCTGTCGTAGGCCCAAATGCTGTGCGGTCTGGCTAGCTTCATGACGTCGAAGGCGTCACCCAGGATGAGTCGTATTTTGTTCTGTCCGAGGTGTCGGTATCTGTTGACACCGAGGATGTGCATTGGCGAGTGGTCGGCGGTGTGGTCAGCGCCGTCCACGACAAACCCTCGCTTGATCGTGACTCGACTCAACAGTTTCAATGCCTCATAGTCGTCTCCTCCCTCGCCGTAGGCATTGAACGCGCCATCGGTGTTGTCCAGGTCTACAACCGCCCAGCCCTCATACCAGCGTTCAGCCAGGCGGTATGCGTGGACTCGGTCGTTGGGGATCGTCACCTTGAACTTGGTATCGCTGGCGTCGTAATCCTCACTCTCCACAACAGTCACATCGGAGGCGATATACCAGCGGTCGGACAGGTGGATAACATTGGCTCGGTGCGGGTTCTGTGCTGGTGTGTCGATGCTGATCCCCGTCTCGATGCTCCACTTGTCGAAGTCATCATGGCCTCGGAAGATGGCTACCTGGCTGGCATAGGGGCTGCCCGTCCGCTCATCGGTCATAGCCAACCGGAAATCCGTGCCGTCCCATGCCAGGCTCGGATGCCCCCACCAGAAGCCATGATCGGGTGAGCGGCCGGGCGGAGAAATGTAGACTTCGCTGGACCAGGTGGGGATGCCGCTTGGCTCGAAGTAGTCAAGGGTCGAGACATGAGGAACATCGTTTCGCTGGTAGGCCAGGACGATCAGGTAGGGATAGGAGTACAGGGTCTTTTGCACGATGGCAATGCCGTAGCATTGCGTCATCACTGTACCTGTCCACTCGGATGTCTCCGTGTAGGTCCCTCCGGCTTCCTCGTAGTAATAAAGCTCCCCGTCATAGCGCACAAGAAACACGTCGTCTTTGCCGCCAGCGGCTAGGGCATGGGGTAGCTGTTCTCCGGCCAGGGTCAAGCCGGTGGCGACTGCGCCCCAGCTAGCGCCGTCGTCGCTGCTGTCGGCGAACTTCAAGTAGCTGTTGCCCCCGGTAGCATAGAGCCAGATGATGCGGATATCGCCCCCGCTGTTCTGGCAGATGGATATGTCGGCGTGGTGGGAGCTAGAGGTCCCCAGGGTTGAGAGCTGTGTCCAGTTGGTCCACTGTCCGGCGGTGGCTGGCGTGGTGATACGCTGCCAGTAGACGACACCGCCATCTGTGAGCTTGGCACGAACGATGCTGCCCGCCGCCGTCTTGAGCATGGCGGTCTGTGCGGTGGATTCGGTGTCTGCGCCATGCAGGACGGCGTAGCGAGGGATCAGGTCCTCGATCACGAGTGAGACAGTGGGATCACGCTCTGGCGATTGCTGCGCTGTGGTGAGGGTGGCCGAAAATATCTGCATGGTGTTCCTCCTGGTGGAAGTGTAAAGCGACGCTCGGAGATCTCGGAACGTCGCTAAGCGGGCCACCCTCCCGGGCCGGATGGCCTGGTGTGGTAGAGATTGGAACGGCGAACTTGGAAAAGGCCGTCTCTGAATTGGTCCATGCTGAGGATTGAGTACTCTTGCCATTGGCGCTGAGTCCAACTAGAACGGTTGATCCGGTTGACGCTGTACCGCGCGTACATCTTGGCTGCGTAGGCGACTGCGCCCAGGGCAAGGAGATCACGGTCGGAGTCGTCAACAGTGGTCGATGTCTCGCTCTCGAGGCCGTTGATTGTGTGGGGCTTGGTGTAGAACACTCGAATCTTGTAGCTGTCGTCCATGCCCAGGTGTGCGGGCATGATGAGCTTCCCTGCATAGATGTCCGGGGTGACCTCCACCATGGGATAGTCGGGGTCTGAGTCGTCGTAGGGATAGATAACCCTGGTAATGGTGAGCAATCCGGTGAGGGTCGATAGGCTGTACTCGTATTGATCGTCAACTGCGCTGATCGTGCCGATTGCCTGGGCGGGAGCGGTGCGGGTGAAGTCTCGAAGGGCTAGGGCGACGGCTCGGTCGATCTCTCCCGTGCTGAAAGTGGCGTTGCCGCTGTCCTTAAGATCCTTCTCGATCTCGTCGCGTAGTTCTGCGAGTGTGAAGGCCATGATTCAAGTCCTCCTAAAGTATTCTGAGTCGCATTTATGGGAGCCGCTCTCCGTCGAGGCTCGCGTGGCCGCTTCTTGATTCCAGTCCTCGTGAAGCTTGCCCGTCGCCACGGACGCGATCCCTCCTGGAGGCCTGTCCGCATTGACGCGCCTCTCGATCCCGTGATACACTCCTTGGGAGGAGGTCACCTTGTCTTCGGACGTCCATACCCGCGTCTGGCTCGCCCTGGGGATCGCCCTCGCCCTCACCGTGGGCCTGATCGCCTGTCTGGCACCGGCCCGGCCCCAGGATGCCCACTCGTACCGGATCGTGTTCTGGAGCGACTGCGACTTCCTGGGCCAGGGTATCGCGGACCGTCAGTTCGAGATCTGGTTGTATAGCACTGAGACGATGACGCTGACCCGCATCAGCCGTGCGTCGCTGCAGAATCGGGACACCAAAGGCCCCTGGATCAGCGCCGACGGCAGGAAGATAGCCTTTCACAGCGACTCCGATTTCCTGAACGAGGGTATCATAGATGAGCAGTTCGAGGCCTGGCTGTACGACGTCGAGACCGAGGAGCTCGCCCGCATCACCTATGTGGCTCCCCTGGGCAGGGCCGGCCCCGATCCCACCGAGAGCCGGCACAGTTGGAGCCCGGTGCTGAACGTGAACGGGACCAAGATCGCCTTCTGGAGCGACTCCGACTTCCTGCATCAGGGCATCCCCTTCCGCCAGTTCGAGGTCTGGCTGTACGAGACCGACACCATGTCCCTCACCAGGGTTACCCACGCCTCTCCCCCCTACCGGTCCAGCCATGCTCCCAGCATCAGCGACGACGGCAAACGCATCGCCTTTTACAGCGAAGCCGATTTCCTGGGAGTGGGCATCCCGATCGATCAGTTCGAGGTCTGGCTGTACGATGTGGAGGCCGGGGAACTCACCCGAATCACCCACGCCTCCGGGCCGGACCGGGACAGCGCTGGGCCCCGCATCAGCGGCGATGGGACCAAGATCGTCTTCTACAGCGACTCCGACTTCCTGAACGAGGGCATCCCAGACGAGCAGTTCGAGATCTGGCTGTACGATGTAGAAACCGGGGAACTCACCCGGATCACCCGCGCCTCGGGCGACGACCGATACAGTCGGAAGCCCAGCATCAGCGATGATGGGTCTCGAATCGCCTTCGAGAGCAATTCGGATTTCCTCAGCCAGGGAATAAAGTACTTCCAGCACGAGATCTGGCTCTACGAGGTCCCCGCTGTAGTGAGCGGGGGCGATTCGGAGGCCATTCCCCTCACCCGCGTCACCACCATCTCTAACGACTTCCGGGACAGCTACGAGGCCTGCATCAGCCCCGACGGAAGGAAGATCGCCTTTCACAGCGACTCGGACTTCCACGACGAAGGCATCCGCTACCGGCAATTCGAGATCTGGCTGTACGATGTGGAGACGAAGGAGTTGGCCCGCGTTACCACATCGTCCGGCGTGAACCGGGCCAGCTCCGGCCCCATCATCGTGGGACCGATCCCCAGCCAGAGCCACAGGACAAGACGCTGATCCATGCCCGGATCCGAGATCGAGCTTCACCGCCGTCGTTCCACCCGCTTGCAATCGTACGATTACGCCCATCCGAGTGCTCGCTTCGCAACCACCTGCACCAAGTGGGGAAGGGGCTTGTTCAGCCACATTGAAAGCAGCCAAATGGCCTTGAGCGGATTCGGCGAAGTCGTCCGCAGCGAATGGAGGCGGCCCGTCCAGGCCCGATGCCTGATCACACGATGTCCCCATCAGATGACCGACCACATCGTCCGGCCATCTACGTCCGACTGCCACCACGAGCCCCACGCGCCATGTTGTTGACCACCTCGTAGCCCGCCGTGGCTATGCTCGAGGCCGCCAGCGACACCAGCACCAGTTGCCCTGAGTCCGCCACGGAGGTCAACCCCACCAGGTGTCCTGCTCCCATGGTCGCTGCGAGCCCGATGGCGAAGGCCGCAGCATTGCAAGTCAGCTTCCCCCACTTGACCTGATAGTCAGCTGGCAGATTCTCCATCGCCGGCTTGACGAACAGCTCCAACGTCAGCTCGATCACCAGGACCGCCCCGGCCACCGTGGTGACTCCCCGCAAAGTTATGTCCTCCAAGTTCATCTCCTCCTCCTTTCTTCATCGCTCACCCCCTGCCGGAAGCAGGTAGGACAAACTCCCCTCGAAAGGAAAGTGCTCAAAGGATTCTCTTATCAGATGCTTCCGCCAGCTCCATCATCGCGTACCATCGGACGTTCAGCCATTCCACCCTAAGACAGCATACGGCCGCCAGCTCCTTGCGCCCATACAACTTCAAATGCTGCCCCAAGGCGGACTTCAGCGCCTCGGTCAGACTCCTTCAGGCCGACAGTTGAGCTTCGGCAGGGTTGGATTCCGCCTTGCTGAAATCTCCCGCCAAGCAGATGTCCACAACCCACCGGCTGTAGGAACTGCAGTGATAGAAGATGGTCTCCAGCCAGCTGCAATATCCTTTGGGCCCCCCAGATGGTTCTGATCTTGATGAGCTTCTCCTGGTTCTTGAGTTGCCTGCGAACTTTCCTAACACGCTTCTCATACACAGTAAGGCTAACTTGCTTCATGGCGGGCATACGCTGCACGGCTTGGATGCCCATGAGGTTAGAGCTTGAAAGTCGGACAGCTCCCTGCGGACCAAGAAAGTAGATCATGGGGTCGGAAAGAACATCGAAGGTTGCTGTCATGTCTGGTTGCCCTCCTAGAGCCAGTAACCCGATATGTAAATCCACACGCCACTAAGAGCTGCGCTAAGTGAAAAGTAGATGTCTCCGTTCGAGTCACAAGGTACGACGCCAGCCACATCGGAAACGATGTTGGCGACCTGGGTGCGGGCCTGAATTGCTGTCTTGTTCGATGAGTTGCGGCCAAGGGCGAAGCTCCTGCCTGTGCTGGCATGGTAGGCCGATACGCTGGCTGCGACTGCTTTGATGCCAGCAGGGAGGCCGAAAGCGGCAGACAGGTCGATAGTGGCGTTGCCAGACTTCGAGTCTCCGTTCCAACTACCGCTCGTAGCCAAGGTGTCAAGCGGGGTGAACTCCAAGGGGTCGTGCTCGGAAGCGTCGGTAATGATGGTCTCCCAAGACGCGGCGCCGCGCAGCTTCACCGCGTCGGCGTCTGCGTCGTAGTACAAGATACCCTCGGCCACATCGGGAGCGGGGCCAGGCGCGAAGGTGATGCCCTGCCCGGCGGGAATCCGCAAGCCTTCGGGGAAGTTCAAGCCCTCGATCATCTCCGTGGAGCCACCGAGTAGAGCCTCCAAGCGGGCAAGGGCAGCCTCTAGCGCGGCGACGCGGGCTGTCATGGCAGGGTCGGTAGCACTCACTCGATGACCTTCCCTAGGGCCTTCCTCACTTTGCGGGCGTCCGTCCGGCGAAGGCCCGCCTTCTTCATCAGGGCAGATTCATTGAGATCACGGACAGCCTCAATCGTGAGAAGGCCGGCCAAGCCTAGTTTGGCACGGATGCCCGCCGAAACTGGCAGGGCATCGAGCGCGCCACCAGCAGCGATACCGCCAGCGATTGAGTTCTCCAAAGCCTTAAGGCGCTGACGGTGCAAGGTGACTTCCCTGGCGATGGTCGAGACGAGCTTTTGTAGGGCTACAACTTCGCTAGTAGGCATTAGTTGTTACTCCTGCTGATCTCCGTCCAGCGTGTACCGTCGCTGACCAAGAAAAGGCTGTCATACTGCCCGAAGGTGTAGTCACCTGTGAGGGCGATTGTGGCCTGGTCGGTTATGACGATGCTGTTTGAACCGACATTGACCAAAATCAAGAAGTCACCTGCAGAACCGATAGCCAGGGTGCAGGTGGCGGTCCCCACGGAAGTGAGCGGCTGGTAGCTTCCGGTGGGGTCGATCTGGTCTGTGTCCGTCACTGTCAAGGTGGCCTGATCGTCGATGGTGAAGTAGTTTTCAGACCAAAGGTTGGTGAAATGGGTGACGGTTCGCCCCTCGGTGGCGATACCCGCTTCGACGGCGGGCGGCTTCTCCACGTAGGCGAAGAAGAACAGCATGAGCATGACGGCCACCAGGCAAGCCAGGGCGACCGCCGAGGACAAAAGAACTCGTTGCCATCTGGACATTTGAGCCTCCTTTAGCTGGTTCCTATACCTATTTTCGTGACAGTTGAACAGTGGTTGCAATTCCAGACTAGATACAAAAGGTCGAGGATGTCAGGATGGGCTTCTTGGGAGTTCCAAGTCCAAGGTAGGAAACGCCCGCAGCCGTCACAATGAGGTAGAGGTATCTCTGCTCCTCCTGGCTGGATTATCAAAGAGACGATGCGGTTAGTCATTGAAAAGCGACATTCTTCGATCGATGTAGAGAAAACATTGGAAAAGCGACTAGCGCATCGATGAGACGAAATAGCGACAGATGCCGGCAGGTTCTCGTACTGCGGAGGCCCACGGCCGTAAACTGAAAGCGGCGTTCGGCCAGCGCCTCGATGAGCCTGTTTTTGCGACAAAAGCGGATCCGCGTACTTCGCAAATCCGCTGGGGGCAGGTGGGCGCGTCTGCTTGAATTACGACCACCTGCCCCTGAGAGCAGGGTAAAACGGAAACGAGCCAGGGGCGCGGGTGGAACCCCCCAGCGTGCCTCACAAAGTAGGGGAGGGTCGGACTTACGGCGACCAATTTTCACCAGCCGAACCTCCATGTATGAGCCTCGCTATCCGGCGACGTTGGACTTGAAAAGCGGTCGGTAGTCAGCCACGCCGCAGTTCAGGAAGAACCGAGCTTTGATTCTCATCTCGTCGTTGGTGAACATGGAGCCGACGGAGTTCTCGTCAGCGACGAAAAGCTCAGGGGTCCTGTTCCCTCGGAAGCTGGACATCACGATACCCTCGCAGATCGAGGGGTCGGCGACAAGCGCCCAGTCGGTGGCGTCCGTCCAGTCGGGAACTACGACAACCTCGCACCAATCCTTGTAAGGGTTGATGTCGTTGTCTCCGGTCCCCGGGAGATTGTTCGACTTCATCAGGATCAAAGCCGCCGCGCGAAGCTCTACGGGCACGAGGATGAACCGGGGCAACAGGCCGATCACGTCCGAGGCTGAGTCTGCTTGCTCGAACATGATGGTGGCCGCGGCTGCGAAGCCCGCTGCGCCCAGGGCCGTCGAGCCTACATTCCCGCCGTGGTTGGCATGGAACACTTCGTCGGCGTCGGCCATGGCTGGCCCGATACCACCACCAGCGGTGAACACGTTGGACACGGCGGTGGCTATGGTCTTGTAGGCAGCGTTGGCGAGGCGGCGAGGAACGGTCCTGATGTGGGCCATGTCGTCGTTGGCGATCATCTCCAGGGTGATGCCGACATAGTTCCCCTTCTTGGTGAAGCTCTGGGTTTCCTCCACGTCCGCCCACGCCTTGGACTGATAGGTGGCGGCCTCAGCGACTGTGTCCAGGTCCCCGAAGTCGTTACCTCTGACCAGGGTGACTGTGTTGAGGGTCTCCCAATCGGCCCAGGTGATGATAGGCTCCCACCACTTCGGCCTGACGTCGTAGGCTTTGAGCATGAGCTTGGAAAGGGTGTTCTTCAAGATGCTGGTGACGTCGGTGGTCTTGGTAGCGGTGGTCGCCAGTTGCGCCCTGTCTGGCTGGACCATGCCTGTGAAGTCGTGGTCTCCGGTCGCCAGAAGATACAACTCCCGGATGCCTGACAGACGCGGAATGTCCAGCGCATCGTCTGGAACTTCGGCGCCCATCATCTTGTCCGTGGCGAGTTGCAACTTCGCCCAGGGGTCCCTGCCGACGATAACGCGCTGGTCGCCCATGCCGGTGATAACCGTCGGCTCGATGATCTTGCCAAGGGCCTTCCGCATGGTGTCGATCTCGGCGTCCAGCGTCTTTGAGTCCCACGGGGCCAGGGCAAGCATGACGCGCCGAACCTGGTCGGCGGCGGGCGCAGGGAGGCCCGAAGCTGCTAGGCGAGTTTCGAGCAACGAGGTCATGGCCTCCCGAGCGGCCATGACTACTTGTTCTTGGGTCCAAGGGCCTCTGTCTCCTCCGCCCACGCCCAGGCCAACAGTTTGAGATACAGCCCTTCCAGGCGATACCGCAGGCGAGTCTGTAGCGTTGGGGTCCGCCAGGTGGTGATCGGCAGGGGGTACGCTGCCACCTGATGCGTGGCCCTGTCCTGTCGGGTTTTCCGGCTCCGGTTGAACATTGGTCTGCCCTCCCTCCTTCGGGTCGGTCTGTTTTCCTGCCATCTCCACACTTCTCCTTTCGTGATCGTGCATGGCTTGCTGGATGATTCGGTCAAAAGAACCGCCAGCGGACGGACCGATAACGACATCTACGCTGGCGACGGAGGTTATATCCTTCACCACTCGGCCATCGGAAGCATTGGTGGCCTGGTGCTGGATGATCATGTCCGCGGACAGGCCGACATCGGGCATAGGGTCGCCGTTGTCCCGGGCCTCAATCACCTCACAACAGAGCTGGTAGATAGGCTCGGCAGCAGCCAGGAAGCGGAGCCTCGCCTTCAAGCCAACGCCTGGGACATAGTGAGGGTCGTGGTACACGCCTACGAGGTCCCGGACGTCCCTGCTGCCTCTCATCAAGTCGCCTGCTGCCAAGTGGTTCAGGAAAGCAGGGACGCCATCGAACTTGTCAGCGGAGGCTTGGAGTAGGGACTCATCGGAATAGAGCTGTGTCACCTTCCCGCCCAGGAGACACATCTTTGACCATCCTGGCTCGATCAAGGTCACTTCGATCTCCCGGGCGTGCGAGGTCTTGGGCTTGCTGTCTCCGGCCAGGGCGATAGCGGTCAGCGAGCGGTTAGGGTCTACCTTCAAAGTAGCTGGGGCCATGGTCTAGGATTCCTCCGTAGAGAGGCCAGCGAATAGCCGGAAGATGTCGGCAGCCTGGACTTGATCGATGTAGCCAAGGTTCTGTGCTGTCTCCAAGGCTACTACGATGTCCTTGGCAGATTCAGCCAGGGCCTTGTTGTCGGCGGTGGTCAGGTCAGGGAAAACGACAGGCTTGAGGCTGGCGGAAGGGTCCGCGCCCAAGGCGGTGTTTGTGACCTGGGCGCGGCGCAACACTTCGGCCAGGAGGTCGTTGAGCATCCATCCGATGTACTTCTGGCGGTTCTCGTAAGCTCTCCTGGTCGGCTCGCCCATCTCGGCAGCCGTGGCCTTGGTCGCGCTCTCTCCCTCGGATAGAAAATGTAGGGGAATACCGCCACCGGCTGCAATCATCAGCCGGATCGCCTTCCCGTCGGGCGCTGCGTGTTCGGCTCTGATCTCCGGCACGACAGCCTTCCAGATTTCGCCCTCTCCGTGGACTAGGACGCTGCCAGGGTTGGGAGGTTTCGCTAGCTGAGCTTGACGGGCAAGGATGTCGGACTGTGTGGCTCCTGTGAGCGTCACGTCCCAAAGGTAGGCTCCCTTGTAGCGGTTCATGCGGACACGATCAGTCAGCCAGTCTTTGTACCTGGTAAGCCACGGCAAAATAGGGGTTAGGTCTCCCTGGCCTCGCACCATACCCACCACACGATTGACTGCGTAGTGAAGCATGGCTGGCCTGTCTCCCTGGGCGTAAGGGGGTGCCGGCCAGGTGCGCCCGTCGCCTCCAATGTCATCATCCAAGACTTGGTGGTAGCGGACCTCGGTCTCATAGTCTTCGGCGGCGGTGTGGATAACATCGATGGCAGAAGAAGGAACTGCTCTGACATAGGTCATACGGTCCAGCGGATTAGTGTGCAGGGTCAAGAAAAGCTCTCCTGAAAGCGAAAGCTCGGTTGTCCACTGTCTCAGGCGGAGGTCCATACGGTTCTGCGGGTGGCTCCACCACTCTTGAATCCAGTCGTCAACGGCGGGGATCTCCGAGCCGATCTTGACACCCTTACCCAGGACGTAGTTCTTGGAGAGCTCCACGATACGAAACGCCAGCGGATTTATCCTGTACGCATCGAGGCTGTCCTTTCCCTGCTCAACGAGGTCGAACCAGGACAGGTCTTTCGGTCCAGCAGCCTTGTTCACTTCCCGCCAGTATTTATCGTCAATGACTTTGGTGGCTTGGCGAACACGCGACTCGATGACCGAGTTGAAGAAACGATCCACAAACACCTCACGCCAGTCCATCACAGGCCCTCCTGGCTTATGGAACATTTGTTCTAATCCTATCACGGCCTTGTCCCCATCTGCCCGAATCGCCAACTCGTCCTCAGATTTAAGGTTGGGCAGGAGTAGGAAGTGCTGATAGCGTCGGGACGCGGGTCGAGGTGAATGACCTATACGGGCAGTGCGACGACTGCGGTGTGATCGTAGACTGCACGTCCTACGTCTACCGGCTGATCATTGCGAATGGCGACACACTGGCCGTGGAGGTATGGGCCAGCACTACCGTCTGGGTCGGCTCGCCCACCAAGAGACCAGGTGAGGTGGGCCTCCTGATCCTCCAAGGGAAAGGATACGCGCCAGACTGTGGGATCCAGCACGAATCTCTCTACGGCGAGAGGCTTCGGAGCGGACCGAACCAGTTCATCCTGACTCCCCTCGCGCTGACCGGTGTCTGCCACTCGACCGTGCCTTCTCGGGTTGCGTCTTCCGTGGTCTGTGTCTCTCCCTACCAGCTCATTGGGTGCGAATGTCGCTACACTAGCACTCAGGATGCTGACAGGCTATAATTTCTAGAAATGAGTTCAACCGCTGCCAGGCCTATCCTCGGCCGCAAAGTTTCCCTACAGAAGGGGGCATCATGGAAAGCTCGCTACTCCACATATTCCATCAGGAGATAGAACGCCAAGCCCGTTTCTCCATCCTAGCTTTCCAAGACTTAGGCGAGGCCCTGAAGCAGCTACAGAAGGGAGGTGCCGACCACGATCACAGCCTGGTCAGGATCGCACATGATCGCATATGGTACTCCCTCCAGGCCCTGCTAATTGCGGCTGGGAATCTCTCGAAGCTCTTTTGGCCCTCCAAAAGTCAATGCGAGGAGAGAGGTAGGGAGCTGAGGGAAAGCCTCAAGGTTCCGGGGGATTCACCGCTACAGCCACGGAAGTTCAGAAACCACTTCGAGCATTTTGACGAGCGCCTCCACGAATGGGCCAGCTCATCGCCTCACAGGAACTTCGTCGACTCGAACATAGGGCCGCTCAATGCAATCCAAGGCATTGACCCTGAAGACCTCCTGCGGAACTTCGATCCCCAATCAGCCACACTTACCTACCGCGGAGACACTTACGAACTGTTGCCCATGATCGAGTCCATTCAAGTC
>SDBT01006869.1_pt1 | contig 18824 bp, 18 predicted proteins | sample 2277101 | NCBI WGS metagenome assembly SDBT01 (sample SAMN10404973, study PRJNA504765) | marine sediment metagenome | isolation source: marine sediment core GS10_PC15, 103 cmbsf | place: Arctic Ocean: Southern Knipovich Ridge | collected 2010
AGTACAGCCCTGGCAGGGAATAGACCCCAGAGTGTTGTCAGTACCAGCGTGATTCAGCTCTTTCAGGGAGGGATAAATCTCCAGTACGAGAGAGTACTTAATCCCGGAATGAGTTTCTACGCAACACCAAGCGTATCTCTTGGTGGTGGTGCCATAGGCTTTGGAGCAACGGTAGGTATTAAAAAATATTTTGGCCCTACTGCTCCAGAAGGTTTCTGGTTTGGCGGCTTTGGAAACTTTGCTTATGTTTCTGCCCTCGGTATATCAGCTACGGTCTTTGGTGGTGGAGCAAACGTCGGGTACAAATACTTCATTACCGATAGATTCACACTGGAAGGTTCTATAGGTGCGGCTTATGAGTACCTGAGTCTGGGCGTGCTTGGTGGGGCAGGTGGATTTGGAGTGATTTATGCCGTTAACGTAGGTTATGCCCTCTAGGTCAGGAAATACCTAAGGACAATTGTTCTCGTATGTCGTATGTAGTATATCGTAAGAAAAAATTCTAAAATCAAAAAACAATATTTTTCACACACGACAGAACTGCTGAATCGTATTTCGTATATGGTAAGAAAGAACCTTAGGATTCACAAGGCAATGCTATTCACAACGACTACTTACTGAAATAAGAATAAAGGGCATTGAAATACGAAATATGCTGACAGCGGTAGCGTTTAGCGCATAGGATAAATTATTAATAAGAAAAGCTGGAATGTAAAAGGGGAAAAACCATAATTCAAAACTCAAAACTTTTGAATTTTAGGATGTTGCTTTGCATTTTTCGTTTTATGTTTCTAACTATATGCTCTACGCTACCCGCTATACGCTAAAACAGAAAAGGCTTATTATCACAGCCTGGGAGGCAAGAATTGCGCAGTGATAGAATAAAGAAAGGAATCGAACGAGCTCCTCATCGGGCATTACTTTACGCCACAGGAGTAACGAAAAAGTCCTTAAGCAAGCCTTTTATAGGGATCGCTTCCAGCTTCAGCAGCATAGTTCCAGGCCACATTCAGATGCGTGACCTGGAGAGGTTTATAGAAAGAGGGGTAGAATCGGCAGGAGGTTATCCTTTTATCTTTGGCATTCCTGCTATCTGTGACGGAATTGCCATGGGGCATATGGGAATGCGATACTCCCTTCCCTCCCGGGAACTAATAGCTGATTCTATTGAAAGCGTGGCTCTAGCTCATTGCTTTGACGGTCTTGTTCTTCTTACTAATTGTGATAAAATAACCCCTGGTGCCCTTATAGCTGCCGCTCGGGTAAATATCCCTAGCATCATTGTCACCGCTGGCCCCATGCTCTCGGGGAGATTGAGAGGAAAGAGACTTTCTTATGTGAGGGATGCCTATGAGGCAGTGGGTAGGCTCAAAAAGGGAGAAATAAATGAAGAAGAGGTTCATTCCTTAGAAGAAGAGGCCTGTCCGGGAGTCGGTTCATGTCAAGGACTATATACAGCTAACACTATGGGTTGTCTCACGGAGGTCCTCGGAATGAGCCTGGCTGGCTCAGGATGTGTTTTGGCTGTCTCCGCCAAAAGAAGGAGGCTCGCCTATGAAAGCGGAGAGAGGATTATAGATTTGATTAAGGAAAATATTCTCCCCCGGGAGATAATGAATAGCCAGGCTTTTGTAGATGCTATTCGGATGGATATGGCTTTAGGAGGTTCAAGTAATACTGTACTCCATCTTCTGGCTATTGCTGAGGAAGCAAGAGTCAGCTTATCTCTTGACGATTTTGACAGAATAGGAAGAGAGACTCCTCATCTGGTTAGCCTCAGGCCGGGAGGGGAATACTTTATGGAAGACCTGGAATGGGCGGGCGGAATCCCCGCTCTATTAAATCGGTTTAATGACTTTCTCTTTGAGCGCTCTACGGTTTCCGCTAGTTCCATAAAAGAAATCGCTCAGAAAGCAGAAGTTCTGGACGACGAAATAATCAGAACTTTAGATAATCCTTATCATAAGGAAGGAGGAATAGCTATACTTACCGGTTCTCTTGCTCCTCAAGGTGCGGTAGTAAAGCAGTCTGCCGTAAGCGAAAAGATGAAAAAATTCCGAGGAAAAGCTCGCGTTTTCGATAGCGAGGAAGAAGCAGTTAAGAGCATTTATGAACGAAGAATAAAAAAGGGTGAGGTTATTGTCATCCGCTATGAGGGGCCCAAGGGGGGGCCGGGAATGAGAGAGATGCTGTCTCCCACTGCTACCATTGCCGGGATGGGAATGACTGAATCAGTAGCCTTGATTACCGACGGTCGATTCTCCGGGGGAACAAGGGGTCCTTGCATTGGCCATGTTTGCCCTGAAGCACAGACAGGAGGGCCCATTGCTCTTCTACAAGATGGAGATGAGATTGTTATTGATATCCCGGCAAGACTTCTAAATATTAATTTATCTGAAAAAGAACTAAGGAAAAGAAGAGAGAGTTGGAAAAAGCCTCCGGATCCCGTAAAAGAAGGATACTTAGCCCGTTACAGTCGGTTGGTGGGACCAGCAAGTCAAGGAGCAGTGCAAAAATAGTATTTGGTGAATGGTGAACCATATTTCGTGATGCGTATTGTGCAATACGATATACGCAATACCATATCGAGCGACGGAAGAAAATTGTTTTGAGGCCATCTCGGAAGCAAAACAAAATAAGGAAAAAATCTATTGTTGAGAGATAATAAACTTGAGTTATTGGCTATGCCTGATATTATGAAAATTAAGTCCTATCAGCCAGGCAAACCCATAGAAGAGGTAAAAAGAGAACTTGGGCTAAAGACAGTAGTCAAACTTGCTTCGAATGAAAATCCACTGGGTCCGTCTAATAGAGCGATAGAAGCTATTAAGAAGTATGCCAGTGAGATAAATATTTATCCGGACGGAGGAGGCTACTATTTAAAGAGAGCTCTGGCAGAAAAGCTGCGTCTGGAAGAAAAAGAGATTGTTCTGGGAAACGGCTCTGATGAAATACTCTCTCTGGTTACTCGCGTATTTTTGCAGAAAGGTGAGGAGGCAATAATGGGAGACCCTTCTTTCTTAATGTATGAAATAGATAGCCAATTGAGTCAGGCAAGAACTCTACCTATTCCCTTAAAAAATTTCAGATTAGACCTTCCAGCAATGGCTAAAGCAATAACTCCTAGAACTAAACTTATTTTTATTAGTAATCCCAATAATCCTACCGGCACCATTGTACAAGAAAAGGAAGTCAGAAATTTTTTGAAAGACCTTCCTTTCCGAATTATAGTAATTTTTGATGAGGCGTACTTCGAATATGTGGAAGATGAAGATTATCCTCAGACCATAAATCTTTTGAATGAAAAAAACAATATTATCATTTTGCGGACTTTTTCCAAGATTTATGGTTTGGCTGGTTTAAGGATAGGGTATGGAATCTCCCAGCCTCAAATCATAAGAATGCTCAATCACGCTCGCCCACCCTTCAATGTAAATTCCCTGGCCCAGGTAGCTGCTTTGGCTAGCCTTAAAGACCAAAACCAAATTATACGAAGCAAAGAATTAATAAAGGAAGAAAAAGAGTATCTCTATTCCAACCTGAACAGAATGAAACTTTCCTACATTCCAACGCAAGCTAATTTTATACTGATCAAGCTGGGCACAAAAGCTTCCTGTATAGAAAAAAGATTACTCCAGGATGGAATAATTATTCGAGGAATGAAGGCATATAATCTTACTCAATATATAAGGCTAACCATTGGAACCAGAGAACAAAACGAGAAATTCATTAGAGCTTTGCGCAAAATCTTCCTCTCAATTCAATAGGAAGATGACCATTGCTATTGATGGCCCAGCAGCGGCAGGGAAAAGCACTACTGCCCGTCTTGTAGCGAAAAAACTGGGCTATATATATATAGATACGGGAGCAATGTACAGAGCCTTGACATGGAAGGCTTTAAGAGATAGAATAGACATCAACAGTAAAAAAGCTCTTTCTGAACTAGCTAGGAATACACAGATTCAGTTGAAGTCAGGACCTAGCCTGGAGAATAAGGTCTACCTGGACAGGCAGGATATAACTTCTTTTCTTCGTTCTCCCGAGGTAGATAGATATGTTTCTATAGTATCTAGTGTGAAAGAAGTACGAGAAGTACTGGTTGCTCAGCAAAAGCAAATAGGCAAAAAAGGTGGTATAGTAGCCGAAGGTAGGGATATGACCACTGTAGTCTTCCCCGAAGCGGAGCTAAAGATTTTTCTGAAAGCTTCTCTAGGACAAAGGGCAACAAGACGTTGGATGGAAGAAAAAGAGAAAAATCTGTCTCGTGACAAGAAAGAAGTATCCATTGAGCTTACCAACCGAGATAAAATAGATAGTCAGAGAAAAATATCCCCTTTAAAAATTTCTGAAAAGGCAATAGTGATAGATAACACTCATCTGAACATTTCTCAGACAGCAAACAAGATACTAGATTTATTGAAAAGAAAACTGGTCCGATGAAGGGTAGTCCCTTCTGGTATTCTATCCTGCGAGGATTGGCGATAGCAGTTTTTAAGATTTTCTTTGCCATAAAAATTGAAGGAAAAGAAAACATTCCCAATCGAGGAGGGGCGATTCTTGCTTCTAATCACCTCAGCTATCTTGATCCGATTATTTTGGGTATTTTTGTTCCTCGCAGGGTGAACTTCATGGCTAAAGAAGAGCTCTTTGAAAATTTCCTTTTCCGCCGGATAATAGTTAAATTAGGGGCTTTCCCCATAAGGAGAGAGGGGATAGATGGAGCAACCTATAGGAAAATTCTGAAACTTTTGCACAAGAGAGAAGTTGTTGTTCTTTTTCCAGAAGGAACCAGAAGTATAGACGGAACAATCGGGCAGCTCCATACAGGAATAGCTAGAATAGCTCTCAAGGCTGATGTGCCCCTTATTCCCATAATTATTTGGGGAACAGAAAAGGCTTTACCCAGAGGGAAGAAACTGTTAAGGTTGTCCAAGATAAGGGCACGAGCAGGAAAGCCCTTAAAAACAAATATAGCTTCCAATAGAGAAATAACCAGAAAAGACATAGAAGGACTTCAGAATCAGTTAGAAGAACAGATGAGACTTCTGCATAGAGAGGGATTGAGCTGATGCAAATTTTTCTTCCTCAGGAAATTGGATTTTGCTTTGGAGTGAAAAGGGCTCTAAGACTAGTTCTCAATGAGATCAAAACAAATGAGAGAATCTATACTCTGGGTGATTTGATTCATAATTCTCAAGTAGTAGAAAATTTGAGAAAAAAGGGAATCGAGTCCATAGAGAACTTATCTCAAATTAAGAACGGAACGTTGGTTATTAGGTCCCACGGTGTAGACCCTTCTTTAATAGAGGAAGCAAAAAAAAGAAAAATAAGAGTGCTGAATGCTACATGTCCTTATGTGCTAGAGGTACAAAATATAGTAAAATCCCTTTCCCAGAAGTCTTATCTGGTAGTTATTGTAGGCAGCAATACTCATCCTGAAGTAAGGGGGTTAATGGCAAGTGTAAAAAATGGAAAGGTTTATGTAGTTAAGAATGAATCAGAAGCAGAGAAGCTCCCTTCTGAAAAAAAAATGGGAATAGTGGCTCAAACCACAGAAAGCCTTGACAATTTTAGCAATATTGTGAAGAATCTAATAAGAAAAGGGAAAGAGTGCAGAGCGTTTAATACTATATGTAGAATAATAAGAGAACGTCAGGAAAGTATCTTGAAACTGGCCGAGAAAATTCAAACAGTGATAGTAGTAGGAGGATATAACAGCTCTAATACCCGCCAATTAGTTGAACTATGTCGTTCATCAGGAGCAAAGACCTATTTCATAGAGAAGGAAAAAGATCTGGACATAGAAGAACTAAAAGGAATAAAAAGAATTGCTCTTACTGGAGGCACATCTACCCCCAGAGTGACAATAGAAAAAATAAAAAACAAGCTTTCCCTGATCAACTAGAATGAGGCATAAAAAGCAATCATTAAACAAAAAGAAGTGGGGGTAAAGAGTGTCTAAATCAAAAGAAGAAAGGCTTCTGGATAAAGCCGCCGATACAGTAATAAGAGAGAAAGAAAGAGAGGAAGAGAAAGAAACAGAGGAATTTGCTGAAATAATCCAGAAAGCCAACAACCTGTCCTTTCCCAAGAGAGGAGAAATAATAGAAGTTAAGGTGGTACAAACGAGCAAAGAAGGGATTTTGCTCGATATAGGGGCAAAATCGGAAGGCTTTATGCCTTGGGAAGAATTCAACGGAGAAAAAGAAGAGGCTCTTCCATTAGGAAAAATGCTAAAAGTATACGTCTTGCCAAAAAGCCAGGGAACTCATATTGTGTTGTCCAAAAAAGAGGCTGATTTCCGCTTGGAGTGGACAAAATTCGAAGAAGCATTCAAATATGGTAAACCTATAACAGTGCGGGTGGAGAAGATGGTAAAAGGGGGATTTCTAGCCAGGCTAGACTCACTGGACGCCTTCCTTCCCGCTTCCCATGTAAGCTTAACAAGAAGAGAGAACCTTAACAAATTTATAGGAGAAAAGATCAGTGTTAGAGTCATCGAATTAAACAAAAACTCGAGGAATATAGTTCTCTCACGAAGGATTTTACTTTTAGAAGAAAAAGAAGAAAGAAGAAAGAAGATATTAGACAGCCTGGAAGAAGGTCAAGTTGTCACCGGAAAGGTAAATTCCATAACCAAGTTTGGAATCTTTGTAGACTTAGGGGGAATTGATGGACTGGTCTATCCAGAAAATCTCTCCTGGGGATGGATAAAAGATCCTGGATATCTCATTTCTAAAGGGGACAAACTAAAACTAAAAGTGTTAAAGCTTGACAGAGAAAAAGGGAAAATTTCTCTGGGTTTAAAACAGACAAGACCTGATCCCTGGCAAGAAATAGAAAACAAATATGAGATGGGTTCGATAGTTTCCGGAAGAGTTACTCATCTTACCGACTTTGGTGCTTTTGTAGAAATAGAAAAAGAACTGGAAGGATTAATTCACATTTCCGATCTTTCTTGGAATAAACGAGTAGAACACCCCAAAGAGATATTGGGAGAACAAATAGAAGTGAAAGTCAAAATATTAAATATTGATACAAAAAAAAGGAAGATTTCTCTGGGTTTGAAGCAGACGACTCCTGATCCCTGGGAAGAACTCATACAGAGACATAAAGTAGGAGATGTTATTTCAGGCGAAGTCCAACAGATAACTAATTTTGGTGTCTTTGTTAATTTAGCGCCTGGCATAGATGGAATGATCCACGTCTCGGAATTGGACACACAGTATGTCTCTCATCCAGAAAAGGTTGCTTTAATAGGAGATAAGATAGAAGCACAAATTGTAGAAATTGATGGAGAGAAACATCGAATTAGACTTAGTGTTCGCAGGCTGATGCAAACAAAAAGAAAAACAAGACAAGAAGAAGTGAAGAAAGGAGGGCAAAGAACGCGTCCCAGGAAAACAAAAGGCAGTATTACCACTCTCCCTTCTTCAGAAGAAGATGGAATTGTAATAGGAGATTTTATTGGAGAAGAAATGAAAGAGAAATTGAGAAAAAACTTTTGAAATATGATTATATATTTATTCTTGATACTAATAGCCTGCTATCTATTGGGTTCTATTCCTTCCGGGTACCTTATAGGAAAAGCTTTTAAAGGAATAGACGTAAGAGATTTTGGCAGCGGGAACATAGGATTTACTAATGTTTTGCGTGCTGTAGGAACACTTCCGGCTCTCATAGTATTGATTATGGACATAACCAAAGGAATAATTTCTGTTTATTTAGCATTTTTCGTTGCGCAGCTCGTGGGGATTGACGGCCAGGTAATGGGTGGAACAGGCGGATTAGCATCTATAATTGGACACAATTGGCCTATATTTCTGAGATTCAAAGGGGGAAAAGGAGTAGCTGTAACAGCGGGCGTCTTCCTAGCCCTTACCCCTCTCCCTTTTCTTTTATCTCTGCTCGTTATGGTAGGCATTATAGCTTTAACTCGCTTTGTATCCCTGGGTTCTATAGTGGCCGCAGGAAGTCTTCCTTTCTTTGTTTTCTGGCTCAGAAATAATGCTCGACCTTATCTTTTTCTAAGTATAATAGCAACCCTTTTTATCCTATTTAAGCACCGAAATAATATACAAAGACTTCTGAGAAACAAGGAGAACAAGGTTGGAGAAAAAGTCCAAACCTGAAGAGCGCCCGTTAAAGAGAAGTTGACATTATTCATAAAGGAGGAAGAGGATGAACAAGGCAGAACTGATAGAAGAAGTGGCTGGTCAGACAGGATTGACAAAAAGAGCATGCAGGCAGACAATAGACTCAATAACCACAGCAATCGCTGATTGTCTGGCTAACGGCGAAAAAGTAACTCTGGTTGGCTTCGGGAGCTTCAAGGTAAGACAAAGGAAAGCCCGACAGGGAAGAAATCCTCAAACTGGTGAGAAAATCCAGATCCCGGCTAAGAAGGTTCCTAAGTTTGAGCCAGGGAAGAACTTAAAAGAAGCAGTAGCTTAAAGAAATTTTTTTTACAAAAAGGGATGATAATGGGGACATACTTGAGTGTGTCCCCATTAGAAAAATTCTACAATCAGTTCAATGAATTCTTTGCATAAGAACGAAAATGAAGGCCCACAGGAAGGTATTCCAGATAGATATTTTTCCGTACGAAAAGTAAGCGAATTAACTCAACTTCCTTCCTATATCCTCCGTTTTTGGGAAGGTCAATTTAAACAGCTCCATCCCCAAAGGACTCGAGGTGGCCATAGACGTTACCAAAAAAAAGATGTTGAGTTAATTCTCTTGATAAGGAATCTATTATATGAAAAGAAATTAACCATCAAAGGAGCCAGGGAAGAGTTAAAAAGAAGGGAAAGAGAAGTTTCAATCGAACCTGCCATCCTAGAAAAAGAGTTGCAAGAAGTATTAGATATTTTGAGCGGGGCGTAGCGCAGTCTGGCTTAGCGCACTTGCATGGGGCGCAAGAGGCCACCGGTTCGAATCCGGTCGCCCCGACCATTTCGTTGCTAGTCGCTCGTATCTCGGGGGGAGAGGAATAAGTAAGTGGGTTCGCTCTAAGTTACCTTTTCATATTCTAGATTCTTATCCTGCACCTTATATCCTATTTCCAACTTCTCACATACCTCTGCCAGACCGGCCACATAATCACCAGCTACCAGTTGCATGTGGTTACAGGGATGCTCCCGGAAAAGTTGTTCCATGGGAACTTTGAATTTCATAAAAGCATTAGGCCAACCGGGAGTAGTTAGTACAGCATTAGCCGGTCTTTTCACAAATTCACCCGGGACAATATTCATCCAATATCTACCGTTCTTTCTTGCCAGCCTTGCGCCGGTTACTGGCCCAGGTGCTGCATCAAAGTTGACCGTTGCCCCACAGGCAGCATAAAAAAAGGTTTGTTTATCCAACTTTATTTTAGCTAAATTATCTTCGATACTGTCGGTCCGGGTGGCAAACCAAGGAGTATGAGCACCACAGTTTACCAGATAAAGGATATTTCTTTCTGGGTCCAGATATCGGAAATCAGCAAACATAGTTGGTCTGCCAGCCAAGAGATACATTATCTGTTGCGTAAGGGCAGCGTCTTTATCATCCTCACAGGCGCAGACGACAATTTTTTTCTTCTCGCCGGCAGGGCCTCGGCTGTCATTACTGAAAGCCTGAGTTAAACATTGGGTTACATGATACTCACTCAATTCTGGTTGACATTTGATACCGATAAAATCAAGATTATTTTCACTAATGATATCCTGAGTAGCGTAGTAGCAGGCAAGTTGGTGCTTGAGCTTATCTTCAGTGAGTTTATCTTCATAATTTATGCTTTGTACATTTTCAGTGAGAAAATTGAAAGCCTGATTAATCCTATCGTCTCTTATTTCTATTATTTCGCTATTTATTGCATCACGCCAGGAAATCATCTGGCTCGCCCTTCTAATAATTTCTAATTGATCAATCGGTTGAGTGTCAACTCCAAAGATCTTAGCCCATTGGAGAGGGTCAGCCTCGGCAGTGACGATTTGAATACTCCTACCACCAATTTCTCCATAGATCTGACCGTGTAGTCTTTCAATTACCTCGTCGGCAGAAGAAGACATGTCAGCTCTACTTTGGGCAAATCTGGAAAATGCCACAATCTGCTTGAGTTTCTCCTGGTCATCGGTTATATTCCTGCTCCAGATTCTTATGTTGGTTATACCCAGTTGGTCCAGGCCCCCGGCGGCAGCCATTCCACCCACCATTCCCGGTTGCTCAGGAGCCAAGTTGGTGAGCACTAAAATAGGAATAGTCCTATTTCTTTTCTTTTCTTCCCGCAGGATAATCTGCGTTGCTATCCGGGCTAATCGGGGCGAAGCCCAGACGCTATAGTGAAGAATCAGGCCGTCTATATTAGCTTCAGCCAATATTCTTGCCTGTTTTCTGGCTATATCCACTCGCCAGATCATTTTATCAAAACCGCTAAATGATTTAGCTGGATCGATAATCCCCACATCCCCTACCCTTTCCAACGCCCCTATTACATTTTTCCTTAATTTCTGGGCATTCTCAAAAGTCTCCTCTAACACGTGCTCTCTTTCATCATTAAAATCAAGAAATCCAATTTTGGCTCTATTTCTCACTTGTACTCTCCTATTTTCTATCTTTTCCTGGATGAACTAAGTAATTATATGGTTTACCGAAGGACACTCTTTGAAAAAACGTGAATCGTGTCTGGTGTCTCGTATCTCGAAGAAAGACTTTAGAGCACTCAAAAAGTATGGGCTATACCAGATGCTAGATACAAACAACACGATACGAGAATGGTGACGGAAGAAATTGTGCTGAGGCGTTTGTTGATTTTAGGCTAATTGATACTAAAAGTCAAACACCGCATTTGACAATTGTTATCCTTCTGGTACGCTTACACTGAGATTCAAAAAGGAATGTTTTATGTACCAATACAGTAAGTGGCTAATATTGATGGTTATGGGCATTGCGGCTCTCGCCATTTGGGCTATTTATCCTTTGGGAGAGAAGATAAATTTAGGCCTTGACCTGAAGGGAGGTATGCATCTGATATTGGAAGCCGACCTCAGCAAATTTCCACCGGGAGAAGATGTTGGAGAGGCGATGGATTTGGCTATGGAAATCGTCAGAAACAGAATTGACCAATTCGGAGTAAGGGAACCCACCATTGCTCGCCAGGGTGATAGAAGAATAGTTGTCGATTTACCGGGTATAGAAGACCCGCAACGAGCAGTGGACCTCATAGGAAGGACTGCCCTTCTGGAATTTAAACTGGTGGATGAGAACGGAGATATAGACAAGGCTCTACAAGGAGATATTCCCGAAGGTGACCAAATACTTTATAATTCGAAAAAAAAGCCTTATCTGCTGAAAAAGGAGACTCTTCTGTCGGGTAGCGCCATTAAGGATGCCCGGGTAGAAATTGGCCAATGGGGACAACCCTACATAAGTCTGGAATTCAAATCTGAGGCAACAGAAAAATGGGCTGAGATTACCGGCCAACACGTGGAAGAGAGAATAGCCATAATACTGGATAATGTAGTGAAAACTGCCCCGGTGGTAAAAAGTCGTATTCTTCAGGGTAAGTGCGTCATTGAAGGACAATTTACTATGCAGGAAGCACGCGAACTAAAAATTGTTCTTAAGAGTGGCGCTTTACCCATTCCCCTCAATATTATCCAAAATACTACCATAGGTCCTTCTCTGGGTAGGGACTCTATTCAAAAAGGTCTTTGGGCAGGGATTATCGGCTTTATTGCTGTTTTTGTCTTTATGATAATCTACTATAAGAAGGCTGGTTTCATCGCCAACGCGGCCCTTTTGTTGAATTTGCTCTTTATCTTAGGAGCTATGGCTGCCTTAAGAGCAACTTTGACTCTTCCTGGTATTGCTGGGATGATTCTTATTATTGGCATGAGTATTGATGCCAATGTCATTATATTTGAAAGAATAAGAGAAGAATTGGCTAAAGAGAAAGCTCCTCGTTCAGCAGTAGATGCGGGCTATAAGAAGGCTCTCAGGACAATTCTCGATGCGAATATCACCACTCTTATCGTTGCTCTTATTCTTTTTCAGTTCGGCAGTGGACCCTTGAGGGGATTTGCTACTACTCTTTCTATAGGCATTCTGGCTAGCCTTTTTACCTCCATAATAGTAACACGAATTATCTTCAACTTGTTGATAGCCGGAAGACCAAGAAAACAAATGAGTATATAGGAAAAACTGATGCGCTTTTTTGGAAAGACTGAGATAGACTTTATTGGCTTGAGAAAAAAGGCCTTTCTTCTTTCAGGAATCATTATAGCTATCGGGATAACCTCTATTGTACTGAAGGGAGGATTGAAACTTGGTCTGGACTTCACGGGAGGACTTGAGATTCATCTCAAGTTTGACAAGTCCCCTTCCGTTGCTCGAATAAGGTCTGGACTGGCTGAAATTGGTTTAAGTAAAGCCATTATCCAACAATATGGAAAAAAAGAGGAAAACCTCGTTCTTATAAGGTACAAAGTAGAGGAAGCCTCACAGGAGATAGCTTCAGATATAATCAACTATCGCAGAACACACAAAGAATTTACCTCCCTGGAGGAACTCCGGAATATACCCGGAATTGAGGCAGTAAGTTATGAAGAATTGATTAGTCTTTTCACGCTCGATCCCTTAGAAAAGGAAAGAGTTGATCTTAATCAAGTAGACGAAGAATCTCTTGTTTCACTTATTCGGCAGGTTACTCACAGAAAAATAGCCGCGACCATTGAAGAAGGAGTAAGAAAAGAATTCGAAGAAGGGGAAAACTCATTCCTGATCCAAAGCATTAACCTCATCGGACCTCAGGTAAGTAAAGAACTCCAGAAAAGTGCTATTCTAGCCATAGCTTTTGCCTTGATAGGAATGCTCATCTATATCGCCTGGAGATTTGAGTTGAAGTTCGCTCTAGGAGCAGTAATCGCCCTGGCTCATGATGTTTTTATTAGCGTGGCAGCGTTATCATTAGGGAATTACGAAATCACGCTTCCCGTAATAGCCGCTGTTCTTACTATAATTGGCTATTCTCTCAATGATACTATCGTCGTTTATGACAGAATTCGCGAAAACCTTAAAACTCACCGAAAGGGGAAAATACCCCTTAAAGAAATCATCAATCTGGGTGTTAACCAATCCCTATCCCGTACAATCATTACATCCCTAACTACCCTCCTGGTAGTCTCGGCCCTGTTTATCTGGGGAGGACCGATAATCCATGGATTTGCCTTCGCTCTTCTAATAGGAGTGATAGCAGGAACTTACTCTTCCGATTTCATCGCTGCCCCGGTAGTTTATGCCTGGAGAAAGAAAAACGTAGCAAAGAGGACATGAGAGTTCTAATAACTGCGGGAGGTACAGGGGGACATATTTATCCTGCCCTCGCCATCGCTTCTTATCTGAGAGAACGTCATCTGGCTAATCGTATCCTCTGGATAGGGGGAAGAAGAAAATTAGAGGTGGAGCTCCTGCGCTCGCAAGGATTTGATTTCAAACAAATAGAAGTTGAACCCTTCCCCAGAGGTTTCTCGCAAAAATGCGTTGAATTCCCTTTTAAACTTTTCCTCTCCTTTTTCCAATCTTTCCTCATTTTTTTGCAATTCAGACCAACGGTAGTCATAGGAATGGGCAGTTTTCATTCTTACCCGGTGCTAATGCTTGCTTTTTTTTTTCGAATTCGCAGCCTGGCATGCGAACAGAATGCAAGTTTTTCCCTAACCAATAAATTTCTACTGCCATATGTTTCCAAAATAGCCACCAGCTTTCCTCAAACAAATGAACACCTTTCCAAAAGAATAAAGAGTAAAACCCAACTCATAGGTGACCCCATCCATTTTAAAGTCCTGGCAACAACAAGACAGGAGGGAATAAAAAGATTTAACCTGGATAAGGATAGATTTACTCTTCTCTTCTTAGGAGGCAGTCAAGGAGCTCATAACTTAAACAGGGTAGGAGTGGAAGTCATTCAACTGCTAAATAGACAAGAGAAAATGAGGGATGAGATTCAAGCAATATTCATCACGGGAGAAAATGATTTGAAATGGGTGGAGAATTCTCTTGCACCCTCAAAGATAAAATCATTGGTCTTTCCCTATCTACAGGAGATAGAATATGCTTATGCCGTCTCCCACCTGGCTATCTGCCGAAGTGGAGCTACAACTATAGCAGAGCTCACTGCCCTGGGGCTACCGGCCATTCTCATTCCTTATCCCTACGCTACCGGGAGACATCAATATGAAAATGCGAGAGCTCTGCAAGCAAAGGGAGCAGCTTGTCTTCTTGTGGAGGAAAATCTTACCGGAGATAGACTAAAAAAGTTAATCCTAGACCTAATAGAAGATAAGAACCTGCTGAAAAAGATGAGCAGGCGAAGTCAGGAACTGGGAAGACCGCAAGCCACTAGAAAAATGGTGGAACTAATCTGCAATTTGGCTAATCAAGCAAAGTAGGACGCAGATTTACACAGATAAATAGAATAAATAAAGAACATTGGACTCTGAATCCTGAACTTATTCTCCAGGCACTTCTCTAATCTGCCTTTGTCTGCGCCCAAAATTCCTATATACATCGGGGCTAAAGCTTTGAAAGAGAGAAATTATGTTAAAAGGAGTTAAATCTATTCATTTCATAGGAATTGCTGGAGTTGGAATGAGTGGATTGGCTAAGGTATTATCAGAAAAAGGCTACAAGGTTACCGGATCAGACATAAAAAGAAATATTTTTACTGAGAAGCTACAAAGAGCGGGGGTGACTATTTACCAGGAGCACAGTCCTTCTCATCTTAACCAGACCGATTTAGTGATAGTTTCCTCTATCATATCTCTCAAAAATTCTGAACTTCAAACAGCGAAAAGAAAAAAAATACCTACTGTCTCACGCGGTGCTCTTCTAGCCTATTTTGTGAACAGAAAAAAGGGTATTGTCGTTGCCGGAACTCACGGGAAGACGACTACCAGTTCACTCGTCTATTCAATTCTTCGCCAGGCGGATAAAGATCTAACTACATTCATCGGAGGGGAAGTCAATGATTTCGGTAGTAATAGTGAATTAGGAAATGGCGAATATGTGATAGCGGAGAGTGACGAATCCGATGGTTCTTTTTTGCTTCTTTCTCCCAGAATTTCCATTCTCACTAACATCGAAGACGACCATCTAGACTACTACGGTTCCAAAGCTAAACTGATACAGGCATTTATCCAATTTGCCAGAAGATTGAAGCCTGAAGGTACCTTAATAGTCAATATCGACGACCCTTGTCTAGGTAACGTTATTAAGAATATTTCTCTGTCTCCTTGTCAGAAACTAATCACTTATGGAATTAGTCCCACGGCTGACATTTCAGCAAGCAAGATAAAGTTAAAGCAATTTTCCTCTTCTTATGAAATTAATTATCAGGGGGAAAGGATAAGAGATATAGACCTCTCCTTACCTGGTAAACATAATATATACAATTCTCTGGCCGGCGTTGCTGTGGGGTTAGATATTGGCGTAGGGTGGGGAGAAATTAAAAAGGCTCTTCTTCTTTTTTCTGGTGTGAAAAGAAGATTTGAATTAGTAGGAGAAAAGTCCGGTATTTTAGTAATAGATGACTATGCTCATCATCCCACAGAAATAAAAGTAACTCTGAAAGTAGCGGAAAAATTAAGAAGAAGAACAATCGCTATCTTTCAGCCTCATCGCTATAGCCGTACTAGAATGCTTCTCTCTAAATTTACCACTGCCTTCAAGAGAGCGGATATTCTTCTTCTAACTGGCATCTATGCTGCGGGAGAAAATCCTATTCCCGGAATAGATGGTAAGTCACTATTTAAAAAAGTGAAGCAAAATAGAACGAAAGAGACTTATTATTTTCCCACTTTCCAAGAGATTATTGATTTCCTGAGATGCGAGTGCAGAAAAGGGGACCTAGTACTCACTCTGGGAGCAGGAAACATAAATGAAGTCGGTAAATGCTTCCTAAAGGAAAGCGTTTAGCGGATAGTGAATGGCAAATCAGTGAATGGTCGTTGGTGAATCGTTAAAGAGGCAAAATGCAATGTAATTCACGATTTGCGAAATACGATTCACGCCCTAGGAGGGAGGTATAACGGTTAAGATTTTTCTGGCTTGTTCGGGATAATGAGCGATGAAAAGAAGTTCATCACTAACAAGAGGTTTCTGCGTATGAACATTAGCGTAGCGAGCTAGTTCCAGAATGGTACAGGCTTCTTGCTCATCTTTGAACTTGATCTCCAATTTATCATAAACATTTCTGAAGCCCTTAATTCCACCATATTCCCCAGTAGTTATTTTCCTGCCTGTTTCTACCATTTCTGGCTCTCCTCGCCCCAATTCCTGAAAGTCATAGAGCTCATAGTTACGTCTATCCTTTAGTGCCCCATCAGCATGGATTCCTGATTCATGGGCAAAAGCATTATCTCCAACTCCCACCTGATTTATGGGGATAGGGACACCAAAAGCATAAGAAGTATACTTAGCTACCCTCCAGGCTTGGGAGAGGTCTACTCTTGCATCCAATAAGTTCAACTTTTTGGTGCCACTGGATTTGTGCAAAGCTAGAATTACAGAGACTAAATCTGCATTTCCCGCCCTTTCTCCCATTCCATTAATTGTAGTGTTGATATAAGCATCTACTCCCCCATCTATCGCTCCCATTGCTCCAGCTAGTGCACAAGCCACAGCCATACCCAGGTCATTATGGGTGTGAATCTCTATGGGAAGCTGGATTCCCTGTGCTAAATCTTTCACCCGCCGATAGATGGTAGGAGGATCGTCACAACCCAATGTGTCACAATATCTTATGGTATCAGCGCCATGTTGCTTGGCCGTCCGAGCAAATTCCATCAAGAATTCGTCGTCGGTACGAGAAGCATCCTCTGCGTTAACTCCTGTCCTCATTCCTCTTTTCTTCGCTTCATCAAGTGCCTCTACCATCATTCCTATTATACTAGGTTTGGAAGGATTCTCTCGGGGATATCTCACTACTCTATTCCCAAACTTTCCCTTTGTCATTTGTTTTGAAGTAGAAATAGAGATGTTTATATGTTTAAGTCCCAATTGATAGGCTTTTTCTACATCAACTTTGACCGCCCTACACCAACCGCTAAGGATCATGGGGCGAAGCACTCCCATTTCGGCCAGTTCAAGGTTAGCCTTGAGATAATTTGTTTCGTGACTGGTAAAAGGGAATCCAAATTCTGACTGATAAATTCCCATCTTATTTAAATAGATATTAATGACAGTCTTTTCTAACTTAGCCAGTCCCAACCTGGAAGTCTGAACTCCGTCTCTATTGGTAACATCTATAATGTAGATCTTGTTTTTTTTTCTATTCATTCCTCGAGCTCTTTTCTTGCCTTCGCTTTCCTTACTTCTATTTTCAGAGGAATCTCTACCTCAGGATGTAGTTTAAGAAAAACCTCTTTAACTCCAATGACTCGGATAGGCTCCTTTAAATCAACCTTACGATGGTCTATCTCCAAATTGAACTTTTTCTTGATTTCCTGAACAATATCCTGAGAGGTAACGACTCCGAACAGTTTCCCCTCTTCTCCCATTTCTCTTAATAATACTAACTTTGCCTTTTCCAGTTTATTTGCTATCTTTTGGGCTCTCGATTTTACCTTTTCTTTCTTCTGCTGGATAATTCTTCCCCTTTCTTCCCACTGTCTAATATTACTAGGGGTAGCCATTAGCACCAATTTTTTTTGCAAAAGAAAATTCCGTGCATAACCATCGGCTACTTCTACTATCTCTCCACTTTTCCCAAGGTTGTCAATTTTTTCCTTCAATATGACCTTCATTATTAACCTCACTGGGTTCACAGTTCGTTGTTCATCGACAAAAGAATGTTGGTTTACGGTTTAGAGATTTTAATCAATGAAGTATGAACTATCAACAATGAACTATTTTATTTGTAGGGCAAGAGTGCCATTTCTCTTGCTCTTTTTATGGCATTGGAAAGTTTTCTTTGATGTTTAGCGCAAACACCGGTGCGTCTTCTGCATTTTATACGAGCCCGACTATCTACATAACGCCGTAAAATCCCGACGTTTAGATAGTCCAGTGATCTTGAACGACAAAAATCACAGCTCTTTTTTCTTCTAAGTACTGGTTTTGGTCTCACACATCTCTCCTTTAAGTATAATTATTTATCAGAAGGAGGGTCGTTTCCCTTTTCTTCTTCAACCAGAGGAACTCTATCTATTTCATTCTGAGTTTCTTCTTCCAAGATTTGCGAGGTAAACTGCTTCTTTAGTCTCTGTAGGAAATCAACTCTTCGAGCAACTACTTCTGTAACCCATTTTCTTATTCCATCTTTATCTTCATAGTTGCGCACCTGGAGTCTTCCCTCTACAGCTACCTGACTTCCCTTCATTAGATATTCCGAACAGGTTTCGGCTCTTTTCCGCCACACCACAATAGGCACAAAATCTGCTTCCCGTTCGCCCTGTCGGTTGACAAATGGACGATTGACAGCCATGGTAAAGCTTGTTACGGGCGTTCCATCAGGAGTATAGCGAAGTTCAGGATCCCGGGTGAGATTCCCTATCAGGACTACCTGATTCAATCCGCTCATCCTTTTTCCCTCCTTTGTCTTTATTTTCCAGGTATATTTCTTGTCTTGTCAGCATTACTCTTATGATATCTCTCTTCTTGATGAGGAATTGGCGAATTCCATCAACTTTAGAAGCATCCACTCTAAAAACTATAGATACAAAGAATCCCTTATTTTCTTTCTCTACCTCGAAAGCAAACTTCTGTATCCCACTCTCCACATTCTCTATTTCTCCATTTTGCCCAATAATGAAATCCTGCACCTCTTTCACAGTTGAATTTTTTTC
>SDBT01006870.1_pt1 | contig 18821 bp, 11 predicted proteins | sample 2277101 | NCBI WGS metagenome assembly SDBT01 (sample SAMN10404973, study PRJNA504765) | marine sediment metagenome | isolation source: marine sediment core GS10_PC15, 103 cmbsf | place: Arctic Ocean: Southern Knipovich Ridge | collected 2010
TTTATCTAAAACCTGTTCATCAAATCCGAAACTTAAATTGTTAATAACAAAATTTCCATTATCCGGCAAACTCACATATTTGGAGCAAAGGGGAATTTCTGCTTCACCAATTTTTCCGCCATTAGTGCATTGAGCAATAATGGGTTGATAGAACTCCTCTTCTGCAATTGTTTTGATGATGAACTCTTTGATTTCGAAATTTCCTGATATTTCAATTAAATTATTTTCATAAGCTATTTCCAGGCCATTAATCCAAATTGATATGATTAACAGAATCCATAACAAGGTCATTTTTTTCATTTAATTCTCCAAATGATTTTTCAAAAAGGGTTCTGCAAAATGAAAAAGGCTGTCTTTCTGAGGAAATCTTCGAAGTATTTTCTAACGAAGAATCTCATTTTTGCTCGTTACGAAAGTCCTCTTTCGTAATGCATTGTAACTCTCCAAATTATTTTTTAAACTAAAATTTCAAAGTAAAACAGGTTTCTTCATCAGTTCTGGAACTCACGGATATTGTGCCACCGTGCAATTTTACTATTTGCCGCGATAAACTGAGCCCAATTCCAGAACCTTTTGAACTCGTAGTAAAGAACGGCACGAAAATCTTATCTAAAGCTTCTTCTGAGATTCCAGGACCATTATCAACAACCTGAATGATCGGTTTTCCCTGTTTACTTAAAAAAGCTTTCATCCCTATCTTTCCGTCTTCAATATTTTCCAGAGCACAGATGGAATTTTTTATCAGATTTATAAGAACCTGTTCGATTAATTCCTCATCAACCGTAAGCCTGAGATCATAAGGTTCTACAAAGCAGGTGAAAATAATATTATTTGCATAGATATTTTTTTCCATTAAAGTTTGGATATTGTTGAAAATATTTTGCACAGAGATAATCTTGAAATTTGGCTTGGGAATGCGGGTCAGATTTCTATATGATTCCACGAAATGCATCAATCCCACACTTCTTTTGTGAATAGTGAGAATGGCATTCTGGATATCATCGATAGTTTCAATTTTTTCCGGATCTTCTTTAGCAACACAGTTTTTTATCTCCTTTATCATCAAGTTCACAGTGGAAGAAAGCGAGGAAATGGGAGTGATGGAATTCATGATTTCATGAGTGAGAACACTGATAAGTTTCTGCCAGGCTTCCATCTCTTTTTCTTCCAATTCGTGTTGAATATTCTGAATTGAAACAAGAGTGATAATATGATTGCGGACTTTGAATTCCGTTGTATAAATCGATAATTCCAGCAGTTCATCTTCGATCGGAACCTTAACTAACGCTTTTTCGTTAGACTTCAGCGTAAGAAGCACATTCACAAGTTCTTTACTGAATTTCTCTAAGAAAAGGATGTTTTTCAGGTTGTTGATTCCGAATAATTTTTTAGCGGCATTATTGATTATTTCTACTTTCCCGTTTTTTCTAAAAGCAATCAAACTTGTGCCAATATGCTGTGTAACGTTATGCAGGTAATGAAAATGTTCTTCTTTTTCTGAACGAATTTTCTGAAAGTCTTTAATAACTTCATTAAAAGAATTTTTAAGTAAATCAAAGGAAGAACCCAATCCTTCAGCCTGGAACGAACGAGAAAAATCCGCATACCTGATCGCTTCCAGGAAATGAGTTAAATAACGATTGGTTTTTTCAATATAATGAATCAAAAGATAAATTTGATAAATAATGATAATTCCAACCAGAACAGAACTGATATTAAAACCCAGGTTGAAGATAAGATGAAAAAGACCTAAAATAGTCAAAGCTAAAATTATTACTCTAACAATGCAATTTACACGGAAATTTTTATAGACCATATTTTTCCAACCTTCGGTATAACGATGTACGCGTTAAACCTAATTCTTTTGCAGCTTGACTGATGTTACCTTTGTTTTTTCGTAAAGCTTTCTGAATAACATTGTTCTCAATTTCGTCCAGATTATATGAATCGAGTGTGAGTTCATCACCTTTTTCATCTGTTGAGGTTAAGATGAAATCCGAGGCTTGCAGGATATCCGAATCGCACATTATGATTGTTCTTTCGATTGTATGTTGAAGCTCTCTGATATTTCCCAACCATTTACATTTTTCTAATTTTTTGAGAGCTGCCGAACTGATCTTTTTTACTTTTTTGTTGTATTTCTTTGAGAATATTTTCAGGAAGTGTTCTGCTAAAGGTTGGATATCCTGAATTCTTTCGCGGAGCGGAGGAAGATGAATTTCAACAGTGTTTATCCTGTAGAGTAAATCCTGACGGAATTTATTTTCTGCTGCTAATTGATAAATGGGCATATTAGTGGCGCAAATCAAGCGTACATCTACGGAACGAGATTTGTTTGACCCAACCCGGATAACTTCCTTTTTCTCGATCACAGAAAGAAGTTTTGCCTGAAGAGGAAGAGATAAATTGCCGATTTCATCAAGAAATAAAGTTCCATCTGAAGCCACTTCAAAACGACCCTGTCTGTCTCTTTTTGCATCTGTAAAAGCTCCTTTCACATGACCGAAAAGTTCGCTTTCAAACAGAGTTTCGCTGATTGCACCCATATCTATGCCCAGAAAAACTTCTTCCGCTCTATTGGAATTGCGGTGTAATGCTCTGGCAACAAGCTCTTTTCCTGTTCCTTTCTCTCCTAATATCAGTACATTAGCATCGGTTTTGGCAACCTTTTCAATTGTGGTAAAAACATTTTGCATTTCAGGAGAATTACCTATGAAATCATGAAAAGGCTGATCCAGTTTTGCACTGAGCACTTTTTGTTTTATACGCAGATTGTCTACCTCTAATTTGGATTTTCTGAGTCTGATTGCTGACAGGATGGTAGCTAAGAATTTTTCATTTTGCCAGGGTTTTTGCACGAAATCGGTTGCTCCGTTTTTAATAGCTTTTACTGCTCGTTCCACATCTGCATAAGCAGTTATAAAAATTACAACTGCCAGAGGATCAATTTCCAGGATCTTCTCTAACCAGTAATAACCTTCTTGTCCGGTGATTACATCTTTAGTGAAATTCATATCCAGAAGAATGATATCAAAAGTTTCATTCTTCATTAAAGTTGGGATTTTTTGTGGATTGTTTTCTGTATGAACCAGTTCAACGTGTTCTTTTAAGAGTAATTTTAAAGAAAATAAAATATCTTCATTATCATCAACAATTAGTACTTTACCAATTTTTATTGCCATAATTTCACCTACTCTATTTTTGCTTATTCCCATCTGGCAGCAACCGGATAGGAATAATATAAACTTTTTTGAAAATACTCTAATAAGCGTCAATAAATAAATGAATAAAATGTTCGCAGGCGGACACCTGATGTTACGTAATCGCACACTTCCGGCAAGATAAAGAGTAGCGTAACTTTCTAATTTGCAGCAAGATATGCGGGTGGCACATTTATTGCATAAAAAAATGCAGAAGAGTTGAGATATTTCTTCTCGTTTCTTTCTTCTGTTTGGGAACAAGGAAAAGATGGACAATTCCGCTCATTCCCAAACTTTTTACCTGTTGCATAATTAGTCTGTTTGGGAAAAGGGAATTTTCGACCTCACCCCAGCCCTCTCCTATCGAGGAGAGGGAGAAAAAAATCCCCTTCTCTTTTTAGGAGAAGGGAGAATGAAAACTCGAATCCTCTGGATTCATCAATATTTCCCCTCTTTTGCAAAGAGGGATTAGGGGAGTTAGAAATTCAAAAATCATAGTTTGCGGACAGACTATAATTAGTTTGTTTGGGAATGCAACTCAGGAATGAAGGTGAAGCGAGTAAAAAGATTTGAGGGGGCAAGATGGATAGGATCATTGAGAAAAAAAAATGGACAATTAAAAAAGTTCTCTGGCTAACAGTTGGTGGGATAATAGCAATTCTAATTATTTATAACATTTTTTGGGGAGATAGAAGTTCAAAACTGAATGTAAGAACTGAGAGAATTACAATTGAAGAAATTAAGGAAGATTTTTTCCAGGATTATATTACCATCACCGGTACAGTCTTTCCAATCAGAACGGTATTTCTGGATGCAATAGAAGGTGGACGGGTTGAGGAAATTTATATTGAAGCCGGAAGTATGGTTGAAGAAGGAGATGTAATCTTAAAACTCAGTAATACAAATTTGCATCTCAGCATTATGAATAGAGAAGCAAGCCTGGCAGAACAGATGAACAACCTTCGCAACACACGCCTTTTTATGGAACAAAACAAGCTGGGTTTGAGGAGACAACTTCTGGAACTTGATTATGAAATTAACATTCAGGAAAGAGAATATGAAAATAAAAAAGATCTGTATGAAAAAAACTTTGTTTCCGACAAAGAATTTACAGATATTAAAGATAGATACGAATACTTGTTGAATTCCAGAGAACTTGTGATTGAAAATCAGAAACAGGACTCTATTTTCAGAGCAGTTCAAGTTAAACAGCTGGAAGAATCAGTGGAAAGGATGGAAGAAAATCTTGCTTTGGTCAGACGGAAATTGGATGATCTTAATGTTAAGGCTTTAGTTAGCGGAGAACTGGCTTTTGTAAATGCAGAAATTGGCGAAGCAAAATCTGCAGGAGAACGTCTTGGTCAGATTAATGTTCTGGATTCCTATAAAATTCAAGCAAACATTGATGAACACTATATTTCTCGCGTTAATGTAAATTTACCGGGCGAATTTGTTTTTACAAATGAAACATACAAGCTGAAGACCACAAAGATTTATCCTGAAGTGCGAAACGGTAGATTTTCTGTAGATTTGGAATTTGTAGAAAATTATCCGCAGAACATCAGGATAGGTCAAACCTTCCGGGTCAAGCTGGAGTTGGGTCAATCGAAAGTTGCTCTTCTCGTTCCTCGCGGTGGATTCTTCCAGAGTACGGGCGGGCAATGGATCTATGTTTTGGATAAATCTGAAAGTTTCGCTGAAAAACGCGACATCAGGCTGGGCAGTATGAATCCGAGATATATTGAAGTCTTGGAAGGTTTGGAAGCCGGAGAAAAAGTTGTTATTTCTAATTATGATAATTTCGGTGATGTTGATAAATTGATTTTAAAGGATTAACTTGTTAAGCCACTTCTGGTTACAAAGCCCCAGCTTTGTAATCCATTTCATTACATTCCCATCCGGCAGTTGCCGGATGGGAATAGATAAGGTGAAGTTTTCATCTCTCAAAGAAGCAAAAGCTTCATAAATTATTCCCTTCCTAATCGGAAGGAGAACAAAAAATAAAACAACTTGACAAGTTGTTTAACAAAAGAGGAGAAAAAATGGCTGAAAAGAGACAAATTAAGATTTTTGCAAAAGTTCTTTTTGATGGAAAAAAGAAACTTGAAAACAGGACAATTATTATTGAAGGGAAAGAAATCGTAGAAATATCTTCTAAGACAATGAAAGCGGATTTTGAAGGTTTTGTAACCCCTGCTTTTATTGATCCGCATTCGCACATTGGGCTGGATAGAGAAGGTGAGCCCTGGCAGGAAAGCGAAGTTAATGATATTATCAACCAGATTCGACCCTTGAATGATCCTTTGAACAGTATTTATTTTGATGACAGGGCTTTTAAGGATGCAGTTGATTTTGGAGTTTTGTATAGCTGTGTTGTGCCCGGGAGTGGAAATTTGATCGGCGGACAGGCAAAAATTATACGGAATTTTGCCAAAAACAGAGATGAAGCTTTCTTTAAGGATTATGGGTTTAAGATGGCTCTTGGCTACAATCCACGCTCTACCCAGGAATGGAAAGGTGAACGCTCCAATACAAGAATGGGAATTTACGCTCTATTGGAAAAGAAATTTGATGACTTACTGATTAAGAAAGAAAAAGCTGAACTTTCTAAAGAAAAAAAAATAATCGAACTGAATAAAAAGAAGAAAGATAAAAAACTGACTAAAAAAGAGTTTGAATCTGAAAAGAAAATTATCGAAAGAGAATTGGAACTGGAATTCACTTCTGAAGAAAATGCAATTCTGGAACTTCTTTCCGGTAAGAAAGTGGCAAAAGTTCATGTTCACAAAGATGATGATGTTCTATATCTCATCAAACTTGTGAAAAAGTATAACCTGAATGTGACTGCAGATCATACCGGAGATGTGTTTAATAAAAACATTTTTGATGAACTAGGGAAAAACAAGATTCCGGTAGTTTACGGACCGCTTGGTTGTTTGGGCTATAAAGTGGAGTTGAAACATGCATATTATCAGAATGCTAAATTGCTGATGGAATCAAAAGCTTTTTATGGTTTGATGACAGACCATCCGGTGATTCACACAATAGCTCTCAGAGACAGTTTGAAATTCTTCCTGATTCAGGGAATGAGCGAAGAAGATGCCATTTCATTGATCACGTATAAAAATGCAGTAATTTTAGGGATCGATGATATTCTGGGAACCATAGAAAAAGGTAAACTGGCAAGTCTGGTAGTATGGGATAATAATCCTTTGAATTTAGCTGCATTTCCAACTTTAGTGGTTGGGGAAGGAAAGGTTTTAAGGAAAAGATAGATTTTTCCTCAAGTCCTTAGATTCCCTTTTCTCGATGGGAAATTATTGCTGTAAGGTCCAAAACATACTTTATTGGTTGCTGTTAATAAATACTAATTTGGCTTTATCTAATAAATCTTAAGAGGCAGATTAAAATGAAATTCAAAATGTTATTTTTTCTCCTTTTCCCTTTGCTTTGTTCTTGTATCGAGATAGAGACTCCTTCAGAAAACATTGATAATTTATTCGATAATTACTTCCGTGAGATAATTTCAAGAAATCCGGAAACTGCATCCCAGCTCGGTTTAACTCCTCAAATGGGTTATGAATACGATAAAAGTAAATTAACAGACAATTCTATTAAAGCTATTGAAGAAGAATTTGAAATTGCGAAAAAGTATCGGGAAAAATTATCAAAATATGATTTCACGAAACTATCTTCTTCTCAAAAAATAGCAGGTGAAATTTTCAAAGTTTATTTGGATAATATAATCGATTCAGAAAAATTCAAATTTCATGCATACGAAATCAATCACATATTTGGCATTCATTATTCTTTAACTAATTTGATGACAAAATATCATTATATCCAAAATAAAAAAGATGTGGAAGATTTTATCTCGCGATTAAATCAATTTCCACAGAGATTCAATGATTCTTTTGAGATTTTAAAGAAAAAAGAAAACGATAGAATGTTTCCATCCCAACAAATTATAAAAAAAAATAAAGACATTCTTGAAGATTTTGTAAGTACAGATGTTATCGACAATCCTTTTTATAAATATTTTTCCGAACAAGTTTATCATTTACATGAATTAAATAAAGTAGAGAAAGAAGAGTTTTTGGTCGAAGCTGAGAAAGCAATAACAGAAAAAGTCTATTCATCCTATAATGATTTTATCGGTTATTTGGAAAATATAAGCGAATTTGCAAATGAGGATACTGGAGTCTGGAAATTGCCTGATGGAGATGAATATTACAAATATTGTCTAAGAAAGCATACAACAACAGATTTGACTCCTAAAGAAATTCACCGCCTGGGATTAAAAGAAGTAAAACGAATCCAGGCTGAAATGCTGGTTATTTTTGATTCTCTGGGTTTTAAGGATGGCAAGACATTTGGAGAAATTGAAGGTAAATACTGGAATTCTTTAGATGGAGAGTACTTTCATTATTCTCGTACAGAAGAGGGTAAAGAACAAGCTTTGCAAGATTATTTGAAAATTCTGCGGGAAACCGAAAAGAAACTTACTGAACTTTTCTCTTTAATTCCTAAAACTCCAGTCACTGTAAAACGAATTCCTGAAAACGAAGAAAGTTATAAAGGTCAACACTATGAAATGGCTCCGATGGACGGCAGCAGACCGGCTGCATTCTATACAAATCTTTCCTGGCTTCCGTTTAAACCCGGAATGCAAACTCTCTTGTTTCATGAAACCGTTCCCGGTCATCACTTGCAAATAGCAATTGCACAAGAAAAAGAAGATAACTACATTTTCAAGAATCTAACTTTTTTTACAGGTTATATTGAAGGGTGGGCATTGTATGCAGAAAAACTTGCTTATGAGAATGGCTGGTTTGAAGATGTTTATTCAAGACTCGGTTACCTTAATTCAGAGCTTTTCAGAGCAGCACGGTTAGTTGTGGATACTGGAATACATCATAAAAAATGGTCGCGGGAAAAAGCATTCAATTATATGAAAGATAATATTGGCTGGGGCTCTTATGGAGAGATCGATCGTTATACTGTTTGGCCCGGGCAGGCTTGCGCCTATAAAATAGGTGAATTAATAATATTAGAATTGAGAGAGAAAGCAAAGAAAGAACAGGGAAATTATTTTGATATTAAAGAATTTCATAAGATAATTCTGGAAAATGGTGCAGTTCCATTAGAACTTTTAGAAGAAATCGTGAATGATTATTTAGATTAATCATACATAAGTTAGGTTAATTTAATATTAAGTTTAGCTTTTTTCTAGTTTTTTAATAAATCAATATTCTAAACATAAAAAACAAAATACGCCACAGGCAAATAAATATCCAATATCCAACACGGAATTTCGAATATCCAAGTATTTTTGTCGCTATCGCTCATTTTTCTTTTTCGTCGTATCAATGCACCCACAAAGTATTGAGAACTTTCCGAAGCTTCCGAAAAAGAATTCTTCCTGTTAAGATTCGTAAAGTTTGTCGAAAGCGAAAAACCAACCTTGAAAAGGCTTCTTTCAAAAAACTTCTTCGTACTTAGCACTTTCAAGGTATCATTCAAGTTTTAGTTTTATCCCAACCTTGAAAGAGTCAAATGTATGAATGTTTGAAAGAGACTTTTTCAGGGTTTGCAGGTGTTTTTCAATTTATGGAGAAATCAGCTTTAGATTCAGTATTTTGAGCTTCTCCGTATTTTAGGGCAAGCGAGGTACCGCTTCTTATAATTTGAAAAGAAATATGTTTCCCAGCTTTTGTTTCAGGTAGTGGTTCAGAAACATTAATAATTCTAACTGAATAATCAATAACGTTCCTGTAAATCAAGCTTACTTACGTTTTCACTCATTCTAATTTTTCCTTTATCACCTGTCCCGTGAAATCTTTTTTTTATTTCACAGGGATTGGATATTCCGTGTTGGATATTGGATATTGTTTTTTAACTTACTCATTTAATTCTTAAAAGAGACATAATTTTTAACCTTCACAAAGGATATCGACAAATACAACTCATTTTATCTCAAATAAATAAAAACACATCCAGTGTTCGTTAGCGAACAGGTATTGTCCCGATATCGTGCATTTCATAATATCACAAGATACTTCTAATTTGTTATAATAAATGAAGATAACTTGAGTGGCACAGAAATTGCATTTATTAAATATAAAGAAAATAAATTTAGGAGGAAATAATGCTAAAAACAAAAGATTTAGTGAAAATTTACAGGACTGAGGAAGTAGAAACTACAGCCCTAAATGGAATTAATGTGGAAATAGCTGAAGGAGAATTTGTTGCTGTAATGGGACCTTCCGGATGTGGGAAATCCACACTGTTGAATATCGCTGGTTTACTGGATAACCCATCCAGCGGGGAATTGTATTTCTTTGGAGAGGAAGTATCAAAACTCAAAGAAAGGCAGAGAACAAATCTGAGGAAAGGGAATATTGGTTTTATATTCCAGAGTTTCAATTTGATCGATGAACTTACTGTTTATGAAAATGTGGAATTGCCGCTTCTTTACCTTAAAATGTCTTCTTCTGAACGTAAAAAAAGAGTTGGCGACGTGCTCGATAGGATGAGAATCACTCATCGCAGAAATCATTTTCCGCAGCAATTATCCGGAGGTCAGCAGCAGCGTGTAGCTGTAGCCCGTTCAGTGGTTACAACACCCAAACTCATTCTTGCTGACGAGCCTACCGGAAACCTGGATTCCGCTCATGGTGAAGAAGTGATGGATCTTCTTACACAACTAAATGAAGAAGGCACCACGATCGTTATGGTTACTCACTCTCCTTCTCATGCGGAATATAGTCATAGAATTATTCAGCTTTTTGATGGGCATATTGTTACCGAAAACATCAGAAAATTGTTGTAATTTTCAAATCCCAACTTCTGGTTACAAAGCCCCAGCTTTGTAACCAATATAGGGCTTGGTAACTAGAGCAAAAGGTCGTGTGCTGTTAAAATAGTTAACTTTTTAGCAGCACTTACCATCTACATAAATCTTATTGAATCATAACTACGGTTAGAGGGAGCTTATGCTACAAAAATTCATAATTATTGCGCTCATTACAGTTAGCGTTCAAACAATTAAAGCTGCTGATACAAATCCTGTGAAAGCAATAAAATATGAGTAACGTAAACTTGACCGTGTTATAAAAGAGGAGAGAAACAATGTTTAAAAATTATCTGAAAATTGCTTTCAGGGGATTTATCAGGCACAAAAGTATGACTCTAATAAACATCTTTGGATTGTCGATTGGAATAGCAGCATTCATTATGGTAAGTTTATATGTTATAAATGAACTTTCCGTAGATAAATTTAATGAACATTATGATAATATTTATCGAATAGAAGCAGGACAATGGTTTACCGTCCCTGCTCCGCTTCTTCCCATTATCAGACAAGAAATACCAAATTTGGAAGCAGCAGCACCAACTGATAGAAAAAGTTTGAAAATTCAATACAACAATAATGATTACTCTGTTAATAATGTAATTTTTACCGAAGCGGATTTTTTTGATATCTTTACAATCGATATAATTAGCGGAAAGGGAAAACCTGCTTTGGATGAACCTTATAAACTTTTACTATCTGAACGAGAAGCGAAAAAAATTTTCGGCGATGAAAACGCAATCGGAAAGCAGATAACGGTTGATGAAAAATTTACTTTTACAATTGCAGGAGTATTCAGAAATTTTCCAGAAAATTCTCATTTGTTTTTTAATGCACTATCTTCTTTTCAGAATAGAAAGATCATGACAGAGCAAGAAGATTTTTTCGAGAATTGGAGTAACTGGAATTATCAAACTTATATCCGTTTATCTGCTGGGAAAGATGCACAAGATGCAATAAAGATTTTTAATTCTACCTTTAATAAGGAAATGGCTGAAAAGGATGAGGATATAATGGAAGTAGATTTCAGTTTGAGACATTTGTATGACATTTATTTCTATAAAGATCTGAATAAAGACGATCATTGCAACCACAGCAATATGCAATATTTATTACTTTTTTCCACTACTGCAATTCTTACATTAATTATTGCAATTATCAATTTCATAAATCTTTCTACTGCTCGTTCCGGTCTCAGAGCAAATGAAATTGGAATTCGCAAAGTAAATGGAGCAGGAAAAGGAGAGCTTATAAAACAATTTATGGGAGAATCTTTTTTTGTTTCAGCCTGTTCTTTTGTCATAGCAATTGTTCTTACAGAGTTATTTCTTCCTCAATTCAATAAAATTATCGATAAAGAACTTGTTTTCAATTTATTCAGCAATTCTGTTACTATTTTATCTTTGATTGTGGGAATGGTTCTCATTGCAATTCTCACGGGATTATATCCTGCATTTTATATGTCTTCATTCAAAATTATTTCTATCTTAAAAAAAGAAAATATAAGAGGGAAACGCGGATTAAGATCAAGACGGTTTTTAATGATTTTCCAATTTGTAATTACAATTTCACTGATTTTGGGAACGCTCACAATCTATTCTCAGATGAAATATATGGTAAATAAAGATTTGGGTTATGATAGAGAGCATATTTTATATTTTTGGATGAATTCAGATTTGAAAGAACACAAAGAAAGTCTTAAACAAAAACTATCGGAAAACACCGAAATAAAAAAGGTTGCAGTCACACATTCATTGCCGGGCAGTTTCCGTATGGAATGGGGAAGAAATCTGGATAGCGGAACTCATGTAAACTTTTTCAGCGTCCCTTGCGATGAAGATTTTATCACACTTTTAGATTTAGAAATAATTGAAGGACGCAATTTTGATCTGAATCTTGAAACCGATAAGAATGCCCTGATTATCAATGAAAAATTCGTAAAAGAATATAATTTGGAAGATCCGCTTTCCGAAACAATAGACGGAAATAAAATCATCGGAGTAGTGAAAGATTTTACATTCCAAAGTTTACATTTTCCCATTAAACCTATGGCATTTACTTATAAATTAGATTGGTCTTGGATAATCAGTATAAAAGTGTTGGGAACCGATATCGAAAATGTAAAAGAGATAATTCGAGAAAATTGCAGTGAATTTTCCGATGATCAAGTTTGGATACGATTTTTAGATACTGTTATTGAAGCAAAGTATGCAAATGATAAACGTTTTAGTCTGATATTCACTATCTTCAGCGTTCTGGCAATTCTCATTTCTGGTCTGGGACTATTAGGACTCATTTCGTTTGAAGCAAACAGCCGAACTAAGGAAATTGGAATTCGTAAAGTGCTGGGAGCAACTTCTTTGGAGATTATTTATCTCTTTAATAAAGAACTTTTTATTTTACTTGGAATCTCATCTGTTATTGCTTGGATTTTGGGATATTCCATGTTGTCTAAATGGTTACAAAATTTTGCTTTTCGTATTCAGATCGGTGTGTGGCAGTTTGCCTTGTCAGGTTTAATCACAGCTTTTATTGCTTTGTTTAGTTTCTCCTTTTTGGCTTATAAAGCAGCAAATGCAAATCCCGTGGAAGCACTGAAATATGAGTAATATAAAAACGAACGAGTGTTATAAAAGAGGAGAGAAAAATGTTTAAAAATTATTTGAAAATCGCTTTCAGAGGTTTTATCAGACACAAAAATATGACTCTAATAAACATCTTTGGTTTGGCAATTGGCATGGCAGTTTGTATTTTGCTGCTCCTGTGGGTACAAGATGAAATGAGCTATGATAACTTCCACCGGAATGGTGATAATTTGTATAGAGTAATACAGGTGGGAGTGTGGAACGATGGAGAAACTTATGGCAGTTCGACCATTCCTTATTCCCTTACACCTGTAATGCAAGAAGATTATCCGGAAATAGCCGACCATGTCCGCTTGAGAACCCTGAGTGGAAGAATGATGCAGGTTGAAGATAAAACTTATTTCGAAAATATTCTATTAACAGAACCTTCACTTTTCAAGATGTTCTCTTTTGAAATGTTGAAAGGAGATCCGCAAGTTGCTTTAAAAGAGATTCATTCCATAATTCTTACGGAAGATACAGCCCATAAATATTTCGGTGATGAAGATCCAATAGGAAAGGTTATCCGATATAATGATAGCAAGGATTTCACCGTGACGGGAATAGCTGCCAATCCACCTGAAAATTCATCAATCATTTTCAATATGATCATTCCATTCGAGATATTAGGTGAAGAAAGAATAACCGGCTGGAGTTGGGAAAGCTCTGGTTATGTACAATTACAGGAAGGAATAGACTTCGCTTCATTTTCGAACAAGATCGTCGATACAATTGTGAGACATCACCCCGATAATAAAAATACAGTTCTTCTGCAACCTCTATCCAGGGCTCATCTTTATAATCCATTAGGAGATCCAGAAAGTTTGATCTTTGTTCTGATCTTTGCAGCTATCGGAATTATCGTTCTGCTTATTGCCTGTATCAATTTCATGAATCTTACTACAGCACGTTCTGCAAAACGAGCCAGAGAAGTTGGTATACGCAAAGTGGTGGGAGCCGATAAAAAGCAATTGATCGGACAATTTTTGAGCGAGTCGATCCTGTTAGCTTTCGTTTCTTTGATAATTGCTTTTGTATTGGTGGAATTATTTTTACCTGCATTCAATCAACTTTCAAGCAAAGAACTTTCGGTAGAACCTTCCAATCTAACATTCCTTTTCAGCTTGATAGGAATCACTCTTTTTGTTGGAATCGTATCCGGCAGCTATCCGGCTCTGTATCTTTCCAGCTTCAAACCGAATAAAGTATTAAAAAGCGGGAATGCACCCAAAACAAAAAATAAATTCCGTACAGTTCTGGTAGTTTTTCAGTTCACAATTTCCATTGCACTGATTATTTGCACAGCTACTGTATATAATCAGTTAAAATATATTCAGAATAAAGATCTGGGTTATACTAAGGATTACATTGTAAATGTTCCCACGAATGCAGAATTGAGAGAGTCATTCACTGCTTTCAAAGAAGAACTGGGAAACAACCCCAATATTCTGGGAGTTACAAATGCTTCCACTTCCCCAGCTTATGTGGGCAATGTAAATCCTGCAATATGGGAAGGGAAAGCAGATGATGAAAGGGTTCTTTTCAATTTCTACCTGGTTGAATATGAATTCCTGGATGTGTTTGATTTGGAAATTGTGAAAGGTAAGAATTTTTCCAAGCCCTATATAAGAGGCGATGAGATAGTATATATCGTAAATGAATCCGCACTTGAACGGATGCAATTGGAAGATCCGATAGGTAGTAGATTTGCAATGTTTAATGAACAAACTCAGGGCGTTATTGTTGGAGTAGTAAAAGATTATCATTTTCAAACACTCACAAATGAAATCGGACCTATTATGATCACTACTTTGAACTGGTGGCGGGGACAAGCGTTTATCAAAATAAATCCCAATAATGTTACAGAAACTCTTGGATCTATCGAAGAAACTTTTAAGAAATTTGCACCTAATTTTCAGTTTCAATATTCTTTCCTCGATGAAGATATCAAAGAACTTTACAGTCAATATTATGAAATGGGAACGATCATAAAATATTTCTCAATCCTGGCGATCTTCATTTCTTGCCTTGGTTTGTTCGGTTTGGCTTCTTTTATGACTGAACAGCGAACCAAAGAGATCGGCATCCGTAAAGTTCTGGGATCTTCGGTTACTACCATTATTATGCTGCTTTCTAAAGGTTTTGTCAAATGGGTTCTTTTAGGTAATTTCATTGCCTGGCCTATTGCTTATTATGCCATGAATAAATTCCTGCAAATGTTTGCCTATAAAGCAAGAATGAATATCTGGTTGTATATTTGTTCAGGATTACTGGCACTAATAATTGCATTGTTTACGGTCGGTTATCAAACCATAAAAACAGCAAATGCAAACCCAGTGGATGCGTTGAAGTATGAATAGGAGGAAAGATGTTTAAAAATTATTTGAAAATTGCTGTTAGAAACCTCATCCGACAAAAAGTATTTTCCGCAATCAATATCATCGGGCTGGCTATCGGATTAACATGTGGAATTTTGCTCTCGCTTTGGATATTTGATGAACTCAGTTTTGATAAATTCCATGAAAACGGTAAGAATATTTACAGGATTTTAGAAAACCAGAGCTATTCTTCGCAAAATATGCAGGTTGCAGTAACTCCAGTTCCTTTGGCAGAATCGATTAAAAATGATTATCCCGAAATCGTTTATGTAACCAGATATAATCCAGGTTTCACTCAAATCATCAAAGTGGGAGAGAAGAAATTTACCGAAAATAATGGAGCTTTTGCTGATGAAGATTTTTTCGAAATGTTCAGTTTTCCGATAATTAAAGGAAGTTCAACTCCATTATCTGAAAAAAACTCTATTGTTCTAACCGAAGAAACCGCTGCAAAACTGTTTGGCAAGGCAGAGGCTATCGACCAAAATGTTTCTATTTACGGATTGGATTTGCAAGTTACGGCAATCGTAGAAAATGTTCCCAGAAATTCCCACATTTCTTTCGGCTATATTCTTCCATTCCAGATAATGGTAGATAGAAATCCCAACCTTGATAATTGGAACAGCAACTCGATTAAGACTTATATTCAGTTAGTAGATAATACTCCAAGTGAACAGATGTCTGAAAAAATTAAATATTATCTGAGAGATAAAGAGGAAGGTGCTTCTTCCGAATTGTATTTACAGCCGATCACAAAAACTTATCTTCACTCGTTGGGATTAGTCGCGGATTATGGAGGAATGGGAGATTTCAGATATATTATTTTATTCGGAATCATCTCTATCTTTATCATTGTTATTTCAAGTGTGAATTTTATAAGTTTATCTACTGCAAGATATACAAAACGAGCTAAAGAAGTCGGTTTAAGAAAAGTGGTAGGTTCACAACGCAGCCAATTAATTTGGCAATTTCTGGGTGAATCAATGATTCTTTTGTTGATAGCTTTGGTCGTTGCGCTGGTTCTGGCAGAGTTGTGCTTACCTGCATTCAATAATATTGCTGCTAAAGAATTGTCACTCATGTATTTATTGAATCCCACAATGTTATCCGGGCTTGTTGTTTTTGTTTTACTTATCGGATTCTTAACAGGGATTTATCCGGCATTTCTGCTTTCATCTTTCAAACCTATTACTGCTCTAAAAGGTTCACAAATTTCAGGTTCAAAAGGTTCGTTATTCAGAAAAATCATGGTAGTAACTCAATGGTCGTTATCCATCATTCTTATCATCAGTACACTTATGATTTCCAAACAATTACAGTTTATGAAAAACAAAAAACTCGGCTTTGAGAAAGAGCAGATCGTTTATACAAGCCTTCGTGGCTTTAATGAACTTGATGCTCTGAAAGATGAACTTCTAAAACATTCCGGTGTGGAAAATGTTTCTGCAACTTTGGCACTTCCACACATTATTATGAACTCCTCTACCGGTTCAGACTGGGATGGAAAAGGTGAAGACGAAACATTTCTGGTGCATTACAATTTTGTGGATTACGATTTTATCGAAACATTTAAAATTGAAATAGCAGAAGGTAGAAGTTTCTCTCAGGAGTTTTCCGATGATACCAATTTCGGTTTTCTATTGAATGAGGAAGCAATAAAGCAGATGGGAATAGAAGATCCTATTGGCAAAAAATATTCTTTTTGGGGAATGGAAGGGCAGATCGTGGGTGTGATGAAAGATTTCCATTTCAAATCACTCCATAATCCCATTGAGCCGATGATGTTCATGATTGATGAAGACCAGCTGGTAAATCTTGCTGTAAGAATTGATACTGCAGACCCGGTGAATACGATCTCGTATCTTGAAAAGACAATGTCCAAATTTGATCCTGAAAAAAAACATGAATTCAGGTTCTTCGATGAGCTTTATTACACAATGTATCGTTCCGAACAACAAATGGGAAAGATATTGAAATTGTTTACAGGGTTGGCAATTTTTATAGCCTGTCTCGGTTTATTCGGACTTTCTACTTTTTTGACACAGCAGAGGACTAAAGAAATCGGGATCAGGAAAGTATTGGGTGCAAATGTTTTTAATATTGTAGTAATACTTTCAAAAGAATTTACTAAATGGGTGATCATTGCCAATCTTATTGCTTGTCCTGTTGCCTATTTTATCATAAATAAATTACTTCAGAATTTTGCTTATCGCATAGATATGGGTTATAGCATTTTTGTAATTACGGTTATCTCATCGATTCTGATCGCAATCATTACCGTAAGTTTCCAAACTATCAAAGCTGCAAATTCAAATCCGGTGGAAGCACTGAAGTATGAGTAACACAAAGCTCTGCTTTGTGAATTATAAATGTGAAATTTATCCGCCTTTGGCGTGATCTGAAATTTGATTATCCTTGTATTCAAGCCCCAGCCTGGATACGTGTTTTGCTCATTTCCGGATTACAAAGCCGGAGCTTGGAAACCAGAGAAGATTCCCACTTTCGTGAGAATGACAAAAAATTCGCGGTTCGATCAGAATGTCTTGGAACTTGTGGAAAAGTTTTTCAGGCTGTAGGAGTAGCTCTTCCACCATCGATCATAGAACTGTAATCTTACTCAATAAATCTAAAATATGTGGTGCCAAGAAGATTTTTGTGATCCGTATCTGTCTATGAAACAAGAAATTATTTTTATGGTGTTAAAGATGAGTCTGAAATAAAGAGGGATTTTTTATTTCCAAAGGGCTTGGAACAATGAGACTATTATATTGCTGTTATTTACTGACTTATGAGCATAAAAAAAATCACCCCTGATAATGCAGCATTATCATTGAGGTGTTTTGAAAAAGAGGACTTCAGCTTTCTTTCACATATTCTAAACTTGCGATAAAATGATTTTGGGAAAGGGTGGGTGAGGGGAGAAAAATGAGTTATAGAATATTAGATAACACTCAAGCTAACAAGCTAATCAAAATAGTAGATTAAATTAAACGATGATTAAAGCAGGCTATACAAGTCTGGTTGGATTATTATCCATTAATGAATTTAAGTGCATTGACTAAAATAGTCTTTCTTTTTGTTAATTCAGTAGAATCTGATGGTAGATTCATAAACCTTGTAAATTCCTCGCGACTAGAAAAATTGAATTTATTGGAAATTTGAAATTCAAGTACAACTTCTACAAAGTTATTTAATTGGTACATTAATGTCTCGATACTTTGGTTGCTTTCACGGTTTCAATCCTTGTTTTGATGGACAATTAATTCAAAGTTGTCTTTCTCAGACCTGTCTTTAGGTGCTTCTCCGATGTTTCAATCCTTGTTCTGTTGGACAATTAATTCAAAGCCTAAGCTTAAACGAAGAGATAACAGCTGTATCTATGTTTCAATCCTTGTTCTGTTGGACAATTAATTCAAAGATAGGAAAAATCATGGTGTAGAAAATATTGAAGTAAGTTTCAATCCTTGTTCTGTTGGACAATTAATTCAAAGTTTCACTTCATCAAAAATATCGCATAAATGTTTAATGTAGTTTCAATCCTTGTTCTGTTGGACAATTAATTCAAAGCCATAAACCTGCAAGAGGGAATCCGCCGATTCCATGTTTCAATCCTTGTTCTGTTGGACAATTAATTCAAAGTATTCAGATGTAGTTAAGTATGCTATTTATATTTAGTTTCACTCCTTTTTTTCTTTTAGAATAATTATAAAGACATTTTAATTATGGTTGTGTTTTTGAGATATCAAGATGTTCATCCATGTTTTTT
>SDBT01006871.1_pt1 | contig 18821 bp, 18 predicted proteins | sample 2277101 | NCBI WGS metagenome assembly SDBT01 (sample SAMN10404973, study PRJNA504765) | marine sediment metagenome | isolation source: marine sediment core GS10_PC15, 103 cmbsf | place: Arctic Ocean: Southern Knipovich Ridge | collected 2010
AATATTATATTTTTGTAATTTACTCTCTCTTTTCATTTTCTCTTTTTTTAGTAATTATAAAAAATTTATCATTAATTCGAGATTTAATTATTTAATAAGAATAGTTTATTCAAAGTGATTTATTGTGACAGATTGGAATTTACCACCTAAAAGTGGTCATCTTGATTTACCAGATGGAATTTATCTCCAAAATATGAGTATCGCCGAAATAAAAGAGCGCGTGATAAAGAATGATGTCATTATTATACCTGTTGGCTCCACTGAAAACCATGGACCTGCCGCTTGTATAGGTGAGGATACATTTCTAGTAACACGTATGGCAGAATTAGTTGCACAAACAACGGGATGTACTGTTGCTCAACCAACCTGGTATGGCTCACATCCGTATCACCATGTTGGAATGCCCGGTACGATCATCGTTCCTGAAGAAACTTTTAAAAGTCTTTTACGTTCCGTTATGGCTGGTTGCTGGAACATGGGATTCAGGAAAATGATACTTTTAAACGGACATGGTCAGGAATATGTAATTCCTTCAGCTATTCATGAATTTGCAAAAAATTACCAATTACCGATGGTTATCTGTAATGTTAATTGGTATCATGCTATACCAGAACACTGTATGGATCAAGAACATGGTGGACCATTCGAAACACCATTCATTCACGCAGATGAAGCAGAAACCTCCTTCTCTATGACATTATTCCCAGAGATGGTAAAATTAATTGATTCATGTGAAGACAACGAAGTTATAGGATGGATGCCTGACGGACATGTAGATAAAGCTGGAAATATCTACCAAAAGCCAATTAGATGGTACGGACAGGTAGGATTTGGTCCTATTGAAGTAGCAGCATATCCAGAAGGTCATGTTGGTTGCCCAAGTAAAGCTTCATTTGAAAAAGGAAAACCTGGAATGGAAGCATTCCTAGACTATTTGGAGAAATTAGTTAACGATATATTAAAGACTTTTCCTGTTGGAACATTACCTCCAACTGAGAGTATTACTCAACGAGATCCTAAGGAAATTGAACCCTATATAAAAGGACCTCTTAATGGAGGGAAAAGTATATACGAGCTAAGATATCCTCCTTAAGATTATAAACTCCTTTTTATTATTTCTATTTTTATTTTAAAAGCTAAATTTATTTAAAGTTAGCTTTCTCCATGAACATATAGAAATATTATTCTGTTGGTTTACCAAATGAACTTAAATAACAAATAATGGGAAAGAAGTTGGACAAGGAAAAAAAAGGAGTTCGAAGTAAGGTAGCTGTAGAGCAACATTATTTAAAAGAACGAATCAATAATTTCGATGAAGTTAATCTTGGATATATTGAGTTTGATGAGGTCGTTAAAGAATGTGAACGATGCTATCAATGTTTTAAAAATAGCGATCCAAAAGAGAAACCCCCACCATGTATGAAATATTGTCCTACTCATTGTAATTCCAGAGAAATAATTAAAAACATATTAGAAGGGAATATTAATGAAGCGCTAAAAATTATTTATGAACATTATCCATTCCCAAGAAGTGTTGAAAGAGTTTGTCCAGGTTATTGTCAACTTCATTGTACTGCTGGAAAGAAAGGAGATTCTATTCAAATTCCCACTATTAAACGGTTCTTAGTGGATCATTATGGACCGCTTACCGAATTTTTCAAATGTGAACCAGATATAGGAAAAAAGGTAGCAGTAATTGGTTCTGGACCTCTTGGTTTAACCGTTGCTTACTACTTACGGAAACATGGTATAAATGTTACTATTTTTGAAAAACAAAGTATTATAGGTGGGATGTTGGCCTTAGAAATTCCTGAATTTCGACTACCTAAGGCAATTTTAAATGGTGAATTAGAAAACATTAAAAAATTAGGTATTGAATTTATTACAAATAAAAGCATCGATGAGAGTTTTACCGTTGATAATTTATTCGAATCTGGTTTTAACGTAGTTGTCATAGGAATTGGAACTCATAAAGCGAAATGGATGAAAATTCCAGGTGAAGAATCAAAGATAATTCTACAGGCTCTTGAATTTTTAAAAAATTATAATATGAAAAAACAAATGCCCCCTCTTAAAAATAAAAAAGTAATTGTGATAGGAGGAGGAAGCACTGCAACTGATGCTGCAAGAGTGTCTAAGCGACTCGGAGCAAATGTCACTATTTTATATCGTAGGGAGAGAGAGCAGATGCCTGCAGGTAAAGCTGAAATTAGAGATACGGAAAACGAAGGCATAATTATTAAATATCTAACAACACCCACTGAATTTGTCTGTACAGAAGATGTAGTTCAAGGTGCGGTTTGCCAAAAAATGGAATTAGGAGACCTTGATTCAACTGGACGACCCAGACCAATACCACTTGATGATTCTGAATTTCAAGTAGAGGCAGATTATGTTATTGAAGCAATAGGTCAAGATACAGATATCAGTGGATTTAATAAAAATAAATTTAAGATTACTCCTTTAAACACATTTGTAGTGGATGAAAAATTCTTAACTTCTATTCCAGAAGTGTTTGCAGGAGGAGATTGTGTTATTGGATCAAAGAGTGTAGTTGACGCTGTAGCTCACGGAAAAATTATTGCTGAGCATATATACGACCTATTATCAACAGTTTAAATATTAAAAAAAGACTTTTAGCTGAATTTTAGGCACAATCAGAGAGACCTTACTAAGATAGTATTTAATCAAGAAGGAGTCGCGATTTTATTAATTATATCAAATACATGACTTATTTCAATCTGGTCTTCTGTTAATATAATAATAATATTCTCTAAAATTTTCATTGATAGTATATAAAAGTTATCTGAATGCACAATATTGAAATCTGGTTTATGCAGACCTATTTCATCTGTAATCTCTTCTGCGAGCTCGTAAAGCTGAGAAATATTTAAACTAATAGACGCCTTATTGAATTCATCTTCATTGATGTAAGCTTTTTTCACTACTCCATTTTCCGAAGTGATTATTACAAAATAAACTTTAGATTTCAGATCATTTACTAAATTATTCAAAATCAAATCTAAATCCAAAGCAACGGGCATTAGAAGTAACCATTCGTAAAAGTTTTGTTATTAATTATTATGAATTTAATTATTAAATAAGTTTAGGTTAAAGCCAATTTTTTGATGTAGTATAACAAAATAAAAAAATTTATTTTTATAAATATGGGTAAGTGATCTAAGGATGTATAAATATGGCGTAATTTTACAGAAGAAGATTTATATTTAATAAAAAAAGTAAAGGAACTTGGTTGTGACGTTGTGGAGATTCCCATTTTTAATCCCGACAACTTTCCATCCAAAAAGGTTAGAAATGAATTGGATAAATGGAATTTAGATGCTTGTGTTTGTTATGGATGCGAAAAAGATTCAGATATCGCATCATTAGATGATAATACACGTAAGCTGGAATTACTCGATTTAAACAAGCGATTGATCATGCTAATATATTACACGCTAAAAAAATTGGAGGTGTAGTATATAAAGCAGGGGGGATTTTCACTGGCTCAGCGCCCTCAGAAGATGAGTGGAAGAATTCTGTAAATTCGATGAAAGAAATCGCCAGATATGCTAATGGTTTTGATATATCAATAGGGATAGAGCAAATTAATAGATATGAAACATATTTCATTAATACAGTAGATGATGCATTAAAATATTGTAAGGATGTTGGAGAACTAAATATGTTTATACTACTAGATACGCATCACTTAATTTTAGAAGAATTAAATTTTTATAATTCAATTATAAAAGCTGGAGACTATCTCGGACATTTTCATACCTCTGAAAATAATCGTGGAACACCAGGAACTGGCTTAGTAAATTGGAAAGAAGTTTTTAAAGCTCTTAGAGATATTAACTATAAAGAATGGCTCGTTATAGAATCATTTTATACTGGATTTGGAAACATTTGGAAACCATTTACAGATTCCCCAGAAACGTTAATTACTGAAGGACTTAAAAACCTAAAAACAATTGAAAAAAAAATAGCTGCCGAAGATAAAATTTAAAAAAATAGTGGGCCTAGCAGGATTCGAACCTGCGACATCCCAGTCCGAAGCCGGGTACCCTTTCTGGAAATCTTCCTTAGTGGAAGATAAAATCCAGACTAGATTACAGGCCCAATAAAAATTATCCTTTTCAATTATGATGAATATAATATAATAATCTAAATAAAATTTTTTATGAAACTTATTGAGGAAACTATTAATCTAATTTCTATAGTTTCTTAAGAAAGATTTCCAAATTTATCAAGTGTTTTAAGACTTACTAAGTTTAAACATTCTAATTTTTCAAGAGCATCGTCATTCTTAATAGCCTCATAAAAAAGTTTTAACTTTTCAAGGATTTCTTTTTGATCTTTATTACTAAGATTAAAAATTATGCAAAAATTTTCCAAAGTCATTACTCTCACTTTTTCTTTAAAGCTAAAAACAGTATTTTTAATTATTTCCTTTAATTCTTTGGATCTTTTATTCCGATCTTCTGAATATAATACAATATATAACATTCTATCAGATCTTTGATAATTTCGGTAAGTTTTATCAATAATATATTTATTCTCTGTTGATAAAGTAAAATCTACAGTAATACTCTCAACACTTTCTTCTGCAATTTCGGGTAAATTTGTCATTGAATCATTTAATGCATTAATAAGAAGATCCGCTCTGTGAAGAGAATTTGGAGTATTAATTAACGATTCGTTTTCAACATTGAAATCTTTCTTGATTAATTTTTTCATAAAAAATTCTTCAAGAATTCCATGAGATAAAATTCCTACATAAGCGGAACGATAAATATAAGATCTACTTAAACTTATTAGGCTCTCTAAAGCATTAACCGCTTCTTCATATCCAATCGCACAAAATTTCTGATTTTTTTTAATTTTCTTCAACATATCTAATGCTGTAGTTCTCGATATGACACTTTTTTTTTTAAAAAGACCCGGAAAATAATTTTCTCCAAGACTAAGATGTGAAGCATATTTAGGTAAATTAACAATATATTTTTTGATTGTAGAAGGTTGTATTAGCTCCTGATTTTTTTTTATTTTAATTACAGTAGAAATATATAAAGTATAAGCGATTGCAGTAAACTGTATACGAAATATTTTTAATGAATCAGGATTAAAAACTCCTAAATCGATCATATGCTCATAAAGAATATTTAAAACATCTTCTTTCAGATAAATGAGTTTGTTTTTATCAGAAATATTAATGTAATACTCGATGAATAACATATGGGTAGTAAAATTAAATAATGACGAGAATTCGAAGTAATTTCCAGAATAAGGTACAAACCAATTTTTAGGAGTAGTTAAATAATCTTTATAACGCTCCAATTTTTTTGTGAAACTTGTTGCTGAAATAATATCTTCCATATAATCGTCAAATTTCCATAAAACCATATCAATAATAGTTTTATCTATTTTTTTTATAGGCACCTCAAAAAACTCTAGAAGATTATCAAGATGTATTTGTACTTTAGGATAATTAAACCATTTTTTAATAGAATTTCGAACCTTACGTATGTCGAAAATTACTCGTTCACTTTCATATTTGAATCCAGGATTATTAAAATTTTTTAAAACTTTATTTATTAAAAATTTATTACCAAGATTTAAAATTAGTTGTAAATTTGTTACCGAAAGGATTTTGGGATCTCGACGACGTTTTAGTGAATTATCCTCAATCTCAAATTTAATGAGATTTCCCTTCTTAGTTCTCTTAAACATATCGTCAGGTAGTGTACTGAGGTGTTTAACTAATTCTCTTTCATTTAATATGATATAATTATTAATATTTTTTACAAGTTGGATAAATAAATCGGAATTCATTAGCTTTTTATAAGAAAATGATAGAAATTATTTAATGACTTTTTTATTAATTCATGTCTTAGATAATCAAAAGAAGATCATCGATTTAAACTGAAGGAGTACCTTATTTTTCCAATTTTTAATAGAGGTCTTTAACAGATTACAGGCCCAATTATCGTTTTTAAAACTAATTAGTTGAAAATATTTTAATGAAAATATAGGTTATTTAATTCTTATCTACGATTTCTAAAAAACCTTTTTATAACCGTATAAGTACGATTGAGAGATAATTATTCATAAAAGTTTAAGGTCTTTTTAACATATTTCCTGTAAAATCTAACTAAATTTCTAAATTTAACTACCTGTGAAATATCGCCCTGCATTTTAAGTAAACCTTTCATGTAAGCATCGGTGATTGTTATATCTTGTTTTATTAATCGTAATAATAAATTTTTCGTAAGAAAAATTCTTAAATCAGAATTAATGTTGATACCATTCTTGTATATTATAGAACCATTAGATATTTCTATCCATAATTCAAAATTAATATCATTTACATAAAATTGATATATGTTATCAAAATCAAGAATTTCTTCTCTAAGTTCTTGAGTGCTCTGAATAAAATTAATACTAAATTCCAAAAACCTAGTAAAAGTGGCTACAATTTCTGTCTCTTCCGTCTCTAATTCATCTATTATTGAATTAAATGTCTTTGAATAGGTCACTGTAAAATTGACTTTCTAACTGTTATTAGATTTATATATATTCAGTAACCCTTTTCAATAAAAAATCTTTACTTTTTCCAACTTTTCAATTTTTCTATCAAAAATCGTATCAATGAAGGTATGAGAATAAAATTTTTAAAAGTTGAATTATTTCTAATGTTATATTTCAATTAACGATTGTTATTTGAATATTTGTTAAAAAATGCCCATATAGTGTAGCTCGGTCTATAATGCGCAATATATTGCGTATTGACTAAGCATTTGGGACTGTCACTCCTACGACGCGGGTTCAAAGAGAAAAAGCATATCGCTCTTTTCTGAAAATCCCGCTGTGGGCGCTTTTATTAACTAAATCTCACAATTGATCAAGTCTCGAAATAGAGATCCATAATTGATAAAGGATATAAAAGAATTCATAGGAAAATTGTCAATTTTTCTCTTTTGTTATTTAATCTCTTCTCTCTTCTTAATAAGTAAAACGAAATTTTCTCATCTATAATTGTGGTTTTTTCAAGATAACGTGATAAGAGAAAAATCCTTTTAAAGTAAAGTGAATTATTAAATTTGCATTAATTTAATGTATTAATAATACACAATTTTTCAAGTTCAAAAAGAAGGTTGAAAAAAGTTTAAAAAGTTGAAATATTATGGTTGATGACGCGTTAGTTAAGGAACTTAAGGGTTTATTGGAAGCAGGCGCAGATGCTGCCGATCCAGCTGCAATCCTTAAAATGATGGAATTTTTCAAGCAAGTTTCCAAAAGTAGTGAAGATTTGGCTGAAGAATTAGAAGATATGGATATCACAGTCCAGATGGTTCTAACTGATATAGACAAAAAATTCTGGATCAAAGCAACAGCAGGGGACCTCACCTATGGTGAAGGTGCTACGGAATCACCTAGCTTTACGTTCAGCGCCACCAAAGCTGTTGGTGCCGGTATGCTATTTGGTGAAGTAGATGCAACCAGTGCTTATATGGCTGGAGACATTACTGTTGAAGGCAATTTGCAGGACGCTATGGCATTCCAAGAGATTATCGAGCTTGCAATGGAAGCATTAGAGGATCTGTGATTGATTAGTCTAATCTAACTTTTTTTTTCTTTAGTTCTTTTTTTTTTCTTTTTCTAGTTATAGTTTCCTCAAAAAGACAACTATTTTTCCCTAAGCTTTATTTTGAAGATTTTATCATTCTTCTTTACGGGTTTATCAACAAGGATTCCCACACTGATTCGGTTATTTTTATTAGTGACTAAGGAAGTTTCAGTTAAGTTCTTTTTTTGTTTAATTTGAATTGAACTTACCCTTTGGCGAAGGAATGTATCTGTATGAGTTCCTAAAAAAAGAATTTCATCATCCAATTTCAATGTTCCAGAGGTTAATAGTATTTTTGCTGCTTTTATCTCCGGATAATATGATAATACTTTTCCAATTTCGATTTTTCGATAATCAGACACATTGCCCTCAACATCTCTTTCAATTTCACTCCCGTTTGGCATACCAAAGTAAAAACCTGTAGAAAATCCTCGATTATACACTTTTTTCAATCGTTTTAACCATGTTTGAACTTTTTCATGAGTAAATGTGTTATCATAATAAGCATCTATCGCTTCTCGATAACAAGCTGATACTTCATTTATGTAAAAGGGATCTCGCATGCGCCCCTCTATTTTAAATGCGTCTATTTTTGTATCTATAAGTTCTGGGATATGTTCAATCATGCAAAGATCTTTGGTGTTGATAAAAAAGACACCATCATAAAGAAATTCATTATTTGTTTCATCATATACTCTCCATTTTCTTCTGCAGGGCTGAATGCATTTACCTCTGTTAGCGGAGTAGTTCTGGTTTCCACAGATTTCTGCCGAAAAATAGCATCTACCTGATATTGAGGTACATTGCGCTCCGTGGATAAAGGCTTCAATTTGAGAAGAGGTTGTTTTTGTTTTAATTTCTTTGATCTGATCTAATGAGAGCTCTCTGGCTAAAATTAATCTCTCAGCTCCCAGAGATTCATAAAATTGAGCGGAATGAGAATTTGATATATTTGCTTGGGTTGATATATGAAAGGTTAAGCCTTTTTCTTTTGTTAGTTGTATAGCTCCAATATCGTGGACTATGATTGCATCAATTTCAGATTCAACCGCTTTATCTAAAACCTTTTCCAATAAAGAAAATTCATTTTCGTAGATAACAACATTTGTTGTGAGATAAGCTCTTATGTTGCTATCATGGCATATTTTTACTATTTTATTCAAATCCTCTAATTTAAAATTATCACTAAACATTCGCATATTAAGTGATTCTATACCGAAATACACCGCATCAGCATAATTTATAACTGCATTTAATGATTTGAAATTTTTTAAAGGAGCCAGCAATTCCACAGTATTATCTTTTCGTTCTCTCATTTTCGACCCAAGATATTTAGTATGAATTATTTAAATATAATAAGAATAACATTTGAGTAAAATATTAGCTATAATATTTATTCTCAATCTAATTAAATTTTAATTATTTTAGAAATAACTGATTAGTTATTCGATATATTTTAGAAATATGTATTTTAGGTGCAAATATCCTTATTTTTTTCTTGGTAAACTAATTGGTTTTTCAATCCAGCAGATTCCATCTTCTAACTTTGCTCGTTGACCTCTATGCTTTCCTCCTTTTCTATAAACGTGAATATTTCCTACTTTTCTTCCTTCAAAAATCATTAATTTACCTATAATTGAATCTCCTTCATTGACATGCTCTTTCATTCAATTTTTCCCTCACTTTTTAATTTTTCACATATATCATAAACTTTTTTGGCATCTAAATGATATTCAAAAGCTATATCGCTTGGAAAAACTTCCTTATTTTGATGGGTATTTAAAAACTCTGTGATAACTTCTTCAATAGCTTTATCTGGCAAATCAAGTATATCAATAATGTTTGGTTTTTCAGTAATCTGAGTCAATTTTCGTCTAATATCTCTATTCTCTTCTTTTAATTTATTAAACTCTTCTACTAATCGATTTAAGGTTTGAGGAATATTATATAATGAAATATATTCATATTCAGGACTATAGATTAAAGGAAGCCCCCATCTAGGATTCCCTATATTATAATCTGTTTGTGGGATTTCAGCTAAAGCTCCAGATCCAATTGAAAAAGTATCGGGAGGAACTTTAATTAAAACCATTCCTTGTAAGTCTCTCGGATATTCCGTAGCTTCTTCTTCTTCATCCTTATAATATCGATCCCCCATATTTCTTATTCACTCTTTTTTCTTAATATTTCTAAAAACTCTTCTCTAATTATTTCAAAAAATTTAATTTTTATTAAATTATGTAATTCATTGAGTTTTTTTTCTAATTCATTCAGATCTTCTTTAATTAGTATTTTTTCCTTATAAGAATTATCTAAATCTATTATCACTTCATAAAAATTTTGTTGTCCTTTCTGAAAGACAAGTTGTTTATGAATTTCATATTCATCATGATTAAATCTTAAATCTATATATTGATTCTCAAAATTATATTCTTGGTCTTCAGTTAAACAGAAATCAAAATAATTGTTTTTTAATTTATTGGAATTTATTTTATCTTTTTCAAGTGGAATATTATTGATATATCTCATACCTAATCTTGTTGTTGACTCAATATTAAAGAAATCCTTAAAGATTCTTAGATTTTCAATAAAGATTTTAAGAAAATCTTCAAAACCAGGATAAATTTTTGTACCCAATCCAAAAATACTATATGTATTTAAATAGATCTCTGATTCATTAATATTGTTTTTAAATGCATAATTAATTAGATTTCCTTTTTCCATATCTTGAACTGGAAATTTTACCGTATATCTCTCTTCATATACAGGGAATAGTTCTTTTATTTTTCCCTGATAATTATTAATATTATCTTTCATTGTGAGATCTGCAGGAAATCTTATCTCAAAAGCTACACGGATTAAAAAATTATTTGGAAAAAATTCTCCTAACAATTTATCGGTAATTTTTACCAATTGATTCACAAATTTTTAATTTCTTATTCTTTAATTTATTTTAATATTATTTTAAATTTAATATTTTAATATCTCTCGGATTTGGTATTTTAATGAATCTCGTATAAAACATTAATTTTGTAAACTTGTTTTTAATACTTAACATTCTAAATAAGTCTATTGTATTATTACCATGAACTTTTCATGAAAATCAAAATTGAAAGTAAATAATAGAACTTTTAAATAGTAAATTGGTACTGAGTGTGTACCGAACTTTAAATATTATAAGAATAGTATTTAGATATATCGGCAAGAGCGTGAAAGCTCCATTTCACGAAAATCCAACTATAATCTCAATTACCTTATTTTCTACTTCAAATAAATTATGATCCTACAGAGTTCTATTAAATAATAAAAAAAAATTATGAAAAAAAAAAATTAAATCTAAAATATACCAAAGAATCCCGTCGGAGAAGCAAGATACCAAAGATAAAAGAGAACTAATCCAATAGCAAAGGCAATAGCAGCCCAAATATAGGACGCTTGCTTTCTATAGTTTTTATTTCTGTTTCCTGATGCCGATTCAATCGTTTTAATTTCAACATAGGAAGAAGGTCCCCTTCGATACCATCCAAAAATTCGAACGTTTTGTCCTATATATTTCTTAATTGTTCGACGAGCAAAAATGAAGTTTCCAAATATTGGTACTAACGACTCATAGTCTATATACATGATTCCTGTGTCATCCTGAAATAGCATATCCTCACCAAAATAGTACCCTGGTATCCCGCGGCCAATAATCTTGCCTTCTAGAACAGTTGGAATGGTTCTAATTGGAGATGCTTTCACATATGTAACTAAATCTACCACCTTTTTTGGTGTAAATCCTATCTTATACTTAAACCCTGTCCTATATATGACTCCAAATCCTATGAGATAAAATCCAATAGCCCACATGAGGAGTAAATTAGAATATAGATCATTTAAGATAGGTAGTGTTCCAAAATCATAGAGTCCAAGTGGAGATACGATCCAAACTATCGTTAAAATGACCAGTCCAATAAAAATCAGAATTGGGAGAAAAATCATTGTAACATCAGCCAGAAATTCTGGAAGCATTGATTTACCTGCTTGTTCTTCCTTAATTTTTCTTGAGTCTTTGAAATTAATTTCAGGCATGACAGAATAGTCTTCGCATTGTTCATTTAATCTCATTATTCTTTTTGCTGGTAATGGATGAGTACTAAATAGTTGATAATATTTAGCCCAAGGATTAAATAAATCCCAAGCCGCGGCCGCCTGAATAGCCTCCTTAGAATATCTTCCAGTACGTCCAGTACTAGATAATGCAAAAGCCGCAGCACCTTTAGGATCAAATATTCCTAGACCTTTAAGAGCTCGAGCCCTAGACTTTTTGCCTTCCGCTATACTTCCTTCAGTTAATAATCCATAAGCAATTTTTACAAGTCCTGTAGATAAAGCATTTGGATTTTCAAGTATTTCTCCAGCATGTTCATCTGCATAGTACTCTCTTATCCTACTTACGAATAGTGATATTAAATAGCTTATATAATAGGCTATATATGACAAAACGGCAATTACAATTAATGAGGCTCCTATAGCCGCTCCCACACCTTTTTCATCTCTGCTTCTAAAAAAACCTCTACTTGCATAATAGCTCCATCTTGCGATAGTCAATATCAGCAAAGGGATTGCAAACACTACGGTCATGAGTATAAAGTCATTATGGACTACATGGCCTAACTCGTGTGCTACAACCGCTTGTTGTTCTTCAGGAGTTAAATATTCTAATATACCTTCTGTTATTACGACTCTCGCATTGTTTTTGGTATGTCCGAATGTAAATGCATTGGGATTTTTATCGGGAATGATGCCCATACGAGGTGTCTTAATACCTCTTATAGCAATAACTTTGTCAACAGTCTTCGCTAAATGAGGAAATTCTCTTTGAAATACATCATATGGTATCCAATTTATACGATAAATCCAGTTAATTATATAAGGACCTATTAGGTATTGCAAGAATATAATCCCTATGGTAAGTCCAATCATTAACCATAGACTCCATTCAAAGAAGATACCCATAGCAAAAACTAAGGCATAAACCAGTCCAAATAAAAAGACCAAGCATATAGCAGAACTTAATCTAAGTCCTATTTTTATTCACCTATAACTTTTTTTTTAGAAATCTAATTGAAAAGTCATAAAAGACTTTACTAGGTATTATATCTTGATCCAGTTTAAATTTTTTACTATTATAAAATGAAAAGTTAAAGTACTAGATCTAGATATTATATTATTTTTAATTAGAATATTTGAATCGTTAACTTTAAGATATCGTAAAAGATATAACTGAGGATTTTTATATATAACTAGATATTAAATATTGAAGATTAAAAATTAATTAACTTTCAATATGTTATCCGAACCATAATAATCTTTGTGGAAATTTACTATAAAAGGGGCCTCTGAATGAATGCTGAATTAAAAATGTTGTATGATGCCACAAGCAACTTAATTAATCAGCAGTTTTACATAGAAGGTCAGGATGTTATCATCGGGCGCACTCCTGAGGTTCATTTAAAAATTAGTAAATCTGGTCAGATTGTTCAAAAATTTAAAGATCTATTCAATGAGAATATAGATCTTTTTTTAGAAGGGAATTATTTGAAGTTCCTTCTTCCTTTTACGAAGATCAAAGGATTAAATAAAGATATAATATTTGAAATTAACGAGCAATTAAAAGATAAATTCGAGCTCCTAAAAGATGATATTCATGAATCTGAAATCGTGGTTTTATATACTTTTGTATTAAGTGCGCTGATATCGAGGATTAGAGACCTTCATTTTAATAATGCTATAGAGAAAATTAAGAGGAGAGTAAAGGAAAAATCAAGTAAAATTAGTGGAAAAAAAATTCAGGAGACTTTAGACGATCTTTTTATGAGAAATAATGATAATATTTCTATTTTATATAATATCTCTTATCTTGATGCATTAGCATCATCTTTCAATTACAAGAAAGTATCTCGTGTATGTAAAATCCAACAAGGAAAATATATGAATCGCATTGTGGATTTGATTTTGTCTGCAATAACACAGAGTTAAAACTTGTGACAGTTTAACTTAACCTTTAAAATATTAATTATTGATAAATTTCACTATTTATCAAGATTTGGTTAAATAAAAATTAAATTGAGTTAGATCAAATATTCATCGATATCGTCCGGCATAATTAAAATTTCTGAAACAGTTTGAGAGAATATAATATGATCTATCTCCTCTTTCTTTAGTAAGATCTTTGCAAGGTCTTGATACTTTTTTTGAATATGAGGTTTTGTAAAATCCTTAAGCTTCGAACTAAAGGAAAGAAGATGTGAAAAAGCCATATTATATTCATCATTTCTCAGAGCATCTTTAGCCCCATTTAAATAGTAACTAAGTCGCGTTTTTCTATCACTTATTTCTTTAATAAGATTTTTTTCTTTTTGATAATATTCCTGGAGTTCTTCCCTGTCATTAATTTCATTCAAAATTTCTACTATTTTTTTTATAATCATCAATTTTTCTGGAAGATTTTCAACTTTATTTAAACTTAAAGAGTAGGAGTTTTTTTGTTCTGTTAAGTGTTCCTTTAATTTTATTGAAATCTCTCCTTTTTGATCCCAAATAGAATCCACAATTTTTTTGGTATATTTTTCGTCAATAACTTTTTTATTTGAAAGGATTAAATCATTTAATTCTTGATTAAATAGTTTAAATTGTTTTAGATTATATTCTCCCTCAGTAAATAATTCTTTATAATCCATGATAATAGAAGTCATGATAGGGAATAATCTATTGATGATTTTATCGTCGTCCCTTTCTGCGATCATTATAAGATCAGTTTTTATCTGGTTTATATGTGTAATAAAAACAAAATTATCTCCTAATTCTATTTTTTTTAAATCTTTTGAACCATCTAAATGTATATTTGAAATGAATAATTCTAAAGCAGAAAGAAATCCTCCGAACAACTCAATGTTGTCCTTTTTGCTCTCTTGTAAATTTTTATTATATAGGAGCTTATGAGTTTCACTTTGATAAATTAATATGGAATGGAGCATAGTAAAATTTCTAAATTTTTTAAATTAGTAATAGTTCATATTTTGAACAGATAGTACTAATCTTTTACTATATTAGTACTGAAAAGTACTAATAAATATTTTCATGTCGCACTATGTTTGTTTCACTATCAAATATTTTACTAAATTCATTTTTAAACTAATTATTTTAACTTTTTAGTTTTTAAATATTTGTCAATCTTAATTGCGAGTCTTTCTTGTTCTCTCCAATTTCCAAAGGCAAGTCCCTTAGATGTAAGATCATTAATTTCGTCAACTACGTTCAAACTTATTCGACTTACAGGTTCATTGGCAAAAGGTGTTTGAGGTAAAGGTATAAATGAGTGTGTGTGAATTCTTGCTCCTTTAAAAGCTAAATCTTTCATCACTTTTAAAGTTAGTTTTACATCTTCCTCAGTTTCTTTAGGAAGTCCAAAAATAAAATCCACATTAGGTTTAATTTTAGCATTAAGTGTTAATTCTACGGCATTATAAAGATCCTTAACTGTATGTCCTCTGTGGCACAAGTTTAATATCTTCTGGCTGCCAGATTGACCTCCTATTGTTATGTTATCGTTATCACAGTATTTCTTTACCAAACCTAAGGTATCTTCATTAACATGTTCAGGTCGCACTTCTGATGGAAAAGAGCCTAAAAAGATTCTACCTTCAGCCCCTATAATCCTTTTTATCTTGATTAAAAGTTCTTCTAATTTGGGAAGGTTAATAGTTTTACCATCTGATGAACCATAAGAAAAAGCGTTTGGTGAGATAAATCTTATATCTGTGAGATTATTTTCTTCCATAATTTCTATATATTTACATATTGACTTGATACTTCTGTGTCTAGGTATTGCACCTAAAATATAGGGTGTTTGACAGAAATAGCATACATAAGGACACCCTCTTGTGATTTCAATTGAACCAAATTTATTACTTTTTATTGGAAATGGAGGATATTTATTAAGATCAACTGGTTTTCTTTTTCCATTTCTAAATACTTTTCCTTCATCATCCAACAAAGCAGTTCCCTTAATATTAGCATAAACTCTATTTGAATGAATTTTATGAAAATATTCTATTAAGGACTCTTCTGACTCGCCAATAAAAACAATATCAAATCCCATATTAAGTGTTGATTTTGGGTCACCCGTTGCATGTGCACCACCTGCAATACAAAGAATTTTCCTCCCAAACTTCTTTCGGATAGTTTTAATTAAACCATATATCTCCCATAGTTGAGTTGTAAAAAAGGATATCCCTAATACAACTTTTTCATATTTTTCAATTAAACCTTCTAAATGAGGGAACAAGTCTTCCTTATTAGAAATAAAATAAATATCAATATGATTAATAATTTCGTTAGTTTCAAGGGCTCCAACTAGCGCGTTAAAACTAAACTTATTATATTTATGATAAAATACAAGAAACGCAATTTTCTTTGGCAAATTATAAATCGTATTTATATTATTTTCAATATTTTGAAAACATTTTGGTATTGTATTATCTGAATTGTATTAATAACTATATAATAATAAAATCGGATTAATATAGATTTAAATATAAAGATTTCAATTCGATAGTTAAAGTTTATAAAAAATAAAATTTTCGGATGAAAAAAATGATTTTAAACGAAATTATAGCCACTAAAACATCGGAGGTAGGCGTATCTTGGTTCGATTTTTTTTCTATTGGCCATATTTGCTTTGGTATTGGGGTATTCTTATTCTTTTCTCTGTGTTATTCTATTCCTAAATCTCGGGGCGACACACCCATCCTTTCACTTTTGGCTGTGTTTATCTTAACTTTTATTATCTTGATTGCTTGGGAGGTTGTAGAAAATACATTATTTCTTGATTTAAACCTAAAGTTTGATAATCGACCTGATAGTCCACAGAACATATTAACGGATATAGTTTTTGGGACCATAGGTGCGCTTGGTTCGCTGTTGTGGGCATATGAAGCCTTTGAAAAAGGTAAGAAACATTGGCCGTACTATGTTTTTGGTTTAATTATGTTTGTTATATGGCTTTTAGTATTTAGTATCTTCCGCCTTTTGACCATTTCTTGAATTCACCAATTTTTTCCTAATTTTTTTTATTTTATAATTTCTTTATTATTTTAAAATGGATAATTTAGAAATAGAGAAATATATAAAATTCGAAAGGGGATCTTTACCTCTAATAATTTCTGTTCCCCACGGAGGTACTTTAGAGATTAAGGGCATTCCAAATAGATCACAAGGAGTTCTTGGAATTGATAAAGCTACGATTGAATTAGCTCAAGAATTAAATTCTCTATTAAAAAAATTATCCCCGAAATATTTTTCAACTCAGCAAATTCCTTCCTCTATTGTTTCAAAAGTTCGCCGCAAACAAATAGACCTCAATAGAGAGCAATCTGAAGCATATTCACCAGATTCGAATTTAGCAGAAAAATTTTATCGATTTTATCATGATAAGATAAAAGAGATTATCTTAGAGAATATTAACAAATTTGATAGTTCAATATTATTAGACCTCCATGGTTTTGAGAAAGATAAACGTCCACAGGGATATAGAGATGTTGAGATAATATTGGGGACAAATAATTTAGCCTCATTTTTCTCGGAACCTGTTTCTGTTAAGAATCGAGCAAATAATTTAAGAGGCACAATTATAAAAAAATTTATTGATTTAGATATACCCATAGCACCAGGACATCCAAGAAGAAAGGAGTACGTGCTGACGGGAGGATATATTACCCAGAAATATGGAACATCAGAAATAGAAAAATCTCAAGTTATGCAGGTAGAGTTTTCCGATAAGATCAGAATTTATGATAAAGAATTAAGAACTAGGGTTTTAGAAACTCTAGCAGAAATATTATTAAGATATATATCTAAACGTATCTAAATCTACTAGACTGGCTCAAAATAAGTAATTTCTAAAATCTGAATTGTAAAGTATCATATTTTATTTAAGATATTTAAAGTTTATGGGATTCATGATGGTGATTGATAATCTTTTATTGCAATCTTTAATTCTTATACCTAATATGGATAAAAAAATTGGCTTCGTTTTTGATTTAGACGGGACTTTAATAAATTCCACTGATATTGGTAAAATAGTTGAAAAAGAAATATACAAGGAATTTAACATTCAAACAGATGAAAAAATGGAAAAGGAAGTTGAAAAACTCATATATAAGATTATGCATGGTGAAAATCGTAAAAATCTAAAAGTCAAATTGATGTGGGCTCTTTTTAAGAAGGTTGGATTATCATTTTTCCAAAGGATTAAGGCATTACGATTAGCCAATAGAATTTTCAAAGAGGAAATTCCAAAGATTAAACTATTTGAAGGAACTCAGGAGCTTTTTCAATTTTTAGATGAAAACTCATTTAATTATGCAATTGCTACTACGTCCTCTGCTAAAGAGGTGGATGATAGACTTAAAAAATTCCCAGAACTCTATAAAAAATTTGACGGGAAAATCATTTCAAGAGATTCAGTAAAAATGCTGAAACCTCATCCAGAGAGTATTAATAAAGCGTCTGAAATCATGAATATACCGCTAAATCAAATGGTTATGTGTGGTGATATGCACAGCGACATAAATATGGGGAAAAATGTCGGAGCAATTACGATAGGTGTTTTGACGGGCATTTTTTCTCAAGAAAAACTTATTGATCTTAATCCCGATTTTATTTTTGAATCTATAGCAGAAATTCCTAAAAATATTGAGCAAATTAAGGAAAAAATATATAATAATTAAAAAAAATAATAATAAATCAATATTTTAATATAGATTTAACGAGTATTTCTGATAAGTAATTTTTATTCTTCTGGTCTGAGAAATTTCAAATAATCCCCAAGATATTCTGCAAGAGAGCCATAAGTCATTGTGAGCTGGAGATTTCCCTCTATCTTCAGATCGCCACTCATATAAGCAGAGGTTCCATCTTCTTCTCCGCTGAAAAACCTCCCTGCGAAATCAATATCTTCCAATATCATAGTAACATCTGGATCATCAGCTTCTGCATCCATTTCGAAAGAATATTTCCCTTCATCAAATTTTAAGTAAGCTCTAATATTTCCTATGTTCCATTGTATAATCCCTTCAATATCCTCTAGATCTTCTTGAAACTCTTCATCAACTTTGGTTATTTCTTCAAAAACTTTAGCTGTTGC
>SDBT01006872.1_pt1 | contig 18821 bp, 21 predicted proteins | sample 2277101 | NCBI WGS metagenome assembly SDBT01 (sample SAMN10404973, study PRJNA504765) | marine sediment metagenome | isolation source: marine sediment core GS10_PC15, 103 cmbsf | place: Arctic Ocean: Southern Knipovich Ridge | collected 2010
AGTCCATGCCATAATAGGCCCTCTCTTTTTTGAGGACCATTATATCTTAATACTGTTACCCATGTTCTTAGCATAATCTGTTACCTATGTTACCGGTTTGCACCCCGTAGGAACCCCTAAAATGAATTTAGGGGCTAAGTAATGAAACGCTTACGCGGCGTTTATTTTTGGGACATTAGTAGTGGTTTTGGGTTTTTGATGAATGCGGCGGGGCGCTGGTTTTTTCCGGGGCGATTATTGTCGCCGAGGTCCTGGCGGGCTTTTTCGGCGTAGGTCATTAGTCGCTTTACGATGTCGGGATGTTTGTCGGCTATGTTTTTGCTTTCGGCGATGTCGGCTTTTAAATTGTAGAGTTGTAGGGGGGACTGCGGTTCGTGGGCACCCCAGTTTCGTTTTTTTGGTTTTAGTGGTAAGTGGAGTTTCCAGTTGCCGGATCGGACAGCTTGGAGCTGGTCCATCTGGTAATAATAGAATGCCTGGTGGGGAGTTTTTGCATCCTTTTTTGCAGACAATAGCGGCCAGATGTTTTTTCCGTCGATGATTCGGTCTGTCGGTGGTTTTGTTCCGGCCAGTAGGGCGAAGGTTGGTAGTAAGTCCATTGTTGTTGCGAGTTCGTCGCAGACTTTTGCCGGTGGTATTTTTCCTGGCCAGCGGGCGATGAATGGTTCTCTCATTCCGCCTTCCCATGTGGATCCCTTCCATCCTCTGAGTGGGGAATTGCTGCCGCCGAAATTACTTGATGCTCCGTTGTCTGAAGTGAAGATTACGAGCGTTTTTTCGTCGAGGTTTAGTTTTTTTAGTTCGGCGAAGATTTGGCCTGTGTAGAAATCTATTTCTTCGGTGGCGTCACCGTATATTGCGTTTTTGCTTTTGCCTCTGAATTTATCGCTGACGTGGATGGGATTGTGCGGCATTGTGTGGGGCAGGTAGATGAAGAATGGGCGTTCTTTGTTTTCTCGGATGAATTTTATGGTTTGTTTCGCATATCGTTTTGTGAGTGTGTCCTGTTTGGCGGGTGCTTCTATTACTTTTTCATTTTTGAGTAGCGGCAGGGGCGGTTGGTCTGGTCCCCGGCGGAGTCCCATGTCGTTGCTGTAGGGGATGCCGTAGTAATAGTCGAATCCCTGGCGGGTCGGGAGGAACTGGGGTTGGTCTCCGAGGTGCCACTTTCCGATGCATGCGGTTGCGTAGCCCTGATCTTTGAGGATTTCGGCGATAGTGATTTCATCGGGGTTTAGGCCTTTTTTGCCTACGGGGAAAAGTACGCAATCACCTTCTGCGTCTTCGTGCATGTTTACGCGTCGTGGGTAGCATCCTGTCATGAGGCTTGATCTTGATGGAGTGCAGACTCCGCTTGTGACGTAGAAGCTGGTGAATCGAATTCCCTCTTCGGCCATTCGGTCGATGTTGGGTGTGTTATGCTTTTTTGAGCCGAAACAGCCAATGTCTCCGTAGCCGAGGTCGTCGCAGAAAATGACGATGAAGTTGGGCTTTTCGGTCTTTTTGCTCTCGGCGGCTGCCCTTGAGAGGGGGCTTGGTAAAACGGCGGCAGCCAGTGTTGTAGCGGTGAATTTGAGGAATTTTCTGCGGTTTATAGCCTGGTTTTTCATGGTTTAACTTTCTATTTAGATTTTATAGCAGGTGCAAAAGTTTGTGACCAATAGATACCAGAATATTGCGTGCGTTACAAGGGTTTTGAGGTTTTATTTAGTAAAGGGTTACTCTAAAAGTTTTTAGTGGACAAAAGGTGCCCGGTAACATAGCATGTTTGTTGGTAAAACAAGTTTACATTTGGATATGGGTGTGCATTAATTAAGTCTTTAAGGAGAGTCTTAAGATGAGAAGTAAAAGAATCGGTGTGGGATTTTTGTTATGTTCAGTGATTTTATTGGTTGGTGCGGGCGAAGTTTATTCTGTCCGAAGATTTCCATTAAAGCTTAAACTGAAAGAAGGTGAGCAATACTACTTTCATATGGTAAACGATCAGAAGATTAGCCAGAAGACGGGTAAGCGAACAACGAAGAGCCATGAAAGATATGAGATTGGAATGATAGTGAATGTCAACAGCATTGACTCGGCGGGCAATATGGTAGTCGATTGCAATTATGTTCACTTAATGATGACCAAGGGGGCCGGGAAGAAACGAATCGAGTATGATTCATCGAAAAAGAAACCAGTTCCTAAAGCGGCCCGGAATTTTTCGATGCTTCTTGGCGAGACTTTTTCGATGCAGCTAACACCATTAGGCAAAGTCAAGGAGCTTAGAGGTCTCAAGAAGATGAAGGGACGAATTGCGAAGAAATTTCCCGCCGGTACGTCCCTGGTAGCGGCTACCAGGGGTCTGGGAAAATATCTGGAAGCTGGTGAGTTGAGGCAGTGGATAGAATATATGTTGGCGATATATCCCGGAAAGATTTCCGATGTCGACGATACGTGGAAACGAGAGACTAAGACGCTTAGCCCTTATCCCATTATGACCAAGGATACGTTTCGCTTGAAAGATCGTAAGAGGAGAAATGTAACCATCGAATTTAAATCTAAAATCAAACCTAACGTTGATGCCAAGCCGAATAAAATGGGTTTTGCAACGACAAGTTATGAGTTTAATGGCACCCAGGAAGGCTTGATTGAACTCAAGGAAACAAGCGGTTTGATTAAAAAGAGCACTCTGAAGAAGCGTTTATCTGGTGTGATGAAAATGGTGATTTCTTTAGGTGGTGGGGAGCCTAAAGAGGTGATAAGGCCTATCGAATTCGAAGAAGTCACGACGCTGGCCATGGGCCGCATAGAAATTGAAGAGCCTGACGAAGACGACTTGGAAGACGCGGCCAAGAAGAAGGAGTAGGCCGTTTAAATTGATAATTGATTCCCGGATCGCTCAAGGACAGGTTCCCGGCACGCTGGGATTTCGCCTTGTGCTCAGCAGTAACCTCCGATCTTCGATATTTGTGGATTCGGCCTTTGGTCGAGGCTGTTTTACTGTTTTTTTGGGTAAAAAGGCTATTTTTGGTTTTTTCGTATTTTTTTTGTGATAAGTGTTGATTTGTTGGGGAGAATGCTGTAATATTCGTCGTTTTGAGATAGCCCTGTCGCATGGGGTAGTTTGAGGTTTTAGTTTTTGGGGCCGGCAGTTTTCACGGCATGGTCGGTTCAAGCCTCCGGCAGGGTCCATTCGGGCCGAATCGCTTCGGTCTCCGTGACAAGTGAATATGATTTATTCTACGTTGCTTTGGGCATGGAACATTGTTACCCGGTGGTGTAATTGGCAACACCTGGGCTTTTGGCGCCCATATTCCAGGTTCGAGTCCTGGCCGGGTAGTTTGAATTGATTACTGATTACTGATTACTGATTATTTGTGGATTCGGCATAGGGCCGAGACTGTTTTTATTAGGCTTTTTTGAGGCCTGCCAAATTTTTTATAAGATGAGCGAACGTGTTGCGATAATATTGGCTGCTGGTGTCAGCAGTCGGATGAAGACGACGGTGCCTAAGGTTCTCCATGAGGTGTGCGGTCGTCCTATGCTGGCTTACGTTCTTGAAGCTTGTCGCGGGGCAGGGATTGAAAAGCTTTATGTTGTAGTTGGATTTGGTGCCGATCAGGTTAAGGAGGAGTTCGGATCGGATAAAGATATTTCCTGGGTGGTGCAGGAAGAGCAGAAGGGAACGGCTCATGCGGTTTTGTGCTGTGAGGAGCACTTGAAGGATTTTGATGGTGAGGTGCTGATCCTTTGCGGCGATGGTCCTTTGATCCGGACAGAGACACTTACAACGCTTATTGAAAAACAGCACGCAGAGAAATCTGCGGCAACTCTGGCTACAGCGGTGGTTGATGATCCGAACGGTTATGGACGTATAATTCGTGGTGAGGATGGATCGATTAAGTGTATCGTCGAGCATAATGACTGCGACGAGGAGCAGTTGAAAATTAGAGAGATCAATCCGAGCTATTATATATTCGAGAAGAAGGCCCTTTTTGATGCTCTTGAGCAGGTTCGGCCTGACAATGCCAAAAAAGAGTATTATCTTACGGACGCAATTGCTATCATTATCGAATCGGGTCGTAAGGTTTCTGCGGTTAGGGCAGTTCGTTCCGAAGAGGCTATAAGCGTTAACACGAAGGAACAGCTTGACCGGATGAATGAAATAATGGTTGAAAGAGTCGAAGGATCGAATTCAACCGCAACAGGAAAAAAAGCAGGTTAGTGCATAGACTAAGGACCAGTCGAAAGGCCTAAGAAGTGATGTTTTTAAATGACAATTTGAAGATATTCAGCGGTACGAGTAATCCGGAGCTTTCGGCTTTGGTATGCAAGTACCTTGGAATTCCTCTCGGTGGAGCCAAGATCGAGCGTTTTCCGGATGGTGAAAAGGCGCTTAAGCTGGAAGATGATGTTCGCGGACGTGATTGTTTTGTGATTCAGTCCACATGTCGTCCTGTTGATGAGAACCTGATGGAGCTTCTGATATATCTTGATTGTCTTCGTCGAGCGAGTGTTCGCCGTATTACGGCGGTGATTCCTTATTTCGGATACGCGAGGCAGGACCGTAAAGATGAAGGTCGTGTTCCTATAACGGCCAAGCTTGTTGCGAATCTGATCACAACAGCGGGGGCCGATCGAGTTCTTGCGATAGATTTGCACGCAGCTCAGCTTCAGGGTTTTTTCGATATACCGGTAGATCATCTGATGGGTGAGCTTGTTCTGAGCAGGTATTTCCATGATAAGAAGATAAAAAATCTGACTATCGTTTCTCCTGACGTTGGCAATATGAAGACGGCGGCACGGTATGCTTCGCGTCTTGCCGGCGATCTTGCGATCGTTCACAAGAGGCGTGTCAGCGGCAGCGAAGTTGAAGCCGAGGAGATAATCGGCGAGGTAGAGGGCAGAAATATTCTGATGTGCGATGATATTATTGCGACGGCGGGCACGGTTTGCAACGCAGTGCGAATGGTCAAGGAACGTGGCGCCGAACGTATCTATGTGGGAGCTACTCACGGAGTACTGGCATCGCAGGCTATTGATCGTCTCGATGAGGCCCCGATAGACGAGGTTATTGTTACCGACACAATACCTCTTAGCGGTAAGGCAAAAAAGATGAAAAAGATAAAGGTGTTGACGGTTTCTGAGATGTTGGGTGAAGCAATTAAACGGATCCACCGAGACGAATCTGTGAGCAGTCTTTTTAATAGTTTTTGATAAAGAAGAATTTGAAATCTCATTTGTATAAAGATTGAAGCGAGGCATATATGGAAGATACATTGGTATTAAAAGCAGAAAAACGAGATAAAACGGGTACCAGTTCCGCGGTGAAGGTTCGCAAGGCCGGGCGAGTTCCCGGAATAGTTTATGGTCACAAGAAAGAGTCGATAGCGGTTTCTTTTGATGCCCATAGCCTTGTTCAGAGTTTGCATCGCGGTAGTCGATTGTTCGATATTCAAATAGGCAGGAAGAAAGACAAGGTGTTGCTGAAGGATGTTCAGTATGATTATCTTGGCAAGGACATCATTCACATCGATTTAATCCGTGTTGATGTTAGTGAGTTGGTCAAAGTGACAGTTCCGATAGAGCTTAAAGGTATTGCCAAGGGCACACATGAAGGAGGAATTATCGAGGAGCACATGGATCATCTGGAAATAGAGTGCAAGGTAACCGATATGCCCGATGTTATTGTCGTATTAGTAAAGGATATCGGTGTCGGTGATGCTCTTCATGCCGGAGATGTAGAATTGCCTGAAGGTGTTGTTTTGGTAACGCCTACTACTCAGGTAATAGTGACTTGCAGTCTTGTAGCCGCGGCCAAGAGTACCGAAGAGCTTGAAGAAGAGGTTCCTGCAACTCCGGAGGTTATCGGTGAGGTCAAAGAAGAAGGTTCAGAAGAAGAGACGTCTAAGTAGAGTTATTATTGAGAATTGGTGCCGAGAGCAAATGGTATGTCAGAAATCAGGATGGTTGTGGGCCTTGGTAATCCGGGCGTTGAATATGTCGGAACGCGACACAATCTTGGTTTTGAAGTAGTTGATAGTTTAGCCGAGTTTTTGAAAATAGATACTCGACAGAAGAAATTCGGGTGTTCTTTCGGCTCGTGTGAATATAGCGATAAGAAGTTAATATTGTTAAAGCCCCTGCTTTATATGAATCGTAGCGGTCAGGCTGTTGCTACGGCAGTTGGTTTCTATAAACTCGAACTTGAGGATCTGCTGGTAGTAACAGATGATATGGCGCTTGAGCCCGGAGTAATTCGTATTCGTACGAAAGGCTCATCGGGCGGTCATAACGGTCTTGGTGATATAATAGAGAAGCTTGGTACGACAGAGTTCGGTAGGCTTCGTATAGGTATCGGACAAAGCCTGGGCAATGATGTAGATTATGTCCTTGGCAGGTGCGGTGAGGATGAACGAGGGCTGCTTGAAGAAGCAGTTATTTCGGCTCGCCAGGGAGTTTTGAGTTGGATAGAAAATGGTATGGAAACGGCAATGAATCGTTTTAACTGAATAATTGGACTTGGAAACAAGAAAGAATATTGGAGGTATTAGAATTGAAAACTTTTGCACCAAAGTTATATGAGGCAATGTTTCTGGTAGATTCTGCCAAGGCGGCAGCGGACTGGGACGGTATCCAGGCGAGCATAAGGAGCCTTCTTGGAAAATGCGATGCCGAGATATTGTCGTTGAAGAAGTGGGACGAGCGTCGTCTTGCTTATGATATTTCCCGTCAGAGTCGTGGAACTTACATTCTGTGCTATTTCAATGGCGACGGTCAGAAAATTGGCGACCTTGAGCGTAACGTTCAACTCAGCGAAGATATTCTCCGCGTTCTTATTCTTCGCGGGGATCATGTCAAGCCAGAAGACTTAGAGAAGGATACGCCATCTACTCGTGTAGAAAAGGCCCAGCAGGCGGCAGAAGAGGCAGCCAAAGCTAAAGCTGCAGCGGCAGAAGAATCCGCCGAAGCTAAAGCGGAAACTGATGAAGCGGTTGTGCCAGCAGAGTCTGAGGAGTCAGCCGAAGCTAAGGATGCGGTTGTGCCAGCAGAGCCAGCCGAAGTTAAAGCGAAGCCTGATGAAGCGGTTGTGCCAGCAGAGTCAGCCGAAGTTAAAGTAGAACCTGAAGAGATCGCATCTTCCGAGGAAGAAACAGCATCGGTTGAGACATCCGAAGAACCTCCGGCAGCGGTCGATAGTGAGGCCTCGGCAGAGAATAAAGAAGAAGCAGAGGATGAAGAAGTACCGGATATGTTTTCAATTAAGCCGGAAGTTGACGAATCGGAGGAGACGGAAAAGCTGTCTGAATAGTTAAGACGGTGGGGTTAGCCCCACCTTAGAATCTGCCTGAAGGGATAGTAAATATAATGAACCATGGTCCTTTTCAGGAGATAGAAATAGAAGGAGTTTATTATGGCCAATCTAAATAAGGTTATGCTAATTGGCAATCTGACTCGTGATCCACAGTTGTCATATCTACCGAGCCAGACGGCGGTCGTTGATTTCGGGATAGCGACAAACAGAAAGTGGAAGGGCCAGGATGGTCAACAGCATGATGAGACTTGTTTTATCGATTGTCAGGCATTCGGGCGCCAGGCTGAGACCATTAACAAATATCTGAGCAAGGGTCGTCCTGTTTTTATCGAAGGCAGACTCAAATTTGATACCTGGACTGCTCAGGATGGCAACAAGCGTAGCAAACATCGCGTTACAGTTGAGAGTTTCCAGTTTCTCTCCAGTGGTGGTGGTCAGGGTCAAGGTGGCCAGGGTCAGGGTGGTGGTGGATCCAATAACATGTCCGGTGGATCTCAAGTTCAGGATAATTCGCAGCCTGGTGGAGAATCATCGGGCGGTCATGATGATATACCGTTTTAAGGATCAGCATGGGCAACAAGTTGCCCATCCTACAAGGTGACCGGTTGGTCAGTTTGAAAAGTAAAAGATTGTGGATTCGGCCTTTGGCCGAGATTAGGTCAATAGAAAGGTAAGAAATGAGACCAAGGGAACCAAAGAATAACAAGCGGCGTGATAATAAGCGTCAGGCGGGTATGCGTGAGCAGACTCAATGTCGATTTTGCCGTCGCGGCGAGAAGTATGTTGACTACAAAGATATCGATACACTTGTGAAGCTGTTGACGAACCGAGGAAAAATATACTCTCGTAAGCGCAGCGGTAATTGTGCGTCCTGCCAGCGTAAGGTAAAAATAGCCATTAAGCGTGCGCGTTATATAGGATTGCTTCCTTTTACGACATAGTTTAATATGGCCAAGAAGAATATTAGTGTAATAAGGGGTTAAAGATGTCTAACGGGATGAAGGTTTTGCTTTGCGAAGATGTTAAGAATCTTGGCTGGCTTGGTGATATAGTTGAGGTAGCGACTGGTTATGCGAGGAACTATTTGATTCCTCAGGGTCTTGCAAAGAAAGCGACTAAGGATAATATCCGTGCGCTAGCCCAGGAAAAAGCCCATCGTTCTGAAGCGAGGATCCAGGAGCGTAAACGTCTTGAGAAGGCGGCGACGGCGGTCGAAGGCGCCGAGGCGGTTCTTGCGGCCAAGGCCAACGAGCAGGGTCACTTATTCGGATCTGTGGGAGCCTCAGAAATAGCCGGTAATCTTCGTGAACAGGGATTCGAGGTTGCCGACGAGATAGTTGTACTTGATGAGAATATCAAAGAAATTGGTACTTCACAGGTTGTTCTGAAATTTGGCGAAGATTTGACAGCTACAGTCAATGTTGTTGTTGTTACCGAAGGTGGCGATGTAACAGGCTCAGATAAAGCCGAATCGGGGGCCGAGGCTCAAAAAGAGGCTTCGGAACCGAAAGAAAGTTGATTTTTTTAAAATTATTGTTTGACAGGTGGTCTATAAGTTCTACAATAGAAGTAGATTCACGGGGGTCGGGCGTTTCTCCTCTTTCCTCTCCCTCCGCAAGTCCGACCCCGTTTTTTTTGTTTGTGAGATATTGAGGGCAAGTTTGGTAAGAATGGCATAATAGAGTAAAAAATTGATTCACAAGGGGTCGGGCGTCTCTCCTCTTTCCTCTCTCCCTCCGCACATAGTCCGGCCCCCTTTTTTTTATGCGCGGAAAATAAGAATCTGTAATCTCCATCGCCTGTCCTTCGGGTTCCGATGGACTCGGGACTGCCACCCTACGGCCCCATTTTTTTCGTCGCTCGTGGTTCTGGTTCGTTGGTCGTATTTTTTTTATTGATCGATGACGCGCCATGTCGGGGGTGTTAGTTCTGGTATTAGCCATTTGGCCGAGCAACGATGGCACTTTGCCATGTCTGGTCTTCTTTGTTTTCCGCAGTTTGAGCATGTGACCAGGGTGATGTTTGGTTTGGTCAATCTGTAGGTTATATATGCAACCAAACCGAATGCAGCGGCGGCAAGCATCCAGCAGAACCTTGTATTTTCTGAGAGGCCAATTCGGAGTGCATCGCTATTTATACGCCATGCAAAAAACACCGCTAATGCTATGCCCGGAGCAAGAAGCATCAGGGCTTCGATGAATCTGATAAGTGGTTTTTCATCGTTACCTCTTGCCTTCATTGCGGTAAATGAATTTGGCAGCAGAAACATCGCCCTGTATCCGGTTGTTGCTTCGATGCTGTTAGCAGTTAAGAAGGAGATAATACTTAGTATAGGCGGGTGAATATTTTCTGTTGAGTATTTTACAATAGTCCAGAATGGAGCCCATGGTTGATCGGAATATATTGCTATTGCGGTGGCTTTGTCTCTGTGGGCGTAATCATATCTTATTTCTGAATGTTTTACTCTGATGCGTTTCGCGTTTTCATCGAAGACTGCCAGTGCCATTGCGGTACCTTCTCTGGATATTGTAGCGACGCAAATTCCCCGATGTTCTAACGTCCCGTTGTCTTTTCTGATAGCTACGGAGTTGATCTTATAACTCCATAAATCGTCAGGTGCGGCATATTGTGTATCGTCGCTTTGATAGAGACTTTCAGGGAGAACCAGGTATCCGGCGGGGCCGGCGAAGCGCAGAGTTTCTTTGTCGAGCAAGTCGATTCTTCCGGATTCGTCGAGGACCAGGGCGTAAGGGTTTACATGGGTGGCAATCATAGTAATATCTTTCATTTGCTGCTTTGTCCGGTTTGGGTCTTTCTCGTCGGGGACTGTAATCATTCTTCCCGGCGGCCGGATATTAATGTACAAACGAGAGAGATCATTGTCGGAATTTTTTTCGAGATACTGTATTTGTACAGGGTTGTGCTTGTCATCCGTTGGTATTTCGGGGCCCTTAGTGACTTTCATTCTGTTGAAGTCAACGCTGAAAAATCGCCTTAGTTTTCGGTCAAATATCAGTTGAGCCCTATGTGTGATAGGATCAATGAATCTGCCGAGTTCTTCGCCCGGTATTTCTGAAATTCCATCGGGGCCGATGTAAAGATGCATTTGTATAAGCTCTGTTGTTTCGTTCCATCTTTTCACATAAGTGCTGTCCAAGACGAGCAGACCCGACTTGTTGTCAAAGTAATAAGCACTGTTGTTGCGCTCGTCTTCATAATTGTGGCTGATGCCACTCGAGAGTCTTCCACCGGGCTGTCGGTCCAGAAAGTAGTCAGGTGCTCCAAGGGCTTTAACCGGATCAAAACTGCCACTTACGGTGATCTGAGAATGGATGAAGTTGTCGCATGGGTCATTCTCAATATCATCCGGTATGAGTCCGGAGGGCCTAATGGTGATTTCTCTTGCCCGGCCCGGCATGATTTCATACAGGGTGGTCTCGGATATAAGCCTGCACCAGAACATTGGTATTAAAATCAGTGTCAGGACAATGAAGCCTGCGGCAATAATTTTCACTGTATCGTTTCGCAAAAAACACATGGTTGTATTCCTAAAGAATATTTGAGGTAAATTTCTGCCAGGTTCTTGTTAGTGATGCGGTTATGAATAGCAGAAGTATTATCCAGAGTTCTGGCCCGAAACCTTTTATGACAATCATAGAGCCAAGGATTATTGTAAAAACAAGACCTCCGATTACCGGGCCAACCAGGGTTGAAGACCAGCCGAGTTGTAATCCGATGCAGTAACAGGCAAAACCGGTCAGGAAAACCGCTATGAATATTTCACTGACGTAGGCCGGGTAAGCCGGGTAGGGTAACGGGTAGATTTTCATTATGAAGATTGCTGTTATGGCCAAAGGGATGAGCAGGATTAAAATCGCGAGTATTGCAGTGATGATTCTTGCGATGAGGATTTGATTTCTTGATACGGGCAGGGTCGTTAGGAAGAAGGATATTTTAGCATTTCTATCGATCCTCATTTGACTTACGCCCATTGCCACAAAACCTGATATTAAGATAACCGAGGTCGGCATCAGAAGTGCTAAAGCAGCAATATGGACATCCTTTTGTCCGATGTTGTGTGCGATTGAAAGGGCCGTTATAACCAGTGCCATCGCAAAGAGTGCCGCGGCGAGAAAGTACACGGCGTTATCCCGAATTTCTCTTTTTAGTAAGGTCAACATGTATGTTTCTCCCAGTTAAGGCTGGTAAATAGGTTGGTGTTGTGGTTTTGTGCATTCAATGAAGATGTCTTCGAGGGACATCGGTATTTCGGTGCAGTCCGAAGGTCCGAAGGTGTCGACTATGGCCTGTTTCTGCTGGTTCCAGTTTGCTACGGTGATTGTAAGCTCTCGCCCTTGTATTTGCTGATTTACGATTTCTGTCATGTGCAGAACAGATGGTGCCATCTTTGGGAAGATGAATCGAAGTTTTTTTACTCTTTTCTTTAATTCTTCAAGGTGGCAATCGACAACGAGCTTTCCTGCTGCGAGAACTCCAATTCTGTCGGCGATGCGTTCGACGTCGCTTAGTATGTGTGAGCTAAAGAGGATTGTTCTTCCGTCTTTTTGCAGCAGATCCACGGCGAGTTCGAGGAATTGTCGGCGAGCGACGGTATCGAGTCCGAGGGTCGGATCGTCGAGAATGAGCAGTTCGGGCTCGATTGCCATTGCCAGCGAGAGGTTCAATTGTGCCCTCATTCCCATAGAAAGGTCCTTGATTTTTCTCTGGGTGGGCAGTCGGAAGGTTTGCATCAGATGATTGAAGAAATTATCGTTCCAGTTCATGGCCAGATCTTTGCAAATTCCAATTAAACGGCTAACTCGATAGCTCTGTATGAGATTGTGTGCTTCGGCGACATATCCGATTCTGCCGCGGAGTTCGGGTTTGAGACTGGCTGAATCGGAACCTAAAAGTGAAGTTTTGCCCCGGGTGGGCGAATCGAGTCCGAGCAGGATCCTTATTATGGTTGTTTTTCCTGCTCCGTTTCTTCCGAGCAGACCGTAGATGCAGCCATTGGGTATATTGAGGTCAATACCGTCGAGAACGCATCGGCCGTCGTAGAATTTGACGAGATTTTCGATTTTTATGGGATTGCTATTCATTTTGTTTGTCCTTTTTGTCGGTCAGGTTGAATTTTTCGAGTACAGTTTCGAACCAATTTACCAGAGAATCCCGATCAATCTGCATGTGAAAGGCCTCGACAATGGCCATTTCGAGTTGTTCCGAGACTATTTTTCTTTTTACGGTTCTGCTGAGATTGCTGTCAATATCGGCGATAAATGCCCCTGCGCCGGGTTTTGTGTTTATGATTCTCTCCTGTTCGAGTTGTTTGTATGCCTTTGCGATGGTGTTTGGATTGATGGCGAGCTGGAGTGCGAGTTCCCTGACGGTTGGTAGTTTTTCGTCCTTTATAAGCCTGCCAAGGGCGATATCGCGTTTGACCTGGTCGATGATCTGGATGTAAACAGGCCTTGTAGAAGTATTATTTATTCGAAACTGCATTGTAAAACCTCGACACTTGTACTACTTCAACTATTACAACTATAACATAAATCAGGAAGCCTGCAAGTAAAAAAAAAAGATTTTTTTAATTTTTTTTTGGTCTTAAAAACCTCAAATGTGTGATATATTTAGTAGGTTAGCCTTGACGTATGTAATGAAATCGGTTCTATTTGTATTCAAATTAGCAAGGGGAGAAGTTTTTGACTTTGAAGCTTTGACAATTTGATGGGACGAGAAAAGGGATTTTAAGATCGAGATATTGTTTGGAAAGGATTTAACGATGCGAACTGTCAAACTCATTTGCCTGTTTTTGTTCATTATTTGTATTAGTCTGCTTGTCGGTTGCGTTTCAGAACAGCAGTATAAAGACGCGCAGGCCCAGAACGCGATTCAGCAGCGGCGTCTAGCCGGTCTTGACAGCAAGCTAAAAGCGGCCGAGTTAGAGCTTATCCAGTTAAGAACTCAGCTTGACGAGGCTAAGGATGGCGGCGATATCAATGTTGAGTCTCTGCGGAAAGAAATCGGCGTACTGGAGCGTGCCCTTGCGGAAAAGAAGGCAATGATTGCGAAAATGCGCGGTCAGCTTCTCGGAGGAATCGTATTGCCGGTAGAACTTAGCGTGATGCTTGAGGAGTTTGCCAACAGTCAGGATATGGTGACATACGACGCGAGCCGTGGTCTTGTGAAATTCAAGAGCGATTTGCTTTTTGAAAAGGGTAGTTCGATAGTTGCTTCCGATGCCACTTCAGCGGTTAAGTCTCTTTGTAGTATTATGAACACAACTCAGGGTTTGCAGTTCGATATTATAGTAGCCGGTCATACTGACGATATGCGAATTAGCCGTCCTGCAACGAAAGCGAAGCATCCTGACAACTGGCACCTTTCGGCTCATCGAGCGATATCTGTTCTCAATATAATGACGGCTACCAGCGTCGATCCCAAGCGAGTGAGCGTTCGCGGCTTTGGTCAATATAGGCCTATTGAGCCGAATGCCCCTGGTAATAAGGGCAATGCGAAGAACCGCCGGGTTGAGATATATATTGTTCCACAGGGAACTTAATCGTATCCCGGCGCGCCGGGATCTCCGCTTCGCTTCGATATCGCGTGTAGTTGTGGTTGGGCTTTTTAGTTATGGTAGAGCGTACATTGGTGATCATCAAGCCTGACGGTGTACAGCGGCATCTGGCGGGCGAAATAATTAGTCGGTTTGAGAAAAAGGGTCTTAAACTGGCAGGGGCGAAATTTATCCAGCCATCCCAGGAACTTTGCGGTGAACTTTACGCGATGCATAAGGGCAGGAGTTTTTATGAAGGTCTGGTTAATTATCTTTCTTCAATGCCTGTTCTTGTGATGGTTTGGGAGGCCGAAGGAGTTATCGAGATTGTTCGTCGGATGCTTGGTGCTACGTTTGGTTACCAGGCTGAGCCCGGGACGATTCGTGGTGATTTTAGCGCATCTAAAGGATATAATCTGGTTCACGGTTCTGACAGCCCTGAATCTGCGAAGCGGGAAATAGGACTCTTTTTCAAAGCCGAAGAGATCGTCGATTACGAATTCAGCGATGCGCAGTGGCTTTATGGTCGCAATGATTGATTATTGACTTTAGCAAAGGCATTGAATGGCTAACGAGGGGCTTTGGTCGCAGTTTATTGAGCTTGACGGGTGCCAGACTGCGCGTCGTGGTGCGTGTCAGTGGGATGAGGATTCTGGTTGCCTTTTGATTCGGTTTCTAAACAAGCAATACACGGTCGATCCATCGGAGCAAAAGATTTGCCTCGAAGACGGTTCGGGGGCATCGTTTGGTGATGAACTTTGCATTCTGGCTTATCTAATTAATTCCAAGGATATACCTCTTTCCGATAAGCTGACGCCGGGTCAAAAGCTGGTCGGTGGACAGTTTTTCTTTCGCGGGCATCATTCATTGCCTACGGAGAAGTTAACTAAAGCATTCGGGGAGGATCCGAAGCGTCTTTTGAATGCAGCCGAAACACTTAATGCCAGTGTGTGCGATTTCGGAGACGCATCGTTGCGAGTTCAGATTCTTCCGCGATTACCTTTGACCGTTATGATATGGGGTGGCGATGAGGAATTCGAGGCCCGGTCATCGATACTTTTCGACGAAACAGCTGCTTCTCAGATGCCTCTTGACGCATTGTTGATGGCGGTAGAACTGGCCGTTAAAGCGATGATCCAATCCGCAAATTAGAAATAACAAACCTCAAGTTTGCGCAATATTTTTGTTTGTTAAAAGATACGCAATAGCCTGCTAATATCGCTAAGAAAGTAAGGGTGGGCGTTTTTTTTATTCTATGGGATCAAATGGCCATGCCATTTGGAATCCTTCGTCGGCGTTTTCGGGTCCGATGCGTACCCAGTCCACGTGTCCATCGGCATATACGACGTTGGCTTTTCCGGAATTTAAGTCTCCGCTCTTCATTGAATGGAAGGTTCCAAAAGAATCGCTGATATTTTCAGGCCCGTAGGGGGGATAGCGAAAGAGTAAAAGTGTGTCATTGAGGACCGCATCACTTATGCCGGGGACTATCCACATGTTCTCCTCCGAGAACATAAAGATTCGTCCCGGATTTCTAAGCTGTGTAAGTTTGAGTGCCCCGTCATACATCATCATGCCTAAATACGCATTCATGCTGTACGCATAACTTGGAGTAATTGGTATGGAAGGATCATGGAATGGATGGTTTTGTCCTTTTTGCTTTGAGAGCCTGTAAAAAGTCGGGCACATGTGTATTTTCATTGTCGTATTTTTGGGCCATAGTATCCCGTCGGGTGTCAAAGAGGCATTGTGCCACTGACAGCACTTTGGACCCATCCGCGATGCCTTCGCATCCATATAGAGCCAAACGTGCGGATCAGGGAAATAGAACTCGTTATCGTCCATGTATGTGATCGCAGCGAATCCGTATTGTCGGAGGTTCGATCTGCATGTCACTGCGTTTACCTGTTCTTTTGCCATTTGCAGAGCGGGTACCAGCAGAGCCATTAATAATGTAATGACAGCAATGACCACCAGGAGTTCTATGAGTGTGAAGGCATTGCGTTTCATGATTATTTTATTATCTCTGAGATTTATTTCAAATTCGTAGCGGTATTATCTGAAAGTGCATTCGGTTGGTTAGTTATAGTTACGGTCTGTTTTTGACCGAACACCAGGAGCATAAGTCGGATAAAATGTAAGCCCATTACAAGTGCGAACAATAAGAGAAATGGCATAGCAGCCATCGCCGGGGCAACGGCAGAGCCCATAGATGTGCCGATTTTTGCAAGCATAGGCGCATGGGCTTCAAATGTTAATGGTTTTCCAAGACACCAGATAAGCAGTCTGGCTTCGGCGTATAGGGAAAGAATAATAAACGCAGATAAAGACATTGCCGAGGCGACTATTTTCCAGTGGCGTGCTTTGTTTGTTCCTGTTAGCAATCGTCGCAATTGAAACAGGGGCATGTATATTGCGAGAAGAATGTAAAATACAGCTCCGATACCAGTTCCAGGAAGTCCTACGGTCATAGTTAATGTCCTTTCTCGTAAACCATAAGTCGTCGTCTCATCACGATTTCCGACCAAAGTGCGGCGAGCATAAATAGTCCGTTTACAATCCTTAGTACAAAGAAACATGGCAGGCTGACGATGACTTTTCCCAGTTCTCTCCGCTGGAAACCTTTGAACAGGACGGGTCCTGCTACTGCGGGCGCATCTATCAGATAGCCAAGCAGGAATACCGGATGTATAAGAACCGCCAGTACCGGCAGTAGCAGTAAATAAAACAATGATGCTACAATCGCGTCCCAGAGTGCCACTGCAACTAACGTACGCAGATACGACTGCTTTAGAAGCCCTCGCCAGTGCAGAACTACGTTCTGTACGAAACCATGTGACCAGCGTCGAAGCTGCTTGCTCATAAAATTATAATTGTGCGGTTCGACCGGGTAACACACCGCCTCAGGCACAAAGCGTACCCGCCTGTTTGCATTGTAGAAACTCCATGTTAGATCCATGTCTTCTGCCAATGTTCTGTTTGACCAGCCGCCGTTACTTAGAAGAGCCTCTGTTTTGTATGCCGAGAAACAACCCGAAGAGATCAAAGGTTTCTCGTAGAAGTCCTGAATCGGCTTGTAAAAGGTGAATGCAAAGAGATACTCGATATATCTTCCCCGCTCCCAGACTGTTGTGACATTCCGGGGCAGGACAAAACCACATGCGGCCGAAATAGAGTCATCATCAAAGGCCTCCATGATTTTCTCTACGGCATCGGGAGCCAGTGTGGTATCGGCATCGACTGCCATGGTATATTCGGTCTTTACGAAGGGCAGAGCGTAGTTTTGTGCCCCGGCCTTGGATCCGGTGTTTTCCGGAGGACGCAGGACCGTCACTCCCAACTTCCTTGCTGCATCACCGGTGCCGTCACTGGAGAAATCGTCGATGACGATTATTTCCTTTGGTGGTAAAGTCTGGTTCTGGAGGCTGCGAACTGTCTCGGCGATGTGGTCTCGTTCATTGTAAGCAGGGATCATAATCGTCAGGTCACACTGCTGCGGTTGGATTTTCGAGGTAATTTCCTGCGATTCGGGAATGGATTGACCTGAAGATTTTGAGTTACTCTCGGACACAGATTTCTGATCTGCCATACTCGTCTCACTCCTCCTTGTTACATGCCCGTCACAAACTCAACCGTATGAGCTAAAGACGAGCCCAAAATTATAATAGAAACACCCTGGAACCTGGGAGTTTATAGAACGAGTGCCACCAAATTACCACCTATGCGGAAATACACATTCGCTCTACGAAGATACCGATCATCCTTGACAGGGCTCCCTTATAAACGACTCAATAATATTATTACCGAAATACTTCGCAAAGTCAAGGTTTTTAGTGATTTTTTCCACAAATCCATCAGCATTTTTATCTTGCAGATTCCGGGTGAAAGCGTATTTTCATTGCCTGGAGCTTGCTAAAAGTTATAATTAAAGTCAATCGATAAACATTTATTTTTCCGGGGGCTTTGATATGGGTCTTAAAATAGCGATTGGCGGTAAGGGCGGGGTTGGTAAGACTACTGTTTGCGGTGTGTGGGCGAAATTATTTGCCGAGGATGGATTTGATGTATTGGCACTTGATGCTGATCCGAATACTACGTTAGGCTTTGCATTTGGTTTGGCTCCTGAGAAGAATCCAGCAGCTCTTATAACGATGAAGAAGCTTATTGCCGAGCGAACTGGGACCGACAAGGATAGTATTGGGGCGTATTTCAGGCTAAATCCGCAGGTAAGCGATTTGCCGGAGAAGCATTGGGTTGAGGTATGTAAAACGGATTCCGGTCATGCGGTTAAGCTGCTTGTTCTTGGTGCAATAACGCAGGCCGGGGGCGGATGCGCTTGTCCTGAGGGGTCCTTTTTGAAGGCTTTGCTTAGCTATACGATGCTCCAGCGTCAGGAGTTGGTTTTGGTTGATCTTGCTGCTGGTGTTGAGTTTATGGGGCGGGCGAGTATAGCGGGTATTGATGCACTTGTCGTGGTAGTCGAGCCTGGGGGTCGGAGTATTGAGACTGCTAACAATATTGCCAAGATGGGTAAAGACCTCGGAATTAAGCAGGTAGCGGGGATTTTGAACAAGATAACGAGTGAGGCCCAGGCCGAGACGGTGATTTCTCAGTTGGAGGTTCCGGTTTTGGGTAGTATTGCTTATAATCCGGCGATTCAGGAAGCGGATTTGCAGAATATCGCGGTTTTTGACGCTGATGATGAGCTTTTGGATGTTTTGAGGGTTGCAAAAGATAAACTAAAAGGGCTGATTAAGGGGTAAAAGAATGATCTTTTGGATCGTTTGAGGGTGGCAAAAGATGAGTTAAAAACGCTGATAGGGGGGTAAAAAACGGCAAAAACGGGTGATTTTTTGGCTCTTCGGAATAATTTGTGGGTAAGTTCTCAGTCCGCCCTGGAATGGGCAAAACAGTTCGGGGCCCCACAGGGCAAAATTACCCCCCTGGCATCCCTAATTTGGCCCTGTGCCC
>SDBT01006873.1_pt1 | contig 18821 bp, 17 predicted proteins | sample 2277101 | NCBI WGS metagenome assembly SDBT01 (sample SAMN10404973, study PRJNA504765) | marine sediment metagenome | isolation source: marine sediment core GS10_PC15, 103 cmbsf | place: Arctic Ocean: Southern Knipovich Ridge | collected 2010
TAAGATATTACGACGAGATGCAGGTCATAGAAAGCGAATTTGTACATTAAGCCAAAATATGGTATAATATACTTGTTATTCCAAACAAATATTATGAAATGTTCTTGTAAGCAGAAAATTTCTGCATGTATTAATGAAAAGGTCTCTACGCATGTAGGAGCCTGCTTTGCCGCATCTGCCCTATCTTTATTGGTAGTAATAGTTGCTCAAGGTCCTCTTACGGCATCTGTGATTACAATGACTGAAAATTCCACTGAGGATTTTTATGTACCAACGTCGTACGAACCTCCAAAGGAAGATTATGATAGTACATACGAGTATGTACCGGGTGAAGATCCTGTTATTCCATATCTTAACGATACTCCCTATGAGGAACCATATAATCCTCCTACTACTGAACAGTGGAATCCATCTGTAGAGGAGGAGCCAACGTTCTCAGGAGATTGTTATGAAGGAGCGCAGAAGGATGATGGGTGTAATATTTGTATTTGTGGAAGTAATGGAATGTGGATATGCACAATGCGTGCGTGTGAAGATAAGCCGCACTATGCACCAACATCTGATGGTGGCCCTGGTTACATTGATTCTGATGCAATATATAACGTAAAGAATGATCTCGAACGTATTCGTAAGGAGATGGGTAAGATGGAGCACGAAGTTGCGAGGATGGGTAAAAATGGCATGGATGTTGGGCATCTCAAAAGCCTTCTGGATAAATTACGTGAAGCAATTAATAATGTTGAAGGTCAAAGCGATCCGGATGAAGCACAATGGGCTATGGATGATGTTCGGGATATCCAGAACGAATTCTGGGATTTAATGAAAGGTGTCAATCAGCAATATCACAAAGTCGAAATGGAAAACCAGCTTGGGAAGCAATGCCATGAATTTAAGCGCGAAGCAGAGCGTGTAGGAGAAAAAAATGCTGATGTTTCTGAGCGTATTCGCGGTCTAATTTCTGAATGCGAAAGAATAGTAGAAGATGTAAAAAAATTACTGTCTGAAGATAGTGATAACTGGGAAGTAGAAGAAAAGCTCCGTTCACGCATGGAAGATCTCTGGAGAAAGTTTAAAGACATAATGCGCAGTGAATGGGAAATGGATGACTGTGCTCATGCAAAGCAAGCACTTAATGATGCAGAGAATGGCATTTCTGTAGAAGCACCACGCATGATTGATTCTATTAGAGAAAGTCATCCTGAAACTGCAGCGGATCTGGAACGTCTCCTTAAAAAGGCAAAAGGAATCACACAGGAAGCTCGTGGCAAACTGGAAGGAGATCAATGCAAAAAGGCTATCCATCTTCTAGATAAGATCCATTTTGAGATTGCTGAAAAGTTTATACGTATTCTTAAAGAGTCAGATATGGATGAATCATTCATCCAATCGAAATTCGGTAATATGGAAGATGACTACGATCGCTTCTACGAAGAATCCAATTTCGGTGATGGTATGGAGCGCGATGATGTAATGCGTCACTTCAGGGAAAACGATTATGGAGTAGAGGATATTAGTTTTATGAAGAAGATTCCTGTGGAAGTTATAGAGGAATATCTCCGAAACCAGCAGCAGGGAGTCAGTTCTGATATTGTTCAATATGCATCCGAAGCAGATCTGGATGCAACGGAAGTGCAAGATCTCATGCGTGTGAAGAATGAATTGCTCCAGGAATTAAAATATCTCAAAGAACAAGTTAGCTCTTTAAGAGAAGAATTAAAGGACATAGTATCGCAGGTTGAGAAGTACAACTTCAGTAGAGGAACTGCAGGTGAAGCAAAACGTTTCATAGAAGAAGATCTTCCAAACCTATCCCGTGCAGAAGCAGAAAAGAGGCTGAATGTCATTAAGACAGCGGCACGTGAAGAGAAATTCAGAGATGGTATTATTCCATTTAAGGATACAGATGATGACCAGTGGTTCACGCCGAGTGCGGCACGGGCTAAGGCTGCAGGACTTGTGAAGGGAACAGGTGAATCCGGTGGAGCTAACCTTGAACCTGCGCGCGCGACCAATGTCGCTGAAGCGGCTACGCTCTTTGCGCGATTGGCTGGAACAATTCGAACTGATGCTGTTCCTTCCTCAGCCATAGGAAACCGCCTTCCGGCCTGGGCACAGCCTGCAGCCGGAACACTAGAGGAACATGGTGTTGATCTGGATGCCATCTTCGGAAGTTCCAGTACTGCTAGTACCAACGTCACGCGCGGCCAGATTGCACTTCTCTTGCATTCTGTCCTACCGCTTGGTGAAGTTGATGAACAAGAAGCGAATGTCTTCACAGACATCAATCAAGCAGATGCAGTAACACGAGCAGCCATTGCTGCCGTGAGGAGCGCCGGTATTATGGAAGGCCAGGGAGATGGCTCCGGCCGCTTTGGCGTCAACGATCCGCTCAACCGTGCAGAACTCGTTACGATTCTTAAGAGAGCGATGGAGCAGTAGTTATTATTAAAAAGAAAGCCCTCGGGATTCCGGGGGCTTTTTTTAATTCTGCTATATTGCGTTTGGTACATTAGATGTCAATATTTATTCTCACTAAGATAGGGGTAAACTATTTTACTAGAAATAGTCCTTCCTTCCTCTTTTTATGAAAAAGATCATTGTACTACTCATTCCGATTTTTGCTCTCACTGCTTGTGGTCAGTCAGTTTCAGATAATGACACTCTTGCCGATACTCCGGATAATATCGTTCTTATTGCTCCTGACGAAGCATGGCCGGAAATTTGCAGAATACAATTTGATTTTACAGAGGATTTCCCGATGGAAGCAGTTTATCCAAAATCAGTACCGATTGACGGAAGAGTCCGCAAAGAAAAAGGGTTTGATGGATTTGAGGCTAGTTTTTGTACGAAAGATACTATAAAAAATATTGTCGCTTGGTATAAGGATAAATATGAACCGCTGGGATATAAGCATTCCAACATAGGAACAATTCACTTTTGGAAAAAGAATAAAAAATCGGTTTTCTTAGATACCTATAAAGAGTTTGGTGAATATGTTCAGTATGAATTGACTGTTCGTTAGTACCTGAGTAATTGGTTTTGATTGCTGTTGGAAAGATTAATTCTGCGATGGTGCTGCCGTTGTCATCATTCTTCGCCTGTGCTCCCTTCGCGATTTGAACAAATTCCACTGATTTATATTGCAAAACATTTTTGAGATTGCTTCAATGTGCCAATGACTGCAGGAGAAAGCGCCGCAGACCCCATACCCGTCTGGATTCCAGACGAGTGGAGTGAACTTAAATCTGCTGTTATGAGGGAATCCGGAGAGAGTGAACAAAATGAACTCTTTGAAGCTATGAGTGGAATGATGGATGTAGATATGCTCCAGCAGGTTACTGCAGCATTAGGAAAGATAAGTCCTAGTTTGGAAGATGGCGGAGATAGACTCGCACGGCTTTTGGAAGAACGTGGTGTCCAATTACATTTTACGAAGAGGACAGGTGATTTTAGTAACAATGTTTGGGTACGAGATATTCTTTTTGGAATACGGGATAGGCTCTTTCTTGCAGCTCCTTCATTTGGCAGAGGGCATGAGTTGAATGGGATAAAGCACATTCGGGATCGTGTGGCTAATGTTGTGCAAATTTCCGAAGGAACTCTGGAGGGAGGAGACATAATCATGCCTTCCAATGATCTTGTACTCGTAGGAAGCAGAGGGAGAGGGGCAGATTTTCTTCATCAACAACTGAAAGAAATGGGTGGTATAGAGATGGCGCATGTGCCACACAAATCAACGGATTCAACGCCGCATTTGGATTGTGCAATTGCACCACTGCCTCCAATAGGCTCAGATAAACCTAACCTCTTGATCAGAGAGGAGAGCCTAATCAGTCCTAGGGAAACTGTAGAAAGTTTGCAGAGGTATTTCCACGAGATCATAACTGCCGACGGAGATTCTCCTGATTCCCTTAGTATGAATATCTTCTGGATCAATCCGGAAACGGCACTCTCTACTCCAAGTGCCGTAGAGACAAATAAGAAGCTAAGGAGATTGGGATACGAAGTGATAGAACTGGAATATGGTGATTTGCAAGAGAAGTACGGAAGCATACGATGCAGCGTTGCTCCTCTGGAGAGAACAAAGTAGTAATTAGTCTTATATCTTTATCTTCCTGCCCTCATATCTCTGTAGCTTAAGTATCGTCTGCTGACCGAGGATTTCTTTGGAGAGGGGATCATTATAATCACTGTCATACACAACAGTTTTAATTCCAGAATTAAGAATCATCTTGGTGCAGATCACACACGGGAAGCAATTACAGTACAGAGTTGCGCCTTCGATATTAATTCCGAATTTCGCTGCCTGTGTAATTGCATTTTGCTCTGCGTGTGTTCCTCTGCAGATCTCATGCCTTTGCCCAGATGGAATGTTTAGCTTCTCTCTCAAGCATCCTCCTAGCTCGGCACAATGCGGCACACCTCGGGGTGCACCATTGTAGCCGGCGGTGAGCTGTTGCTTGTCTTTGGCTATTACTGCTCCAACTTTTCGCCTTAGGCAAGTTGCACGTTTAGCCCATGTGTAAGCGATTTCCATAAATATCTCATCGAATGTCGGGCGATCTTCGCCGGTTTTTAATTTAAGGAAGTGCTCAAACTTCCCTTCCAACTCATCCAGTGGTCCTTCGTTTAAGATGAAGAAGTCAGAATCCTCAAGGCACTTCTTAACCTGTTGACCTTCCGGTGGCTCGTTTACGCCTTTCTCTTTGTTTAGTTTTTCCAGTATTCCTTCTCGTGTCATCACACCGCCATCACGGTTGCGCTCCATAATCCGGTTTATGAGGATCTCATCTTCTGCACCAACGCCGATGATATTAAAATCGGGAAGTTCCCGAAGCGCTTCTGACTCGCCGAGATTACGAATGCCATCAATCACCCAGTTTGCCGTGATGTTATTTACGATTACTTCCCGTGCTTTGGCCCCCAATGCCCCCGCTCCACCTTTTTCCCGCAGTTCATTTCCGATTGCTTGAAGGTTCTCGCGGGAGTGTTCTAAGCCTCGTGCAGTTGCTTCTTCGCGCACCATATCGGAGAGCGAAAGGTAGTTAAACCCGCGTTTTTGTAGCAATTTGGCGATCTCGCCTTTGCCGCTTCCCATGTATCCGGTGAGTCCTATGTATTGTGGCATTGGGAGATATTCTATTGCTTTTGATCTCGTTTGTAAAAGTAGGTTATGGAAACAAGAGATATAGTAATCTGCATTATGAAAAGGTGAGGTGGATTTACTATATCCGATTGTATTTGAATCTTAAGCGACTGTCGGAGTGAATTGCCGTGTGGTCACGGTGCAACCCAGTGACTGAAGTGCGCCCTGAAGCTTGCGTCCGATCATTCGTTGTCTGGCTTTGCCAAGATATACGTGGATGTCACTACGATTTGGATAACTCTGTATCCAACCGATCATCGAATCGATGTCTTGTTCTGTGTCTTCCATATCAGACCAGTCAATCACGATGTGCTTGGCGGAAATATCCGTAGAGCCGATGAATCGTTTGGTGAATCTCATGTGCGAGCAGAGTGTACACCCGTACACCCATCGTGCAAGTAACATTAGCTTTACAACAGTTATTGTTTATTTGCTTTTAACGAATTACTTCCCTTTTTCTTTTCCTGCCATGAAAATTTTTAGGCGTTCATTTTTTCCTTAGATGAAAAAACGAACCAAAAAAATCAAGGCAAAAAGAGGCTCGCAAACTCCTGAATAAATAAATACACCATGATGCAGACATATTTTGCAAAGGTGATTTTTTTTGTTTGCTGCGCATTACATTTTGCCAGATTCAATATTTTAGAAACGAAGTTACCTTAATCGGCAAAAAATGCTGTTTGAGCGATGCAGCACTGTGTTTGTAATAAGAAATACAAGGACAGGAAAGGACACGTTTCTCCAAGTATGGAACTAGTGCATTGTCAGTGATCTTTCCTGTCCGTTGTCGCTAAGAGATTCGTTTGATGCTGCTTCGCGAGTTCTTTTTTTGCCAGTTTTTGCGGCACTTTTTTGAAAAAGTGCCAAAAGAAGAAAGTTCAAAAATGAGCTTGTATGCATTCCGATCTTTTGCGACTTAAGAGTAACAAAGAAAATAAGCACTTTAAGATTCTTATCACCAAGACCTAGACGTCCTATAAGAAATTCACTACGCTGATCTCCTTTCTTTGTATATTTCCGCACATGCATATGAAGTACATCACAATTCTCTCAGGAGTTCTTACTGCGTTTCTTGCTCTCACGGTTACTGGCACAACAGAGGCAGCTATATCGAATGAATGGCCCGACTGGATCGGTCAGATTGAGTGGTTGGAGACTGTAAGTACTCCAATTCCCGAATTAGCTCTAGAGAGCGTCCGGCAGCAAGTTGTCAATATCCCGGAGCAACTGCGTCCTATTCATTACAAAAAAGTCATGCAACCTGCATCGCTTCCATATCGGATTGTAACCACTGGAAAATCACGGCCTGGCTCGCAGTGGTGGCCCGATTGGATTGGAGTTCCGGAGTGGTACTAAAGCTTTGTCACAACCTGTCTGTTGCGTAGATATCGCTTCATGAAGAGGTAGATGGCTCCAAAGCTTGCAAGAAATGCAAGCCAGAGTCCTGCTCCTGTCTGAGGTTGGTTCATAGGTGTGTGTTGCGAGAGAGGCGGAGGTGCGCTTTGATGCAACGGTGTTCCCGGTTGCGTAAATTCAAATGGAGGCGGAGGTGGTCCGCCGTAGGCTCCAATTGTATATGGATTCTGTGGAAGTTGAGCTGGCAGGTTTGAGGGGATAGCAGGGGATTCTGGTTCAGGGTCAGTGGGAGGAGTGAAGTCAAACATAGGGTCAGAGGAGTCGTCTAATGAGGGAGTATTGTCGTTCGTGGCAACTGGTTTCTCAGAAATGATGTCCACTTCAGGAGGTGGAAGTGTCTCTTCTTCCTTTGCCAGCTTGGACTTTTCCTCTTCAATCTTAGCTATGGCCTCATCGAAGCCGGGAATGTCATGTAGATTAATTCCTTTTGTTGGGGTATCTGCAGGTTCCACAGGATCTGGTTCCGCTTCTTCTACCGGTTCCTCTTCTACCACAATTATTTCTCCAACGATGGTATCGTTGGTGGTAGAGAAGTAGCCGTAGGTTCCCGGTGTGATGTTGCTTGGAATATCGTAGCGGACTGTATCGCCTTGAAGGATTGTCTCGGTTCGCAGGCACTCGTCGTCGGCACCACAGAGCGTGTCTGATGCCATGATGTGCGGCATGAAGTCCTCGTTCGTCCAGGCAATCTGCCCGTTTTTGGGGACTTCGATCCGGATAGGATCAAGCCCGGCAGTGGTGATACGGATATTGGTTTCACTGAGCAATTGTCCTCGCAAGATATCTACACCTTCTATAAACCCAACCGATACTGCCACTACCAGTGCAATGCCGACAAATGCGGCAGGACGTCTGGAAATCTGCGTCTTTCCAATAGGGATATGCTTTTCGGTTGGCTGTGCCTGAGAGTTTTCTTCCGGCACATCGTCGGTTGCATTCCAGTAAGGATGAAGATTATTCATGAGTTTGTGTTGGTGCAAAGGAGGAGGCAACCACTTGTCTGCGGGATGCTATCAACGTACCGATCACACCGGAGATAATAAGGAAGACCACAAAAATGGATGGAATACCTGTCTCACCTGGAACGTCAATCGGTCCGTCAGTCAGAGGATTGCCTTTGGGTGCATCTGTCAGAACTGATGCCACGAGTGGCGCTGTCGAGCTTGCAGGATTGCCGATTTCTACGGCAACTTCTTGGCTGAACGCACTCTCTTCATCATTCTTGTTGGATGCACGTATTGCAAAGTAATAGGTAGTGCCGCTCGGCAAGTTCCGAATCGTTACGCTGGGGGATGTTCCCGGTAGAATCTTGCGCTGAATGTACTGGCCACTTGTTGTGCCGTAATACATGTTGTATGTCTTGAGCATAGATGAGCGTAGCGGGTCCCATCCAAGGAAGGCGGAATTACCATCCGATGTCACACGGAGATTGCGGATCTGGAGAAGAGAAAATGCCGTGCGATCATTTTCGTGAGTTTCCTGGTCTTTGCAAACACCTTCCACGCAGAGACTGCTCTGGCATTGGGTACTTAAGACACATGTCCCGCCATTCGGGATAACAGCTTGTTCTCGCGTGCAGATGCTGTTTGTACATATGTTCCCTGGATCGCAATCAAAATCTGATGCACAAGAGTTATCATCCAATGTTTGAATACATACGCCGTTTGAGCAGGTGCCGCTTGCGCATTCCAAGTTTGATGTGCACCCTTCTCCATTTGGAATGTTAGTTGCGCCGGAGCACTTACCGTTACGGCAGACCAGGCTTGCACACTGGTTATCGCGGCGACAGGCACCATCGGTTGGTATCTTAAATTCAGCGCTTCGGCAAAATCCTCCGTAGCACATGGAGGTATTGCATTCACCATCAAGCGTGCAGGACTCCAAGCTATTTTCTCCTGCTGCGATACAGATATTTGCTTCACACTGGCCGCTCGCACATTCGTCACTCTGAACACAGGGAGCGCCAATTTGTAGAAGAGGAGCAGGACCAGTATCCACTGTGCCGATACGAACCATGAGAGATCCGGGTTCCTGTCCCAGAATATATCGTGCTTTGCCCACATCGCCCTTCGACATAATGACGGTGTGGCCGTTAGGTTGCACATCGTGGAAGTTCATCACTGTTCCCGGTGATATCTCCTTCTTCACTGTGAACTGAATACGGGCAACATGTATCCAGTAGTCTGTGGGGATTGCGTCGTCAATTGCACTCACCTGAATCTTCACATATCCATCTTCTGCAGAAAAGTCTTCTTCTCCTGGTGTTATCTCAGGAAAAGCAATGTCGTTGATCGTAATGTCTGTCCCTTCCAATACATCTGGATCGTATGTTAACCACGTACGAATGCTGGAAATTGGTCTTTCACCGGGATTCTGCACTACCAGATCTATGTCGAGTGTTTCTCCTACCAGAAGCAGAGGGGTGCGAAGTGTCTGTGGGTCATCGATTTCAAATGGAGAGCACAGGTTGGGATCTTCGCCTGCTGTCCATCCCGGAGGTGGCACAGGGCCATAAATCCACTCATTTCCATCGTACCCTTCGTCACAGTATGGACGTAGGATAAATGTTGGGTCGTTTGCGTTAGCTGCACGGCTGATACTAGGTTGGAGGAATACTCCAACAAAGAGTGTTATAAGTGCGAGTGTGGCAATACGGAGGGTCATAGATCTCATAGCGAATGCGTAAAAGAGATTAACGCTCAATGAGCGAGAGAATGCGAAGAGCGTCATCCACTGTCAGGATGCCATCTTCATTAGGATCAGCTTTGACGTGATCAACAGTTGCCTCGCGGTAGCCGGATACAATTTCTAGGATGATAGATACATCCTTACTATCGAGCATACCGTTGCCATTCATATCACCTTGCAACTGAGAATTTCCTGCTTCGATAATTGTGAACGGCTGTACATTTCCTGAGGAGTGCATGCCGAGCGAGAATGAACTGAAGACACAGGCTATGCCGAGTGCAAGAATGCCAGCTGTCCTGCCTGTAAATGGAGAGTTCTTTTTTGTTTTCATATCGAATCATTATAGGGCAAAACTCCTATTTCCTCAATCATGCAACTATTGACCGATGATAAGAATTGGTTTCTGGTATTTTGAAAGTATTCTATGGGTGAGTGGGAGTTGCACGTTGGCACGTTACACGTTATGAACGTGTTAACGTGAAAACTTGTAACATGTTACAATGCTCGCCTCCATGAGTCAGATCTATCTCTTTACCGGCGAGAATAGCTTTACCCTCCGCGAGAGAAAACGGATCTGGGTAGGGGAGTTTGTTCACAAGCACGGTGAGGAGAATTTCTCCGCTCTCCGTGCCAAAGAAGTAAAATTTCGTTCATTGCTTGATGAAATCGCTGTTGCACCGTTCATAGCAGAAAAGCGTTTAGTTCTTATTGATGGTATTCCTAAGTGCGAGAAAGGCGAGATAGAGCAATTGCCAATTATAATGCATGAGGATGTGGTCCTCCTCTTTATAGAGCCCAAACTAGATAAGCGGCTCTCTGCCACCAAAGAAATCCTCAAGATTGCAACGGTCGAAGAATACAAGCCTTTAAGTGGATCAGCGCTTCACCAGTGGATTGACCAGTATCTCCGTACCATGGATGCATCCATAGGCAGAGAAGCACACACACATTTGGTAGATATCGTTGGGGAGCAGCAGGATCTCCTTTCACAGGAGCTTAAAAAGTTGTCTCTGTATGTATCAGGGAGAGAGATAGGTGTTCAGGATATTGACGACATTGTTCTTTGCTCAGGTGAACGCCAGGTGTGGGGGCTTATGGATCTGGTAGGTCAAGGAAAGGAAGATGAGGCGCTGGCGTATGTTCAACGTCTTTTGCAACAAGGAGAGAGCGTGCATGGGCTTTGGAACATATTTCTATGGATGATGAGCGGGCTTGCTCCTGTGGCAAGTGCTGTGGAGGAGGGGATTTCTAACCCAGCACGTATTACAAAGGAATGTGGTGTGAGTTTCGGAAGCGCGAGGTCTCTACTGCCACTTGCACGCAGACTCAAGAAAAAGAGAATTCAGGAAATTATAGATCGTGTCGTGGGATACGACATAGCCCTCAAAACAGGTGCATATCGCGCAACAGATCAAGCGCCTCAAGAGCTACGAGCGATACTAGACCGTTCGATTATTGAGTGCTGTAGAGGATAACGCTTTAAGCGTCACTAATCTGCTGAAGGATATCTTCAGTCTTTTCCTTCTCCTTCATTTCAGCTTCCTTTTCACTTGTCTGCCGCGCAGTTCTCCGACTACGACGTTCCTCTTCAACTTTCTTTAGAAGTTGAACTTCACCAATCTGTTCGATTTCCTTGGAGTACTTACGATCAATAGCAGCAAGCTGCCTCTTTTCATTCATAAGAATCCCCTGCAAATTCTCTACCTGGTCGGGAGTCATAATCGGGAGGATGTTGATCCAGTATTGTCGTTCCTCATTATTCATGCTCTCAGATCCAAGTATCATCTCGATAAGCTCAGGGTGGCTCTTGCGAACATCATCCGGAATGGTGAGTTCTTGTGTAGTTGCCTGTTTCTTCTTCTGGTCTGCCATATTGGCAGCAGAGTACGTGTTTTTTCTCCGATCGTAAAGATATGCCTTACTTCTTCTGGAAGAATGGTATAAGAATTAATATTACGAGGATTAAGAATGTTATCAGTGCCAATCCTCCAACAATCAGGATCATCATTGGAACCTTTTGCATCTTATTCACAAAGGAGTTGATAGTTGCACCTATTCCATTCCCATCATCTTCTTTTATAACTTCTACGATATCTTTTTCTCCAACTGTAGGATCAGAAACTTCCACTTCCTCTACAGGTAACATCGCGTCTTCAATAATTCGTATGTCAGGATTATCACAAAGATCATTGTTAAGAAGTACATCAGCAATGGTTGACTGGTCTATGTTCCAGCGTTCAGCGAACTGGCCTGCAACCATGCTGATATTCTGTTCGAAGTATTTTTGATTAGTACTGCCTCTTTGCTGTACGCGACAGAGTGTGCGTAGTTTAGCTTCCGCAGAGAGCTGTTCTTTTTCCATGTCTTCTTCCCTGTCCTCCGAAGACTTTGCAGGAGCGAAGGAGGGAGTTGGTTCCACCATCACTGTTGTCTCTTGTGTCTGTACTGTTGGTACAGGTGGTGAGGAAGGCTCAGAAGGAACAAGGATTACATGTAATGGCTTCTTTACTGGAGCAACTGGTGGCTCTTCTCCGACAGAATCGCTGCCGGCGTAGAATAAGTATGGATACTCTTCTCCTAGGATTGTTTCGCAGAATCTGATGCTTTGTAGAATGCTTGCTGTTGCATCTTCATCAATCAGGAGTTTTTCTGAGAGTCGCTCGACCATGCGTTGTTTAGTGATGGCGAACACGTTTGGATCATTAAAACGATTACGTACTCTGCAGATGAGTCGTGAACGGCGACTTAGAGATCCTGCGGAATCAGAGAGAGTAGTTATCTCCGTCGATTTCTCTTCCTCTTCTTCGATACTTGGAATATTGATCGGAGCAACGATAGGAATTACCGGCGCGTATCTGCGAGAGTTTGCATTAGTCCTTTGTTCTACCTTCTGGCGTCTTAGATACTCACGGAGAATTGCCTCGTTTTCATCTGGCAAAATGGAAGCTATCAGAATCGGATCTCCCGCAACTATGCTTGGATCATCTGATGCGTGCACAGGAAAGGCAGCGCAGAGAAAAAGGGAGAAGAGAAAGATATTCGCAGAGATAAAATGAGGCAACCGCATGGTCAGAAAAGTGGTAAAGATAAAAGGGGACTACAATTGTCAAATATGGCGATTAAGTCAATGTGCCATTTCTGCCATTGGACAAGAATACATATTTGTGAAAGTCATTTTTTGCCGTTTCTATGAGGGAATCATGTAGAAAATGCATAGAAGTCTTCTAAAAAAATGCAGGAGATTCTATTATTGGTTTTCCTTATAAATAAGGGCTCTTCTTGTATTGAGGATCTATGAGATTATTCGCAGACTTGACAAAATAGATTCATGGAAGCTTAAAGAATAACACGAAGAAAAAATGTGTACGTCCTGCGCTAGCCAAACATTACAAAAGATTTTGTAAACGCATAGTGGCTTCCGATGTATTTACACGCTTAAGTTACCTTGAGGATTTCATATTTCAGGTTCCCACTGGGTGTTACCACTTGAACAGTATCTCCTTTTCCGTGTTCAAGGAATGCTTTTCCGACAGGAGACTCATTACTGATCTTATGCTCAATAGGGTCTGCTTCTGTGGATCCGACAATCGTATATGTCTCAGGCTCACTATTATCTGTCTTATTGCGAACAGTAATTGTAGATCCAATCTCAATACTCTTAGTAGTTTTATCCTTCTTTGAGCTGATAATCTTTGCATTCTTAATCTTCTGTTCCAGTTCCAGGATACGCCCCTCTAAGAATGCTTGTTCATTCTTGGCTTCTTCGTATTCGGAGTTCTCAGATAGGTCACCGTAAGAAATTGCTTCCTTAAGACGCTTTGCCACTTCCTGACGGCGAACGGTCTTTAAGTGGTCCACCTCTTCTTTGAGCTTCTTAAGTCCATCTTTTGTCACGAGGGTCTGGTCATCGTTGGTTGTATCGTCATCATCTTGGAGTATGTCATCTACCATAAGTGCAAGGGAAAAATAACGGTGAGCAGTCTAAGGAGTCTGGCGCTTTCTGGCAACTTAAGTTAAGGGAAAATTACTCTTGCTCCAATAGTTCCGGCCAAGGCATCAGAGGGAGTTCTTCAATTTTTTCCTGTGATAGTGCCTCAATAATACGTTTGGCTAGCTGTACGTTGGTTACCAAAGGAATGGCATGGTCTGTTGCCAGGCGTCGGATGAAGTAACCGTCTGTTTGTTCTTTGGCATTGGAGTGTGTTGGAATATTAATTACGAGATCAACGCGCTTGTTTTCCAGATATTCCTGAATATTTGGGCTGCGTGACTCAGATAGCTTATAGAGGAGTGCAGAAGAGATGCCTCGTCCTTCCAGGAATTCATGCGTACGCTTGGTTGCATAGAAGGAGTAATCCTGATCAGCCAGTGTCTGTATGGCAGGCAACATATCCACTTTGTCCTCCAGTCGGCCGATAGTGAGGAGAACTTTCTTCTTGGGTGGTTTGAAACCAACAGCAAGGAGTGACTTTAAGAGTGCTTGCTCTGCATTCATACCAAAGCATGCTACTTCACCGGTACTTGCCATTTCGACTCCAAGACGTGGATCGGCTCCTTTCAGGCGTCCAAAGCTAAACTGTGCTGCCTTCACGCCGACGTGGTCCAAGTCGATTGTCTTATACTGCACATTCTCTTTTGCCTTATTAAGCAGTGCCTGTGTTGCAATGGTTATAAAGTTCTCTCCTGTCACTTTACTGGCAAACGGGAAGCTTCGACTGGCACGCAAATTGCATTCGATTACTTTAAGCTTGTTGTTTTTGGCTAGGATTTGGATGTTGAATGGTCCGGAAATTTCCAGTCCTTTGGCAATCTTCTTGGCAATGATTTTAAGTCGACGGAGTGTTTCTAAATTTACACGCTGAGGTGGCATTATCATAGTGGCATCGCCGGAGTGGACGCCGGCATTCTCGATGTGTTCGGAGATAGCGTATATGAGTAGCTTTCCATTTTGTGCCACACCATCAAATTCGATTTCTTTTGCTCCTTGTTCAAACTTTGAGATGACAATAGGTGCCTCTTTATTAATAAAGGCAGCATTGCCAATATATGCCTCAAGATCTTCGCTGGAGTGTACCACAGCCATTGCTGCTCCGGAGAGCACGTAGCTTGGTCGCACAATAACTGGGTACGACACTTTCTCTGCGAATATTTCCGCATCCTTAAGATCCGTGAATTCCTCCCATTCCGGCTGGTCCACTTCCAGTTCATCTAGGAGTGAGCTGAACTTGTGTCGGTCTTCCGCTCGGTCAATATTTTCTGAAGTAGTTCCAAGGATGTGAATATGTTGCTGTGCGAGTTTGGGGGCTAGAGAGTTTGGTATCTGACCGCCCATGGAGACTACTACACCTTCTGGTGATACCAGATCAATTATGTCTCGTACACGTTCTTCGCTTAATTCATCAAAGAAGAGGTCATCACATTCATCGTAATCCGTACTCACAGTTTCCGGATTGCTGTTGATCATGACAACGCGGTATCCCTGATTCTGCAACTCTTTAGTTGCCTGCACACAACACCAGTCAAATTCTACAGATGAACCAATGGAATACGGTCCACCTCCGAGCATAATGATATACGGTGCGCCGTTTCTATTTTCAAATGAGACATCGTGCTCAGTTCCGTTATACGTTAAGTAGAGGTAATTGGTTTTTGCGGGAAATTCCCCTGCGAGCGTATCAATCTGTTTGATCACAGGAACAACGCCACTCTCTTTGCGTTGCTTGCGCACGTCTTCTTGATCTGTCTTTGTAATGGATGCAATAGCCTTATCGGAGAATCCGGCTCGTTTTGCACGCTTTAATAGATCGGGCGATAGCTTCTCCCGCGTCAGATCTTTGGAAATCGTAGCACAAGAGGCAATCTGTTCTAAGAACCAACGATCTATGCCTGTGGCAATGGAAATCTCTTCCACTGTCCAGTCTTGTGCCAATGCTTCTGCAACAGCAAATATGCGTCGTGGCGTTGGGCGTTTTACTTCTTTTGTCAGATCTTTAAAGTCAATGTTGTGAGGGTAGAGTCCTTCTATGCCGATGTTTAGCATGCGGATTGCCTTTTGGAGAGCCTCTTCAAATGTACGAGCAAGAGCCATAACTTCACCAACCGATTTCATTTCGCTTGTGACCTTGTCGGAGACAAATCGGAATTTCTGCAAATCCCAACGGGGAATCTTTACAGCAACGTAGTCGAGCGCCGGTTCAAAGTCTGCGCACGTTACTTGTGTGATGGCGTTGCTCAACTCTGGTAGGGAATATCCTAGTCCAAGTTTGGCAGCTACAAACGCAAGTGGATAACCAGTTGCTTTGGAGGCCAGGGCAGAGCTACGGCTCAGACGTGCATTCACCTCAATCACACGGTATTTACGTGACTTCGGATCAAGAGCGTACTGAATGTTACATTCGCCAATGATGCCAAAATGCCGGATCACCTTGAGGGCGATCGTCCGGAGCATTTGGTAATCCGTATTATCAAGTGTCTGACTGGGGGCAATTACAATTGATTCACCTGTATGAATACCGAGCGGATCTACATTTTCCATATTACATACGGTGATGCAGTTATCCGCAATGTCGCGTACTACTTCGTACTCTATTTCCTTCCAGCCAGTTAAATCTTCTTCTACCAATATCTGTGGCGATTCCACGAACGCGATCTTGCAAATTTTTTCCAGTTCTTTCTCATTCTGTGCCCGTCCGCTTCCCTTGCCGCCCAAGGCGAATGCGCCGCGTATGATCACGGGATAACCGATATTTTTTCCTGCTGCAATGGTTTCGTTTATTGTTTCGCATGCATAAGAATTTGGCACATGCACATCAATCGATTGCAGTTCTTTGTTGAACACGGCTCGATCTTCTGTTTTCTGTATGCCAATGATTGGCGTTCCAATAACAGTCAATTTGTGTTCTTTGAGAATTCCTTGTTTTTCCAACTCTACACCACAGTTAAGCGCTGTCTGTCCGCCAAAGCTGAGTGCAATGGCATCCGGTTTTTCCTGCTCAATTACACGCGTGACAAAATCCGGTGTTACGGGAACAAAGTAAACTCTATCTGCCAGCCCCCAACTGGTCTGATTGGTTGCAATGTTTGGATTAACCAGGACAACATGTGCTCCTTCTTCCTTGAATGCCTTGATTGCCTGGCTGCCGGAATAGTCGAACTCTCCGGCTTCTCCAATTTTCAAAGCACCTGATCCAAGGAGCAGAATTTTCTTTCCTTTTACTTTGCCATTACCCGAATTCTTAAAAAAAATGCCCCCTTCGCCCTTTCGGGCGTCCGGAGCGCCGTGCTCTGTTTGTCGACTCATTTCTGGCAGAGATTACTCGATCATGTGAGTGTGAGCAAGATGAAAGTGATTAGTTTCTTTGTATGAAAAAGAGTCGACGAGGAATTGAGGATCAATTCCTGTCAATTGTGGCGTCAGCAAAGCATTGCTATTGTACCGTTAACTTTTCTACGTCATATATATGTCTTATCGTTCCATTGTTGCAGCTCTAACGATTCTTTCTCTTGCACCAGCATTTGGTGCAGAGGCAGCGAATGAATTTAATTTTCTAATTCGGGATATTGATATGTTGGATGAGGAGATGAATCGTAATGACGCAGATAAAGATCAGCAGGAATTAGATGAGCAATATGAGGGAAATGTACGGCTTTTTCCTGAGGGAAATTGGGGAGATATTTCTGGAAAGGAAGAAGGAGATGGGAACTCAACGCATGTATTGATAATTGTTGGAACAGGAACAGTCGTTTTTCAAGATGTGCCACGTGATCAGTGGTTTGCGCGATACGTGCAGGATATGGGGGAAAAAAGAATTATCACAGGATACAAAGATACAGAAGGAAATCCTCTCGGTCAGTTTGGTCCAGCAGATGACATTACTATCGAGCAAATTGCCAAGATCGCAGTGATTGCAGCAGGTGTCGATCAGTCAAAATGTCCTGATGTTCCAAAGAATGAAGCAGTAATCGATACATGGTCTTCCATATACATCTCCTGCGCTGAGCACTTAGGATGGAGCGTCTACAGCGATGGTTCCGTGGATCCTTCACGGCCAGCCCTGCGTGCAGAAGTAGTAACTACAGTTTTGCAGGCATTCGATCGTGAGCTTACGGATGCAACAGGAGACGTGTTCAAAGATGTGAGTAATACAATGTCATCACGATATGCCATTGAGACGGCTGCATCTGATGGTATTGTTTCCGGTTACTCAGACGATAACGGAAATCTTACCGGATTCTTTGGTCCGTTCGATAAGGTGAATCGAGCAGAAACAGCAAAAATTGTCTCTCTTGCAATACAAACGTACGGTCTGTAATTGTAAGAGTTGCGAACTCGATCAAGAGAGAATATCTTGTGTCCCTATGAGTAATACCATTCTTGTTACTGGCGCAGGTGGATTTATCGGAGGGCATCTGGTCAGTTATTTTCGAGAAAAGGGAGTTTCTAACATCCGTGCCGTCGATATAAAGCCGTTTGATCAGTGGTGTCAACGCTTTGATGACACAGATAACATCTCAGCGGATCTTCGTGACAAAGAGCCTTGCTATAAGGCATGCAAAGGTGTGGATGATGTCTACAACTTAGCTTGTGACATGGGAGGGATGGGATTTATAGAGAGTCACAAAGCTGATTGTATGCTCTCTGTACTCATCAACACGCACATGCTTATGGCGGCAAGAGATTCAGATGTTAAGCGATATTTCTATTCTTCTTCCGCATGTGTCTACAATGGAGAGAAGCAGATGAGTCCGGATGTTGTCCCGCTAAAGGAATCAGATGCATATCCTGCACTTGCCGAAGATGGATACGGATGGGAGAAGCTATTTAGCGAGAGGATGTGTCGTCACTTTAGCGAAGATTTTGGCATGTACACGCGTGTTGCGCGCTTTCACAATTCCTACGGTCCGTTCGGTACGTGGGATGGTGGACGCGAAAAAGCACCAGCTGCACTTTCCCGTAAAGTGATCGAGGCAATGTACACAGGCAGTGGGGAGATTGGGATTTGGGGTGATGGTACAAGGACGCGGAGTTTCATGTATATCGATGACAACATCAAGGGCATAGAAATGATCATGAATTCTAAAATAGAAGAGCCGATTAACCTTGGTACGAGCGAGATTGTTACTGTTAATCAGCTCATAGATGTTATCGAAGATATCGCAGGTGTTAAACTAGAGCGAAAGCATGACATGAATGCTCCACAGGGTGTCTACGGTCGCAACAGTGATAATACCAAGATCCAGGAATACCTTGGCTGGGAGCCATCTACTCCACTTCGTGAGGGAATGGAAATCACCTTCAAATGGATCAAAGAGCAATATTTACAAAGAGAAGCTGCAATAAAGGCAGGAAAGAAGCTTCCGGAGAATATGAATGTGATTGCATAAAGCCAAGTTGGCCGTGCTTGACAAAATTGTATTTACATATATCTATATGTTAAGTATGCTTAGCAAAGCTCTTTGGATGCATCGGATTTTTGTATTCAGTTTGCAGGATGCTTTCTGAATATCAGCTAACACTTCTTGAATGAGGGTTTTTCCAATGAAACGAAACTTTTTATTTCTATTTTTCGGA
>SDBT01006874.1_pt1 | contig 18819 bp, 19 predicted proteins | sample 2277101 | NCBI WGS metagenome assembly SDBT01 (sample SAMN10404973, study PRJNA504765) | marine sediment metagenome | isolation source: marine sediment core GS10_PC15, 103 cmbsf | place: Arctic Ocean: Southern Knipovich Ridge | collected 2010
CTTGGTCATGGGACCGGGGGGGTATAAATTCACAGATTATTTACGCTTGGGTTTGCCAATAGAATTATTAGTGATATTGGTTGGCTTGCCGACGATTATGCATTACTGGCCGATTTGATAATCAACTACTAGCATGGGCTGATTGTCTGCCGAGATTTCTTTTACCTTGGCGACAACCTTATGATGCAGGGGATGAAGCAAAACATTCTCTAGATATTCAGTGTCAACAAAATCCATTGACATGGCATGCGTGAAACCGTCTGATAAGCCCATTTCGCTAGTGTTTTTACCGCAACTGAACAGCATGATCCCGGGTAAGTGGTGGCGCAACTCTTCCATTGCGCGAAACACATCATCTATTTCAGCGGAGGGCACATTTTCTTTTACTTTGAAAAGTACAATGTGTTTGATCATGCTAATGCTCCTATGACTTGCTGAAAACAATTTAAAGCTGGATAATACCATACTCTTCGAATTCGGTAACTTAACCAAGGATACTTTACTTTATGCAAAACTGGCATCCACGCAGTTGGCAAAATTATCCTTGTCGCCAAACCGTTCATTACCCTGAGCTCAAAGCGTTAGATAACGTTGTCGAACAGTTGTCATATTTACCGCCGTTGGTAAATCCTCACGAAATTCAGCAATTGAAACAGCACATCGCACAAGCAGCTCGAGGTAAGAGTTTTTTATTACAAGGTGGTGATTGCGCTGAACGTTTTGTTGACTGTGATGCCGTAGCCATTAGCAATAAATTGAAAATCATTTTTCAAATGAGTTTGATCTTAATGCATCGGATCCACAAACCGGTGATCCACCTAGGTCGTATGGCAGGTCAATATGCTAAGCCACGCACCTGCGAGTTAGAAGTCCAAGGTGAAATTGCATTGCCCGTTTACCGGGGTGATTTGGTCAATAAACCCGATTTTAATTTATTGGCGCGCACGCCCGATCCGAAATTGATGTTGCAAGGTTATTATCATGCTGCATTAACGATTAATTACGTTCGCACCCTGTTAGAAAGTGGTTTTGCTGATCTGCAACATCCCGAGCAGTGGGCGCTTGATTTCGCTGAAGCATCACCGCTGGCAGCGGACTATCAAACGATGGCAAGTGCCATGAGTCAAACCTTAGAACTCCTTAAAGCGCTACAAGGTTTGCATGCGGATCAATTAAAGCAATCGAATTTTTACACTAGCCATGAAGCGTTAAACTTATATTATGAACAAGCGCAAACGCAATTAGGTGATGATAACCGCTGGTATGCCTGCTCAACCCATTTTCCTTGGATCGGCATGCGCACCGGGCAATTAGATGGAGCTCATGTAGAGTTCGCACGCGGTATTGCAAATCCGATCGGCGTTAAGATTGGTCCGGATGCGAGTCCAGATTGGTTGATGAGTTTGGTGGAATTACTCAATCCTGACAATGAGCCTGGCCGTTTGACCTTGATCACCCGCTTTGGTGCGGAGCAGATCGAAACGGCATTGCCCCCTTTAATTGAAGCCGTTACCGAGACGGGTATTGAGGTGTTGTGGTCGTGCGATCCCATGCATGGTAATACTGAAGTGACCCCTACCGGCATTAAAACGCGTCGTTTTGATGATATCTTATATGAGTTGGAGCAAGCGAGTTATATCCATCAATCGATGGACAGTCATTTGGGTGGCGTGCATTTTGAATTAACCGGTGAGAATGTGACGGAATGCATAGGGGGATCACAAGGTTTAACCGAAGCGGATCTGAATCGTGATTACCAATCGTTGGTTGATCCACGTCTGAATTACGAGCAAGCACTGGAAATGGCCATGCATTTGGCGCAATTACTCAAGCAGAATCAGCAGGTTCGATCGGTAGATGGATCTAAACCCTCTTTTCAGGGTGAAGAGCTAATGCTTCCTTAGTGGTATATTTTTCAAAAATGAAAGCGTCTGAAGTTCAGCGATTTTTTCTTGGCTAATTCACGCATCCGTTTAACGGCATCCAGTGTTACAACTAAATGGTTATCGGTATACTTTTGAAAAACTTTTTTCGAAGAATCGCGTGTTTTAATACCTTTGGCTTGCATCGGTAAATCACTGATTAACATCAACGCCCCGACCGGCACTTTACGACTAAATCCTGCGGTAAACAATGCGCTACATTCCATGTCGATAGCGCTAGCTTTTTCTTCGCGCAAGCGGGTCTTGAAGGCTTGGTCAAACTCCCACATTCGATAATCCGTGGTATGCAATACGCCAGTTTTATAATCAATGCCTTGTGACATTAACTCTTCGGAAATTAATTGCTGAACTAAGAACGCGGGCAAGCTTGGAACTTGCGGTGGCATATAATGTCGGCTTGCACCTTCATCGCGGATTGCAGCAATCGGTAATAAGAAGTCACCTACTCGCTGTGCACGATGTAGGCCTCCGCATAAACCTAACATGACAACGCATTGTGGTTTCGTGTAGGAGATCACATCGATGATCAATGCTGCCATCGGCGCGCCAACTCGATAATCGATGATTGAAATTTCTTGCTCCGGGCAATGCGCTACTTTTAATACCGATCCCATATGTGTGGTGGCCGGTAACAGTGTAGCAAATTGATCGACGTAATGCGGAAAGTTGGTTAGCAATATATATTTTTGAAAATTCTCTGCTTCATCACCCGAGTAACGCGCCAAAGTATCCAATGCAATTTTCTTGCGGCTTGGATTATCCAGCGCTGCATGGCGGCTTAAATCAAACTCTTCCAACACGTCGTCTTCATGTTCTCGACGCCGGTTTTGTTTTTCTTTTTTAGTCAAGACGGTCCACCTTAATGTAAATGACGGAATTATTAAATTGGCGATCAGTGGTTTCCCAACGTTTAATTCGTTTAGCGACCAGATTTGTTCGTTGTCCCCAAATGTTACGCATACCATACACCTTGTAGATGAACTACTTAAGTAAATGCAAGAAGCGTGCACACTCGGAGAATTAACGATAAAAAAAGGCGAAAATCTTACGATATTCGCCTTTAGTAAATCTAGGAAAAAAGCTTAGTCGTTAGTATCTAAACCAACGTGTGTGGTACCAAAATAATGTTTCAGTTTGGTACGCAACGTTCCGCGACTAACGCCCATTAATTTAGCGGCACGTGATTGATTACCTCTGGTAAATTTCATCACAGCTTCGTATAAAGCAGATTCGACTTCTTCTAATACGAGGCTATGCACGCTAATAGGTTCTTTTCCATCTAATACTTGGAAGTAGCGGTCTAAAGCTTCTAACACATGAGTCCGTAACGAAGCTGTTTCGGTCCCATGATTTATGTTGTTTACAACAGTTGTCGTTGACATTGAATAATACCCCTTTTCAAAAAGTTTTAACATTTTCCTTAAAACGACTAGTGACAACTAGCCGGATTAAGTATTATACACTACTTTGGGATTAAATCAAACCAATTTCAAGCTTTTTTTAAGAATATTTGCTTGAATTTAGCTTTTTCTTTAACCAATGTACCTCAATTCGGCGATTAAAGCTGGATCCGAGGGTAGATCGGTTGCTGGCAACAGCGTTTTTATGGCCTAAACCCTTAACTTGCATGCGCGTGTGGCTAATACCATGCGCCCAGAAAAAAGCGGCAATACGATGTGCTTGCCGTTCAGATAAGTGTTTTTTGAATTTTTTACGCCCTACATTATCCGTGTAAGCTGTAATATCTACTTTATATGCCGGTGTTTTGCGGATCCAATTTACCATGTCGGCTAAATTCAAACGGCGTTGATCATTAAGTTTATCGCTATTCGGTGGAAAAAAAGCATCGCTTGGGATGACGATTTTAATATTATCACCGTATTCTAAAACTTGGATTCCTGAGCGCTCCAGCCGGGCTTTAATCCCTTTGAGGGGGTGCAGCGAATGGCTTGCCAACGATCCATATATATAACCGTGTTGTATCGGGCGGGTATGGTACTCACTGACACAGGCACACAGTAAGCACAGCAATGAAATGCTAAACGCGCGTATTAGAAAATGTATCTTCATACTTAATCACTCATCCAATAGGGTTATCACGGACAACACGTTACGTTTATTTCCTGCAGTGACTTCAGTGTTTATCACTGCACTCTCGTAGAGGCTTAGTTTAACCTATCCATCGGTGTGGCAAAACTGTTTTCTGAGCGTTAAGGGTTGAAAAGTGTATAGGGTTTTAGGGGTATTAATAGGTTTGAGCTTGATTCTGTCTGCGTGTAGTACGCAACCGCTAACGGTACGGCTAACGGCAAGCAAACAGTTAAACCCGAGTCGTACTAATCAATCGTTGCCCGTCGAAGTGAAATTATATCAATTAAAAACAGCCGATACGTTTAACACGCTGACCTTAAACCAATTACTCACCGATGATCTGGCGGTGTTAAACGGTAGCGTATTACTGAGTCGTAGCGTTATTGTCGCACCGGCACAACACAAGACAGTGCACTGGCGCAGGCACCCTCAAGCGCAGTATCTTGCTATCGTAGTTTTGTTTCAACAAACCAAAGGTAACGATTGGCGACGCATTGAAAAATTACCGCCTGTGGTTCAAACGGATATTTTACCACTGGGTTTTAAGATCGCTAAGCAGCAAGTGGATATCGATTAATGCAAGTGGCTTGGCAACAATTAGTTTGGGCGCAGGGTATGCTGTTGCATCCGCAGCATTTCCAAACGCTACAACAGAGCTGGGAAACTGAAAATAGGTGTTTGCGCAGAGTTTTCCATTATCCGCATTGGGGCGTTATTGATATACAGCATGATCCAAGCGCTTTACTCAGCGCTACCCTTAAGCTAACGTGTTGTGAAGTGATTTTCCCGAACGGTTATTACCTGCGACACCCAGTAGTCTCTTCGGCTATTTTACACTGTGACTTGAGTGGCGAAACCCAGTCTAGCGTTAAGATTTATGTATGCTTGCCGCTGAGCGAACACACGCAAAATATTCCGGGGTACACACAGTCCCCGCAGAATCAAAAGTTATCGGCATGCTGGGAGGCGCGGTTTATTTCACAGCCTGATCGTTATGATCCTAATCAGCAACAAGAGATTATAATCGCCGAGCCAAGAGTGAGTTTACGCACCTGTCCTACAGATGATTGTATAGCATTGCCTGTCATGCAGGTTAAACGTGTAGATGATCAGAGTTGGCAACTTGATCAAAGCTTTATTGCGCCAGTGCTTCAAATTGGCAAGAGCGAAGCACTGGGTGCCGTGCTGGGTCGGTGTTTGCAAGCTGTTACATTGCATGCGAGTAGGTTACAACAAGGTAAAAGTGTTGGGGCAGGAACAATATCCTCTATACAGCGCTGTAATCAACATGACTTGATTGCTATATGCTTGGTTCAAGCCTTAGCGACGTTAAAACATTTACAGCGTCATCACCCGCAATCACCTTTTCAGTTATACCAAGTATTGTCAGAGCTTGTTGATCAACTTTGCATGCATCTGCGTGTAGACGCAAAAGAATTGTCAGCATATCAGCAACACAATTTAACCGAGATTTTTAATGCGCTAGAGGCGCAGTTAAATAGCGTGTTAGCGGCAATCACTCCGTTACGCTATCAGCGATTGGGTTTTACAGTTACCGAGCAAGCCGTGCTAGTGCTTGAAAACCTCGATCCACAACGATTAAAGCAGAGTCAAGCGTATTTGGCTGTGGCATATCAAAGTGACGAACTTGCGTGGGTAAAAACCTTTAACAAACAAGTTAAGGTGGCGGCCGATGATAGCATAGCGGTGTTAATGACAACGGCATTATCAGGCGTGGAAATGCAGCACTGTGTACAGTTGCCGTCTGGCTTTCCCTGTGAAGCGGGTTATCAATACTTTAGTCTTGATCAGCGTGGTGACGCGTGGCAGCAAGTGTTGCAGCGCGGCAGTATTGCCGTATATCGCGCCGCTCATTTTATTGAAGCAAGAATTGAATTGCTGTTGTTAGATGAAGATCCGCTGTGAGTGCGTGTCGACTGTTAACATTAGCCGCGCCGTTATTTGAAATGACGCGGGAGTTAATATCTCCTGAAACAACGAGCGGCTATGAAGTTGTGCACGGGCAAGTGGTGGCAGCCATGAGCCGATTTTCTCAAACCGCGTTAACCGAAGGTGCAACGGCTCCTATACTTTCATTGTGTCACTATGCGTTAATCGCATGGATAGATGAAACGTTAATGACACACTCGTGGACAGGCCAAGCCGCGTGGATCCAAGCGCCGTTACAAGTAGAATTTTTTTCAGAGCATTTGGCGGGCGAGGGTTTTTTTAAGCGTTTAACTCAATGTATGGTCACAATAGAAGTGCATAGAGAGGTCTTGCCACTCTATGCCATGTGTTTGTTTCTGGGCTTTAAAGGCATATATCGAACTCGCAGTGAAAACGAATTTCAGGAACTGTTAGCGCGTGTACAGCAACTGGTGATGTTAACGCCATCACCTATCCCTAGCACTCAAGCACGCGATTTGGATAAAACGACACATTGGTTTGATACACTCCGCAGTTTCTCTCCCAAAAAATGTTTGGTAATAAGTTTAGTGTCGGCGCTCAGTCTTTATTTAATCACGTGTTGTGTTATGGAATATTCAGTTCGACAACAACTCAATCACTTACCCACAACGCTTGAGGCAGCCAAGTGAATCTCGCGCTCGCTACACTAAACCAACAGTTGCGAAAATATTTAAGTCGACTGTCGCCGCGTTATACCATCACTGCGCTAGCTATTATCAGTATTGGACTGTTGCTGGGTTTAATCTGGTCGCACGGGTTCTGGGTGCTTATCATTATCGTAAGTCTGTTGTTAGTGGGTGGTGTCATTGGGTTTAGCATTATCAGGATCAGTAAGCACAGTGCGCCAGACCCGTTAAAACTGTATTTTGCTGGCGTTAAGGCTGCGGCGAGACAGCGTGCTTGTTTGTACAAGCCGTGTTATATCGTTGTGGGTGAGCCGAATGCTCAGGTTCAACTTTCACAATGGGCAACACCGTTTAGACTATCAAGTGAACCTGCGAAGCAATCACCACGCGTTTGTGAAGTCTGGTTGGGTGATAAAGCGAATTTTATTATACTCGGCGAGCAAGTATTTCAGCAGCAAACAGAAGTTCAATGGCGATGTTTGTTAAAACACATGTTGTCGTTTACCAAGGCTTCGCAGTTGCAGGGTATCCTGTTATTACTCGAGTGCTCTAATCTGTTGGCCGGTGAGCAGGTAATGGAATGCATTCCACCGGAAGTGTTAGTCCGATTGAAATCCCTCGAAGCCTCCTTAGGAAGAACATTGCCTTGTTATTACCACCTGATCCATTTTGATAAATGCCGACAGGTTGTTGAGTCTGCAGCATGCGAACACTTAGCGGAGGCTGTTGATCGTTTTGAAGTTCTAGTGGGTGTTGACGCTTATCCCTTGCGACCTGATGCCTTAGTGAGTAAGACGCATTGTTTTTTGTCTGGCCTATATCACATTTTATGGCAAGGTTGGCAGCAGTACACCTATGCAGAGCGGTGCGCACAGCATGAGTTGTTGCTACGCTTAAACCGCGTTATGCAAGTACTTCATACCCTTATTCATTCAGATGCAAGCTTACATTGCGCGGGTGTTTGGTTTGCAAAAGCCGAGCCCAATGTCAAAACACTCGATAGTTTAACGCGTCATAGTAAAAGCTTATTACACACTAGACAGTGTAAACGACAACAGCTAAAGCAAAAAATCGTATGGTTTGCGTGCTGGATGCCGTTAGTTGTGGCACTGCTGTTTTACCCCATGTCATGTCGGCAAGAGCAACAGCGTGTGGTGGAGATCAGCCATGCCGTTTCACAGCAATGGACTCATTCTCAAAAAATATTGCAGGTTTACCAATTAATACAGTCAACTCAACATTGGCCTTGGCCTGTGTATTGGGGGGTTGATCGGCGTGGGCGACTGCTCGCCTATCTTGAACCCTATTTAGATAAAAGTCTGTTAAGTGATTATTTACAACCGGTTAAACGCTGCTTGATTCGATCATTAGTGCATTTTATTAAACATAAACCTGAGGATCAGCCGTTAGGAAAAACCTATAGTGAATTTGTGGCATATCAGTTGCTCGTAAAGCCATCTGATTTGCCATTGTCGCAATGCATACAATGGAGTTTGCCTGTTTGGCGCAGATGTTTGCAGTTACAAGGCAATCAATGGATAACAACGACCTTAATTCGTCCATGGCTGCGCTATTTTTTTCGTCGTTCACTCTTCCCACTTACAGCTGACCAGTCGGTGTTAGTACACATGCGACAACGTTTAAAGAAAGCGGATTATAGTCATTTGTTATTAGCGCAATTAGAATATTTGGCAAGTCAGCAGCATGAACCTGTGAAACTGCAAACACTCTTACAAACAAGCGATAGCTGGCATTCAAATTATGCAGTGCCAAGCTTGTATGTCCGCGATGGCTTTAATCAATGGGTAAAATCAATTTTGAATACCGTGCCCCAGCAATTAAAGTTTATGAAATCTATATTAAATTCGGTTAGGCACAGAGCTCAGCGCGAAGACATTCAATTTCAACGCCATTTGATCCGGCGTTATGCAAACCAACAATATCGACATTGGTTACGATTACTCGATTCCTTGGAGTTGCAGTTAACCTCAGGGCTGGATTCTGAATCGGCTGAGCCTATGATATCCAAACAAAGTTTAAAAACTTTATTTCAACGTTTAGCGCAGCAATTTCCCTGGCAGTCGCAGAAGTTTACTCATCAGTCAAATGGGACTGTGATCCACGCTTTATTAGAATTTTCGAGAACATTAAAAAATACTAAGCTGGCAGGTATTCCAGCTTGGCACAAGCAAGCACAGGAACAAATGCTGCGGTTGCAGCAACTCATGGAAAGCATTCATTTTTCGGCTGATCCTAATCAACGTGCAGTTGAGCTAAGCAAACGAATGTTAAAACATCCTGAGCAAAGCGAATTAGGAAAGCTTTACCATACAGATCAACAAGTCTTATCACACATTGCTGATCGCCGATTGGCTGCTTTATTAAAACCGCTACTGATTGCGCCCATTAAATCAGTTTGGCAGATACTGTTGCATCACGCGGGTTTACAGATCCAAAAAGATTGGCAACAAAAATTCTATCCTGGCTACAAGCATAGTTTAGCTCAGCATTTTCCCTTCAAAAAACAGGGAGACGATGCAGACTTGATGGTTATGCAAAACTATTTACAACCACAGAGCGGTGAATTGTGGCTGTTTATTAATACGCAACTCACTCATTATTTAGTGCAATCGGCAGGGCGATTTCAGCGTCGAACATGGTTGGGGTTGGGCTTGCCATTATCAAAACAATTTTTATCAACGCTATCCAACACTCTGAAATTTTCAAACACCTTATTTCCACCTCATAGTAATCGACCGAGTATTCAATTTGCCTTTCAGTTTAAGGCGCACCCTAACATCAGCGAAATTCGCCTGTTAAGCCAGGGGCAAACTGTTGCGTATCGTAATGGTCCCATTCGGTGGCAAACACTGAGTTGGCCGGGCCCGAAGCCTTTTCAAGATGCAGCCTTAGCTACGTATGATAGTCATCATCAGTTAATACACTTAATGTCTCAACCGGGTGCTTGGGGCATATTACATTTGTTAGCGCACGCTAAGCCTATTCGACTTGATCAGCATGTTTACCAATTAAGTTGGTCTATTAAAAAGCCGTCAGGTGCTGTGACAATTCGTGCATTAGTGAACGCGCCATTAGACCTATTGCAGAAGATGCAAATTAATTTGCCCGAAAAGATAATGCGCTCGTCTGGATAAATTGATTTAATGGCAAGCGTGCCGTGTTTGCATTGTCTGCTTTTAACATGCGCCCAGGTATGGCCTTGGCTGCAGCAGGGGAGACGTCTTCACGGCGGCAATAACTCAGATCAATTGCGCGGGTTTGGTCAGTACAAAAACCTAAATAAGCCATCAGCAGTGCTTCAAAATTATTTGGGTCTAGATCAAGCGCGGCTAGGTTGATGAATTCATAATTGCAGTCATGTTGCAGAACCTGAGTGTGAAGGCGTTGCATCAAAAACTCGTTATGAGTAAAACCGCCATAACAAAATAATCGTACTGGCGCATTACTGGGTGTTAGACTCGTTTGGATTGCGTCGGCAATACGGCATGCAACACACTCATTGACCGTGGCCAGACAGTCGGCCCAACTGAGTTTTGTCTGTTCGAATGCCGGTAACACCCAGTCGAGCCCGAAGCTTGCGCGGTCGGCGCTTTTAAATTGACGCTGGCGTTGAAAATATTCATGTCGTTGTAAATGCGTAAGTAAATTTTCATTGACTGTACCACGTGCCGCCCAATGTCCAGAAACATCAAAGCCGTGCTTGAGGATTGCTGCGCGCAACTCAGGGGGAATGGCTTGTGGATCAGTAGCCACAACATGTTGGACGATCGCATCTGAGGTGCTGTTTGCTGGGCCAATGTCCCAAGCAAGCAGTTTACGATCAGGCTGAGTTAACAAGGTGCAAATATTTGCAATACCCCCGCCATTAACTACCACAGTATGCTGCTTTGGATCCTCAAAGCATTGTCGGATCAACACTGGCGCTAAAGGCGCGGCACTGCTGACGTGCAAAGCTGTTTGTCGATGGTCGGTAACCACGTTATAGCCCAACTGTAATAATTTTTCGGCATGGATAATTTGTAGTGTTCGAGGTGGCGTTGCCCACGGTTGATGATCCACCGTCACGCCATGTGGGCTTAAAACACATTGTGTTTTAGGTAATGCTGTCAAACCCATCTCATCAATGACCTGAGGAAAAGCGGTTAATAAAAAATGGCTTAACTGCTCGGCCAAAGCATCAAATTGCGATTTAGGAGAAGCGGCATTAGCGAATGATTTTTTACTGGCTGCAAGTAACTCAGCTTGTAGTGTTTTAGGTACCGCCATACTGGCGGAACAATAGCACAGCGGTTTGCCGCTAACGGGCTCGAACACCGCGGCGGTAAAATCTGACAATCCATCACAACTGGTGCCCATCATGTTGCCAAGATAAACGGTCAACGGTTGTTGTAAATACGTGTCGATAGGCTCGACGAGCAAGGTCCAAGACATATTTTTAGAGTAAATTTATTATTATTAAGTTAAAAGTAATGTAACATAGCTTTGCTGATCTTTGAAACCTATTTAACCTGTTTCGCCCGGATGCTAGGTTTTGCTGGAGTCCGGTTACGCGTGAGTGAATTACTATGAGTCGTTTGTCGTCCGATCAATGTCAAAGTTTGAAATCGGTCATTAACCGCGGCGGTATTATTGCCTATCCAACTGAAGCAGTTTATGGCCTGGGTTGTGACCCTTTCAATGCCCAAGCGGTTGCGCGGCTTGTGAAACTCAAGCAGCGTGATCCGAATAAGGGCTTGATCCTCATTGCCGACACGTGGTCTCGGCTTGAAGACTTGGTCTTAGCCATTCCTTCAGCTCGGCAAACTGAAATCAATCAGTCCTGGCCTGGGCCGGTGACCTGGGTATTTGAAGCGAGTGACCGCGTCCCGAGTTGGATCATGAGTCCTGATCAGCGCATTGCGTGCCGCGTAACCGCTCACCCTATTGCGGCTGAAATTTGTCAGTGTGTGCAGCAAGCCATTGTGTCGACCAGCGCTAATATGAGTGGTGAACCGCCGTTGCGTAGTGCGGCACAAGTGGAGATGGTATTCGCGGGTCAATTGGATTACATTGTTCCAGGATCACTTGGCGATTTAGAACAGCCAACGACTATCCGCGATGCTAAAACGGGTAAAACCCTACGATAGGAAAGAGTCATGGAGCAATCAATTCAAGTTATCAAACAGTATTTAATAGATTTGCAAAGTCAGATCTGCAACAGCTTGGCACAAGAAGACGGTACTGCCACGTTTTTAACAGATACCTGGCAACGCTCACAAGGTGGTGGCGGCATTACTCGCTTAATTGAAAACGGTTCGTTGATCGAACGCGGCGGCGTTAATTTTTCCCATGTATTTGGTGAAAACATGCCGGCATCTGCGGCCGCTGGGCGGCCTGAGTTAGCGGGATGTCACTTTCAAGCGTTGGGTCTGTCGTTGGTGGTCCACCCTGACAATCCTTTTGTTCCGACGACTCATGCCAACATTCGATTTTTTTGTGCTGAGCCTGCAGACGGTGATTCAATTTGGTGGTTTGGTGGAGGAATTGATTTAACACCGTATTATGGCTTCGAGGAAGATTGTATTCACTGGCATCAAACGGCTAAGTCAGCGTGTGATCCGTTTGGCAAACATTTGTATCCGCGTTTTAAACAATGGTGCGATGAATATTTTTATTTAAAACATCGTGATGAACCCCGCGGTATTGGCGGACTATTTTTTGATGATTTTAATGAGCTTGATTTTGATCAGTGTTTTGGCTTCATGCAAAGCGTGGGCGATCATTTCCTTCCAGCTTATTTACCCATTGCTCAACACCGCAAAGCGCATCCGTATTCCGAGCAACATAAGGCTTTTCAAAAATACCGACGCGGACGTTATGTGGAATTTAATTTAGTCTACGACCGTGGCACTTTATTCGGTTTACAATCTGGCGGCCGTACGGAATCTATTTTAATGTCGCTACCGCCCGAGGTGAGTTGGTGCTACGACTGGCAACCCGATCCGGGAACCGAAGAAGCTCGGCTTTATACCGACTTCCTACGTCCGCGCGATTGGTTGGTAGAAGCAGAGCAAACGGTTTTATAATGAGTTAATAGCTGCATTACAGTGTGCGTAACGTTCCGGTGTGCCGATGTCAAACCAGGTCCCTTGATACACTTCACCACTCAGTTGTTGTCGCGAAATGGCATCTTGCCATACCGGTAAAATTGAAAAATTCCCGGGCTGAATGTCGGCAAAAAATTCAGGTTGGTATAGGCTAATACCTGAAAAAGTATAATGGGGTTTATCAGTTGTGATCAGGCCGTCGTTTAAATCAAAATCTCCACGGGGTTCATAGTCAGGTTTATTGACTAATACCAAGTGCGCCAGCGTCTTGCTGGGCGGTGTTAATTGCTCGAGTGGATAATCCGTCCAGATGTCACCATTGATCACGCAAAACGGTTGATCAGAAAAATGGTGTAAGGCATGGGTGATCGCACCGCCGGTACCCAAAGCACCATCCGTTTCATCTGAATAGGTGATGTTAACGCCAAACGCTGATCCATCGCCTAGAGCGTGTTGCAATTGATCGGCTTTATAGGCAAGGTTGATCACCACGTCTGTAATGCCAGCTGACGCTAAGTGTTCAAGGTGATGCATTATCAGTGGCTTGCCCGCGATAGGCAGTAACGGTTTAACAGTGTGATCCGTTAACGGCCGTAAACGTGCGCCGCGGCCTGCAGCTAAGATCAAGGCTTTCATCGGCAACACCGCGCAATGAGTTGATGAAACTCAGTGAATTCATCATGCCGCGCTGATACAGTCAATAAATACTTTAACACCCGATCTAAATATTGTAAGTAATGAGGTTTATCATATTGATGTGCTAGGCGGGTGAAGATCCCTAAACATTTTATGTGTCGCTGCATGCCCATTAAATCAAACCAATGCAAAAAAGTTAAATCATCGGTCGTGGGTTCAATAACACCGCTTTCAGTCAGTTGAGCTTTGTAAGTCAATGCCCAGGTTTCTATTTTAGTTTGCGGCCAATCGATATAACAATCACGTAACAGTGAAACCAAGTCGTATGTGACCGGCCCCCACATCGCATCTTGAAAATCGAGTATGCCGACGTGTTTACCGTTTACTAATAATAGATTTCGCGAATGATAATCGCGGTGAATACAGGTAACGGGTTGTTGTAGTGCCGACTCGATTAAATGCTGATAGGTCTGTTCTAACACTTGACGAATATCAGGCGTTAAGGTCAAGCCCATCTGTTTTTGAAAATACCAAGTTTGTGTACGATCAAATTCAAGCTTCATAAAGTCTGCATCAAAGCGAGGTAAGTCAGCTGCTTGAAATGTTTTGCAAGCTTGCAATGTGCGCAGTGCATCAAACGCAGTTCGATAAAGCCTATCTGCGCTATCTGCCGTTAGGATATTTAAATACAGTTGATCGCCCAAGTCAGTTAACAATAAAAAGCCTTGCTGTAAATCACACGCGAGGACCTCCGGTACACACAACCCTAATTGTTTCAAACCTTGCGCTACGTTAACAAAAGGCTGACTGTCTTCACGTTCAGGTGGGGCATCCATGACAATATAGTGTTGTCCGGCGGTTTGCAGACGAAAATAACGACGAAAGCTAGCATCGTTTTTCAGAGTAGTTAACTGCAGTTGATCACAATTGAAATGTTGTTGTAGCCAAGTGTGGCAAGCACGTAGACGTGGATCGTGCGACATATACTGTTCTTATTCCTTGTGACTAACCGACCAATGCTGGATGATTTGCGCGGCACACTGGGCGGCCAAATTAGCCGTTATATTATCGCGATCCTGTGCCGGTGATAACTCTGCAATATCAACGCTGACGACTTTGCCTGATTGCAGAATAAATTGCAACAACGGTAATACTTGTTCGGGTAATAAACCCAAAGGTTGTGGCGCGCTGACGCCAGGTGCAACAGCTGTTGAAAACACATCTAAACATAATGTTAAGTAAATGATATCTTGCTGTTGAATAAAGCGCTGTAGTACAGACTGTGTTTCCTCTGGCTGTGTTTGTAAACGCTGGGCTTCAACCACGGTAACCTTTAAGTCTTTAGCGGTTGCATATAAAGAATGGGTATTGGCCTGCGGCTGCAACCCTAACACGCAATAATTGAAGTCTAATTGCTGTTGCTGGCAGTGATTAGCGATTTGTAAAAATGGCGTGCCAGAAGTGCCAGCCCCGTCTTGCAGATTGGGACGCAAGTCAAAATGCGCATCAAAGTTGATGATCCCAAGGCGTTGAGTTGGATAATGCTGGCGGATGCCTTGGTAATGTCCCCAAGCAATCTCGTGGCCGCCGCCGATCAGCAAAGGTTGAAACTGATGCTGTAACAACGCTGCAACAGTGTTGGCTAATTGCAGTTGTGATGCCGCTAAATCGTCATCGCCAGCGATATCACCGACATCAAAGATCGGAGTTGCATGATGCAAAGCGAGTTTGCCCAAGGCAAGTCGGAATGCATCCGGCCCTGCGTCGGCGCCGGGCCGCCCCAAATTACGTTGCACACCTGTGTCAGAACAAAAACCCAATAAGGCGATGGTCTTGTCCGTCACGGTCGGCAAACTTTGCTGTGCTAAATTAAGGGTTTGAATGCGTTGAAAAAACCGTTCATCTGCTTGCGAGTCACTGCGGCCTTGCCAAATTTTCGCTTCGGGCGGATTATACCCCTCGTACTTCAAGCTGCGAGTTTCTGTCTTGCCCTTTTTACTCACGGGAGCCGTTCCCAACTTGTCATTATTCACTCGTGCAATTTATTTGTGCCAAGCGGCTGCAATTGCCACCTTCTTTAATGGCCAACGCTAAGGCTTGCGCGGTATGCCCTAGCAAGTCTGCCTCAGTGTCATTTTGACTGGGGGACATGCAGGCAATACCCAAACTAATAGACACCTGATCACTGTTAGTATCAGTGGTCAAACCTGAATGTTGAACTATCAAGCGTAGAATTTCTGAAAGTTTAACGGCACCTGCTACATCGGTTTGCGGTAACAGCAGTAAAAATTCTGTTGCGCCGCCATAGGCTAGTACATCACCCGCACGCTGTACGCGCTGAAATAAGGTTAACGCAATCTGATTAATAGTGTCGGACCACACCTCATCACCCAATTGCTGAGAGAGTTTGTCGGCATGATCAATACTGATTTTCACAAGTCCAATCGGAAGCTCACTGCGTTGCATGCGTTTGAATTCGCGCACAAGAATTTTTTCAAATATGCTGTGGTCGATTAAATCGCTTGCTACAAAATCCTCACCTGCAGCCCGACTTAACATGATCAATAGGCCTGTGAACTTATCGTCTTCACCCGTGATCTTGGAAATGTCCAGTTGAAAGTTGGACTGCTCGCCATTTGCTAACTGTATAGCGTGGTCGTGCGGGCGATTATTATCGTGCTCTGCTATTTGAATTAAGCTTGCTATATCAGCCATGTCAGTTCCCAGTAGGCTGTTGATATTCATTTTACTGATCAGGCTTTTGGCCTCATAACCTAACAGATCCTCTGCCCCCGCATTAAAAACGGTAATAACGCCGGTTTGATCGGTTGCAATCACTCCCATGTGTTGCGATGATTGGCTGAGAATATCCATGTTGCGAATTGTCATGATGTGCATCCTGGCTGTTCAAGAGAGCCATTAGTATATCAAACCCAGGAATAGAAGGAAGCGAGCAAATGTGGGATCAACTCTGGTTGAATGCCAATCTCCTCACCGATGCTAGCGCGCAAGGCTTATCGGTGCAAACGCAAGCGGCTTTGGCCATCGAAGGTGAGCAAATTGCATGGGTTGGAGCTGTCGCTGATTTGCCGGGTCAACCTGAAAAACTGGCAACGCAAGTGCATGATGTGAGTGATCAGTGGATCACCCCCGGCTTAATCGATTGCCACACCCATTTAGTCTATGCCGGCAATCGCTCTCATGAATTTGAACAGCGTTTACAAGGCCAGAGTTATGCCGAAATTGCCAAGGCTGGTGGCGGCATCCAATTCACCGTGCAGCAAACCCGCGCCGCCAGCGCTGAAGATCTTTATCAACAAAGCGCAGCACGATTACAAGCGTGTTTAGCCAATGGCGTGACTACACTAGAAATTAAATCCGGTTATGGTTTATCGCTGGAAAGTGAACGCAAACTGTTGCAAGTGGCTCGTCGCTTGGGCGAGGATTTCCCTGTTACTGTACGCACAACTTTTTTAGGCGCGCATACCTTACCCCCAGAATATCAAGATCAAGCAGATCACTATATTGAATTAGTGTGTGAAACCATGTTGCCAACCTTGGCCGATGAAGGCTTGGTTGACATGGTCGATGTGTTTTGTGAGCACATTGCTTTTTCACCCGCGCAGACTCAACGCGTATTTGAAGCCGCGCAAGCGTTGAAGTTACCTATAAAATGTCACGCAGAACAGCTCAGCAACCAGGGCGCTGCTAAGTTAGCCGCAGAGCATCACGCTTTATCTGCAGATCATTTAGAATATGTGGCCGAAGAGGGTGTGCAAGCCATGGCGGATGCCGATACGGTTGCCGTATTACTGCCTGGCGCATTTTATTATCTACAAGCTTCGCGGTTACCGCCGATTGAGTTACTTCGTAAACATCAGGTGCCGATCGCCATCGCCACCGATTGTAATCCTGGCAGTTCGCCTACTACATCATTACCCTTAATGATGAACATGTCTTGCTTACTGTTTGGCTTACACGCGAGCGAAGCCTGGGCAGGTGTTACGTCACATGCCGCACAAGCCTTGGGTTTACAACGGCAGATCGGAAAATTAAAACCAAATTATGACGCCGACTTACTCTTCTGGGATTTCACCACGCCACTTGATCTCGTTGCGAGTTTAGGTTCGCAGCTGCAACCCGCACAAATCTTTCATCAGGGTCAGTTGTCTCAGGAATGACGGGAGACTTACTTCTTCGGATGTTGTTTCAAAATCAAATGGCCATCGCGCAAGGTGAATTCTAATTGTCGTAACACACTCATGCCGAGAAGGACTTGCTTGCCAGGCATATGAGGATTAATGCTGGCGCGTACGTTGTGTAAACGGATCGGGCCGATCTCTAACACTTCAATGATGGTGGTGTAAACCGTGATAGTGCCGTTGGCGGTGCGGGCGCGGATTGGATAACCGGGTTTAAGGTGTAAGGTTTTTGCGAGGTGGCCGGGGATCGACACATTGCTGGCGCCGGTGTCTAACATGAATTCTACGGAGCCGCCATTGAGGTGGCCCAGAAATACAAAATGATGTGAACGATTTTCTTTTAACACCACTTCGCGAATACCCTCTTGCGTGATGAGGCTATTCAAATCGCGGTTAGGATTGTGTTGATACGCTATCCAACTCGAGAAAAAATAAATGAGCAAACCCAAAAACAGCAGCCAAGCCAGCAAAAACATGACTTGGCTTAAGCCTTGGTATTGCTGTTTTCGAGTTGGCTTCATCACAGTCACTCATTTTTATGGGCGTATCGGCTGATCACATTATCCAATGCGAGTTTACCGTTGCCATGGAACATCATCAGCATCAACAACATGCCCCAGTAGAGATGTTGATTCAAACCCACGGCGCCTTCGGGAGTATGTAAAAAGTCATAAGAAAATACGGCGATAATATTAAAAACAAATAAAATAAATGCCGGCATGCGGCGCCCTAAACCCAGAACCAACAATACCGGCATCACCAATTCAACTCCGGTGCCGATCACAGCTGCCCAGTTGGATGGTAGCAGCGGTACGTTATATTCATATTTAAATAATGCCAAAGTGCTGGACCAAGATTGGATTTTGGTTAATCCCGACATGAAAAAAACCTTCGCCACCCACAGCCTGACGATTAAAAACCCTAGGGGTTGAAAAAACCTTAAAACACGATTGAATAACTTCCACTCTTTGCTAAATAGTCTTTCTAACCACATGGTGTTCTCCTTGTTATCCTTTTTACTGTCATCGCGGTTAGCCAACCGCGGCTTGCTAACTCAGGGAGTAGTGCTGACACGTCTATTGTTGGGTCCAGCTCAACACAGTTCTCTAAGACTTGCTCTAAGTATAGACCATTATTGAGCCACTTGAGGCATTGCCAATGTGTCGGGTGACATTGCTCAATCCGCACGTCGAATTTTTTTCGCCATATAATCAGGAAGTTAGCGCCTTCATCTAGAGAGACT
>SDBT01006875.1_pt1 | contig 18818 bp, 9 predicted proteins | sample 2277101 | NCBI WGS metagenome assembly SDBT01 (sample SAMN10404973, study PRJNA504765) | marine sediment metagenome | isolation source: marine sediment core GS10_PC15, 103 cmbsf | place: Arctic Ocean: Southern Knipovich Ridge | collected 2010
GTGTCGGATTTAACCATCAAGATGGAAGATTCCTACTGAATGACACTAAAAGTTTTGCTAATCTCCCGAGGCGATTCGCTAAGGCGAAAATAAAAAAGTTTTCGGCTACAATAGCATACCGCAGCCCTTGGCTGCAAACAAACTTTTATTAACCACGGATTACTTAACCGCAAGGACGCAAAGGATGCGCAAAGCACGCAAGGTTTTATTAATATTTTAAAAATTTTGCTAATCTCCCAAGGCGATCCGCTAGGCGAAAATAACAAAGTTCTTGGCTGTAATAGCATAATTGACATCCAATTGAGCGGCCCGCCCCTACAATATTCTCCTCTCTCCTCTCTTCTCTCTCTTCTCTCTCCTCTCCTCCTCATGGGTTAAATTACAATAGTAATGACTTTTTTCAAAGGATGATATCACGAAAAATGATGGATTATCTGGAATTTTAAAGTGGGTAAAAACCGTTTATCTTTACAAGATCTGTGAGGCAGATTGATTTTAATATAATATCGTTATAATTTCATATTATCATAAAAGACTTCCGGAGATTACCATCGTTAAAACATTCAGGTATTTGTACAAATACCTATTTCGTTATAGACTCAGAATATTTATAGGTACGGTTTTCATCGCTATCTCCAATGGTATTGCGATCCTCAATCCCATTGTGGTTCGAAAAGCTATCGATTATCTGGCTGAAGATATTGAAGTTAGACAACTATTGATTTTTGCAGTCTATGTGGTTCTTATTGCACTTGGACAGGGAATATTCAGGTTTTTAATGAGGCAGACGGTCATCGTGGGTTCACGCATGATTGAAAATGATTTCCGGAATGATCTGTTTGCCCATCTACAATTGATGTCTGCACGGTTTTTTCAGAATATGTCCACCGGCGATATTATGTCGCGAATGACCAATGATCTCAATGCTGTACGGGCGGTACTTGGTCCGGGAATTATGTATTCTATCAATACAATCGTAACTTTTATTTTTGTCATCTGGATGATGTTGTTAATCAATCCTTTTCTTACCCTGGTAGGTTTGTTACCAATCCCTTTCATGGCATTTATGGTATATAAATTTGGTATGCAGATCCACAAAAGATATCAGAAGATCCAGGCCCAATTATCAAAAATAAGTACCAAGGCCCAGGAAAGTTTCTCGGGGATACGTATTATTAAATCCTATGTACAGGAAAAATTTGAAACAGAATCTTTTGACCGTTTGAATCAGGAATATGTGGAAAAAAATATGTCCTTTGCCCGGGTCTATGCTGCTTTTCATCCTATGATGATGTTCATCGTTGGAATAGGTGTTATTCTCGTTCTCTTTATTGGAGGCATTCAGATTGTTGATGAAATTCTTACTCTGGGAGAATTCGTCGCTTTTACACTTTACCTTGGGATGCTCGTCTGGCCCTCAATTGCCTTAGGCTGGGTGGTTGGCATTTTTCAACAAGGTGCGGCATCGATGGAGCGTATTAATGTCATACTTAATACCCCGCCTGATATTACCGATGATCTGGTGGAGGAGAAAATCGATCATATTAATGGCAGCATTTCCATTAAAGATCTTTCCTTCTCATATGATGAGAATAGTGAAGCGGTGCTTAAGAACATAAATCTGGAGATTGAGGCCGGCAGTATCCTGGCTGTGGTTGGTCGCACGGGAAGCGGGAAATCTACCTTGATCAGCTTATTTACGCGGACCTTTGACCCCCCTGAAGGTACCATCCTGATTGATGGCATCGACATCCGGCGCATACCCCTGACAACCCTGAGAAAGAATCTGGGTTATATCCCTCAGGAAACCTTTTTGTTCTCGGATACCATCAGCGAAAATATCAGTCTGGGAGTGGATGATTCAAACCATACTCTTATTGAGGAGGCAGCTGAAATCGCCCAGATACATGATTCAATTGTGGCGTTTCCCGATCAATATGATACCGTTCTGGGAGAGAGAGGAATCAATCTTTCAGGCGGACAAAAGCAGCGGGTGTCAATTGCCCGGGCTATCATTAAGCATCCTAAAATATTACTTCTGGACGATGCTCTCTCGGCTGTTGATACAATTACCGAAGAAAAAATCTTAAATCAGTTACGGGGTGTAATGAAAGACCGTACCTGTATCTGGGTGTCACATCGTATTTCAGCGATTATGCATGCAGATAAGATCATTGTCCTGGAAAAAGGAGAAATTATTGAGGAGGGGACGCACGATGAATTGTTATCCCATGGTGGTATATACTGGGAACTCTATGAAAAACAAAAACTGGTAGAGGCCCTGGATCTGACGGAGTGATCCTCCCTTATCCTCACCCGTGCGAACAGTGTTTCGATGTCTGAGGATTCGGGCCGCGTACTTGAAAATATTGTTTTTTTAGAGCTCAAACGTCGGTATCAGGAAATTTACTATTTTAGAAATAATGATGAATGCGATTTTCTGGTAAAAAAAGACGATTCTGTTAAACAGGCAATTCAGGTATGCTATCAATTGACTGAAGATAATATGGCCAGAGAGACAAGAGGCTTGCACAAGGCGATGGAGCTAACCGGTGCCAGTCAGGGGTTAATATTGACATTTGACCAGGAAGATGAAATCGAAGGAATTCCCGTAATACCTGTCTGGAAGTGGTGTTTGGAAGATGGGGGGTAACGGACTGGAGTTAATTTGAAAAATCTCTATTTGATTATCGTATTACTGAGCTTAGGCTTTACAGTAGTTGAAGCACAATCGGAATATAGAACGCTACATCAACAATCTCTGGTTGTCGATGCCCATGCCGATGTTCTGTTGCAGGTCAACCGTGGCGCTGATATTTCTAAAAGGCTGGATTACGGTCACGTGGATCTGATCCGCTTAAAAGAAGGAGGTGTCGATGTTCAGTTTTTTGCGATATGGCCAAATCCGAAATCTTATCAGCAAAAGAGTATGTATCATCAATCCATGCATCTGATCGATCTTCTCGATAAAATTCTGGCTGATAATCCTGATAAAATTACCCTAACCCTTACGCCTGTTGAGATTGAAAAAGCTGTAAGCGAAGATAAAATTGCTGCTTGTATCGGTCTGGAAGGTGGCACAGCTATTGAGAGTGACTTGAATAAATTGAAAGAATTTTATGATCGTGGTGTCCGCTATCTGGGATTAACCTGGAATGACAGTCCGGAATGGGCCAGCTGCGCCAGGGATGAAACTTCGCCGGAATATAAGGGTCATCGCGGATTGACTGAATTTGGTAAAGATGTCATTCGGGAATTAAATCGCCTGGGTATGATCGTGGATGTTTCACATAGCGGGGAACAGACGTTTTGGGATGTGATCAGCATAAGTAAAAAACCGATCATTGCTTCGCATTCCTGTGCTTATAATTTATGCTGGCATTATCGTAATCTAAAGGATGATCAGATCAGGGCCATGGGAAAAAACGGTGGCGTTATCTTTATTAACTTCTATCCCGGCTATTTGGAAAATGGTTTCGATAGTAGATACGCACAGATCAGAAAATCGAGCCAGGCTTATCTTGATTCAATCAAACAAACGTATGGGAGTAATTATCTGGGCTACAGACAATTCCGGACAAACTTATTTAGAGACCGGACAAAATCATTCAGACCAGAGATAAATCGCATCGTAGATCATCTGGATTATATCATATCTTTGGTTGGTGATGACCATGTTGGTCTGGGATCGGATTTTGATGGTATCAGCATTACACCGAAAGGTATCGATGATGTCAGTGAAATGCCGGAAATAACACGGGTCATGATGGAGAGAGGTTATAGTAAAGATAGGATCCGAAAAATACTGGGTGGTAATTTTATGCGGGTTTTCCGTGAAGTTACGCGCTAGTTTTGCCTCAGATTTCTATCCACGAATTACACGAATTTCCTCGAATTATTTATCTTCTTATTTTATCCTGAATAATTCATACCGCAGCCTGCGGTTGCAATCAAATGGTATTTTCTTTTCTGTCGGTCCGTAGGAATCTTCCTGTTTGTCGAAATCACATCAGCAAGTTGGAAGATCCCTTCTGGATGACATCAAATATTTTCTAATTCGTGGACTAATCTTTTTTTTCTTCTTGTGTGGATAAAATTGATGAGTCCGGTGATGAATTGGTTATTGAGGGTTTTTCCGGCCAGAGAATATCAAAAATCAGGTTTAACTCTTCTTCATGAGCCAATAACAGTTCATAATTAACAGGTTTAGTCGAATCGCTTCCCATTTCATCAAATTCCCAACCATACTCATTTAACCGTTCAATCGATTCTTCTTTCCAACGATAGACCCAAAAATCAATAACGCGGTCTGCAATCCAGTCATATTCCTTTGGAGAAAGATTGCATTTTTCTAATACCCGATACTTTATTCCTATCCACTTGGGACGCATTCTAATAATATCAAACGCGATCTGCCATCTATTTTCTTCAAATTGTTGTCTGACTTTACAGAGAAAAAGTGTTAACTCCCGGTTAATATTTAAAAATCGCTCGAGTTGATTAGTAGTGATTAAACCATCCGGAGGAGAAAGATAGGGGTCACTGACTTCCCACTGTATCATTTTTTTGGCATCTTCGTTGGCATCGACTTGCTCCGGGAAATAAATGTGGGTGAAGAGCAGATAGATACCACCCATCCCTCCCAGAAGAAGAAAAAACAAACTGATAAAAATAAACAGGAATACTTTTTTTCTTTTCATGAGTGCGATAATTTAAGAACAAAGTACAAAAGGTTAAATAGTTTATTAAAACATTTTGCGGTTTGTTTATATTTTAATTGAATAGTTTTTTACACCAGCTGAATAAAAAAAGGAAACAAAAATGACGGTGAATTAGTTGTCTAATTAGAGTGGGTATAAATATATGACAATCCCGAGGTGATCAAGTTATTCTTCTTGACTTGACAGATTATAATCGTCATATTAAATTTATTTAAAAAAAACAGAGTTAAAATTGTCCGAACGATTTGAAAAAACATATATATCTGTAAATGAGTTTGTCTCCTCCTGGGAGAAGGAAATCTACGAGTTAAACAACCTCGATTATTTTACCTATCTTCTGATAAACTTTATTGGTGATGGTATTGAACATCAATTTTTTAATAAGGAAAATCCCAGCAGCTACCTGCGTATAGATCCGGAAGAGATAGCCACTCTCTCTTTTAATGTGGGTGATAGTTTCGAATCATTTTTAGAAAATAATTGTTTTGGTGACTGTACACTTTCATGCCCGACTAAATTGAATGAGATGGTGAGTCCTGATGAAACCGAACTAGATGGTACGCACCTGAATATTGTACAGATTATAAACGGTGAGGATCTTTCCAAAAAACAGTTTCTTTTAACCGATATCCTTAATTATGTTGTCCTGGATACTTTATTTGATTTTTATAATTATGAAATTGGTCTCGACCTTGAAGATGCCGATATCGGATTAATGCAATTTGCAGATTTTATAACAGTCCTTTTAGAGAAGTTTATTGAAAATCAGGGACAACCATTACTAAGTCAACCAAAAGAACCTGCTGTTGACCTCTTTCAGAAAATTTTATCAGAGTCAGAAGAGGATTGGGATGAAACCCCTGAGGCGACATTTGAGGAAAGTGAAGATAAAGAGGAATGGAAATTTGGTAGTTTTACAATTACCAATTTGATCCAGGATTATTTAAGCCAGGCATCCGGACTACTTCCGTTAGATAATAAACTTCTTGAATATTTTCGTACCTATTGCGATTCTTATGCCGGAATTTTGCAGTTTGATGATTTTACCAAAGAAGATCTGGAGGAGTTTTTTCTATTCTGGCTCTTAAAAGAGATTTCTTTAGAGAAGGGAATCTCCTGTGAGCAGGTCCGAAAAACTTTTGAAAAGTTTTTTATCTGGCAGGAAATAAGTTACAATTCAGAGAATAAGAATTATTTCGATTCATCCTTTATAAAAAATATACCTGCAATTGAGAAAGCCCTGGATGCAATGCGAAAATATTTTGAGGAGAATTCACTTATAAGTGGAATCCTTGAGGCAAATGAATCAGATGATCAAATTGTAGATGGATTTTTTCTGGTTGAGAAAGTTACCCGTAATGGCTTTTTACGTTTGAGAGATATTTATTTTGACCAGGCTTATCTCAATGTAAAGATCAATTTTGATGATATTCATATGCTGGAGAACACCATACTTGATGCAAGCCTTAAATTTACTGCTTATGGGTGGCGAATTATTTGCCTTGAGTATATTTTCCCTAAAATGGCAAAGGCCTACCTTCACTAATTTATCATCTACTATATTCTTTTCTCTTAATTTTAGGTTTTTTTCTTAAAATCTTCTAAATTTTAGGAAAAAATACATTATTATTATAATTATTATTTTATGTAACCTGTTGTTATTTAACGGTTTGTTGGGTGAATGACCTTTTGGCATATTTCTTGTCATGTATTATCAGCTACTGTTAAAGGTAATCTGAGCGGTTTTATAGATTAATTATATTTCGTAACTTTGCCAAACAGATATTTTTAGAGGGTTTATTGAGGAGATAGGAAAAAAACACCCCCCTCAATCCCCCTTAATAGGGGGGCAGGATCCGATTCCCCCTTTGGAAGGGGGCTAGGGGATGTTATTCTTAGGGCATTTAAAATAATAAGTTAAATGGAAAATATATGTCCCGATTTTTTCGGGATGACACGATCACATCCGAAATGAGGAGGAATAAATGAAAAGACGGATGAACACGATAGATGGAAATGAAGCAGCAGCCTATGTTGCACATAAAATCAATGAAGTCATTGCCATATATCCGATTACCCCATCATCGAACATGGGTGAATGGGCTGATCAATTTTCAGCTGAAGGAAAAACAAATATCTGGGGAACGATTCCCTCCGTAACTGAAATGCAGAGTGAAGGCGGTGCTGCCGGTGCAATTCATGGTGCCCTGCAAACAGGCGCGCTGGCAACGACCTTTACAGCATCCCAGGGTTTATTGCTGATGATCCCGAATATGTTTAAGATTGCCGGTGAATTGACACCCACGGTATTTCATGTATCAGCCCGCGCCGTAGCTGCTCAGGCACTGTCTATATTTGGTGATCATAGTGATGTCATGTCCGTACGCTCTACGGGATTTGGATTGTATGCCACCAACTCGATTCAGGAAATTATGGATGGTGCAGTTATCACGCAGGCAGTCAGTTTGAAAGCAAGGCTTCCCTTTATACATTTTTTTGATGGATTCCGCAGTTCTCATGAGGTCCAGAAAATCGAAGAATTGACCAATGAAGATCTTCGTGAAATGATCGATGATGATCTGGTTATGGAACACCGTAAACGTGCTATGTCTCCAGACAGACCGGTCCTTCGTGGTACGGCTCAGAACCCGGATGTCTTTTTTCAGGCCCGGGAAACAGTCAATCCCTACTATGAAGCATGTCCGGCCATTGTCCAGGAAATGATGGATAAATTTGCTCAAATAACCGGACGGCAGTATCATCTTTTTGATTATGTTGGAGCACCTGATGCTGAACGTATAATTATTCTGATGGGTTCCGGAGCAGAAACGGCTCACGAAACGATTGATTATCTGGTTGAAAAGGGTGAAAAAATCGGTATGATTAAAGTACGACTTTATCGTCCTTTCTCGATTGAACATTTTATCAAAGCTATTCCGGCATCGGTAAAATCAATTGCAGTATTGGACCGGACAAAAGAACCGGGAAGTATCGGTGAGCCACTCTATATGGATGTGGTCAATGCTCTGGCAGAAACACAGGCTACCGATGGTCTTCATCTGGATGTGTTTCCCAAAGTGATCGGTGGTAGATATGGTCTGTCTTCCAAAGAATTTACCCCGGCAATGGTAAAAGCCATTTTTGATGAGTTAAGTAAAGAAAAATCAAAAAATCACTTTACTATAGGCATTAATGATGATCTTACTCATACCAGTCTTGAATACGATTCGTCATTTAGTACTGAAAGTGATGATGTCGTACGTGCCATGTTCTACGGCCTGGGAGCGGATGGTACTGTTGGCGCCAATAAAAATTCAATCAAGATAATTGGTACAGAAACGGATAATTTTGCTCAGGGTTATTTTGTTTATGATTCAAAAAAGTCCGGTTCAATGACAATTTCTCATCTTCGCTTTGGCCCAAAAGAGATCCGGTCAACCTATCTGATCAGTGAGGCTAATTTCGTGGGCTGCCATCAGTTTGTGTTTCTTGAAAAATATGATGTCCTGGCCGCTGCCGTTGAAGGAGCGACTTTTCTTTTGAATAGTCCTTATTCACTTGAGGATACCTGGGATAAAATACCTAAAAAAGTTCAACAGGAGATTATCGATAAAAAAGTAAAAATGTATGTAATCGACGCCTATTCAGTTGCTAAAGATAGCGGTATGGGTGCGCGTACCAACACGATTATGCAGACTTGCTTCTTCGCCATTTCAGGAATTCTGCCCAGAGATGAAGCGATTGCCAAGATCAAGGATTCGATCAAGAAGACTTACGGGGTAAAGGGTGATGAAATCGTCCAAAAGAATTATGAGGCCGTGGATAAAACTTTAGCCAATCTACACGAACTTAAGATTCCGGCTACTGCAACAAGTAAAGTCGTTTTGCAACCACCTGTACCGGCAGAAGCTCCTGATTTTGTGCAGAAGGTTACAGCGATGATTATTGCCGGCAAGGGAGATGAACTTCCGGTCAGTGCCATGCCAAACGATGGCACCTATCCGACAGCAACCACACAGTGGGAAAAGAGAAATATTTCGTTAGAGATTCCTGTCTGGGATGAAAGTATCTGTATTCAGTGTAATAAATGTGTGCTCGTCTGCCCCCATGCTGTGATCCGGCCAAAAGTGTATGATAAAAAACATCTTGAAAATGCACCGGCAACATATAAGTCTGCCAAAGCCAGAGGCAAGGAATACAGTGAGGATGATGTTTACACCTTGCAGGTTGCCCCTGAAGATTGTACAGGTTGTGCGCTCTGTGTGGAAGTCTGTCCTGCTAAAAATAAGCAGGAAACCCGTCTCAAAGCAATCAATATGGCATCACAGCCTCCGCTGCGGGAAACAGAAAAAGAAAACTGGAATTTCTTTTTAGATTTACCTGAGCAGGATCGGCGTGAGGTTGCTGTGCATACTGTTAAAGGATCACAGATCCTGCAGCCGCTTTTTGAGTTCTCCGGCGCCTGTACGGGATGTGGTGAAACACCCTATGTAAAACTGACCAGCCAGCTGTTTGGCGACCGGATGATTATCGCTAATGCAACAGGTTGTTCATCGATCTACGGCGGTAATTTACCAACGACTCCCTGGGCATATGATAAGGCCGGACGTGGCCCAACCTGGTCAAATTCACTCTTTGAAGATAATGCCGAATTTGGATTAGGATTTCGCCTTACGATAGACAAACATAATGAATTCGCGAAGGAGCTTCTGGTAACATTAAAAGCTGATCTTGGTGAATCATTGGTCAATAGTCTTATTAATGCGGATCAATCTGATGAGGCTGGAATATATGACCAGCGGGAACGCGTCGAACAACTGACCGAAAAATTGACCAAAATAGATAAGCCGGAAGCAAAGCAATTACTAAGTCTGGCCGATATGCTGGTGAAAAAGAGTGTCTGGATAATGGGCGGTGATGGATGGGCTTATGATATTGGCTATGGTGGTCTTGACCATGTTTTGGCATCGGCGAAGAATGTGAATGTTCTCGTGCTGGATACAGAAGTCTATTCCAATACCGGTGGACAGATGTCGAAAGCGACACCGCGCGGAGCCGTGGCGAAATTTGCAGCGAGTGGAAAACCCCTTAAACGTAAAGATCTGGGTCGGCTGGCAATGGCTTATGGAAATGTATATGTTGCACAGATTGCTATGGGCGCAAGTGACCTTCAGACAGTTCGCGCCATAATAGAGGCAGAAGCCTATGACGGACCATCGATTATTATTGCCTATAGTCACTGTATCGCCCATGGCATCAATATGCAGCTAGGGTTGGATCAGCAAAAACTAGCTGTTGAGTGTGGGTACTGGCCTCTCTACAGGTATAATCCGGAATTAATAAATCAGGAAAAAAATCCTTTTATCCTGGATTCGAAAGAGCCAAAGATTCCGATGCGAAATTATGCCTATAATGAAACACGTTATAAAATGTTGACCAAAACTCATCCTGAAGCCGCAAAGAAACTTATGGTACAGGCTCAGGAGGATGTGAATGAGAAATGGCAATATTATGCAGGTCTGGCTAAAAGCAATGGTTCAGCCGAGAAATAATAGCTAAAAGGCAAAAGGCCAAAGGATAAAAGGATTATATGGCAATCAGAAAGTTTTTATTCTTCTCTTTCTAAATCATGAATGATTTAATCCTGATATGTCGATTGGATATCGATTTATTATCGGGATTCCTTTTTCCTTTTGCCTTTTGCCTTCGTCTGAATCTCTGTGGTTATAAATAGAAAATATCAAATAATATAAAAGAAAGGTATAGCGATGGATTTAACAACCACTTATATGGGATTAAAATTGAAGAATCCATTGGTCCCTTCAGCATCACCGCTGGGACGCGATGTATCAACGGTTAAGAGGATGGAAGATTCTGGAGCCGCCGCAGTGGTTCTGGAATCTCTTTTCGAGGAACAGATAGTTCATGAGAAGTTTGAAATGGATCATTTCCTGGCACAGGGTACCGAAAGTTTTGCAGAGGCAACCAGTTACTTTCCTGATAGTGATATGTATACGTTTGGCCCTGATGAATATCTGGCTCATATCCGGAAATGTAAAAAAGCGGTTGATATTCCGATTATCGCCAGCCTGAATGGTGTTTCCCAAGGTGGCTGGACAGAATATGCCCGTAATATGCAGGAGGCCGGTGCTGATGCCCTCGAATTGAATTCTTATTATCTGGCAACAGATATGAATAAAAGCCCACAGGAAATTGAAGATAATTATATCGAAGTACTGAAGGCTGTAAAAAATGCTGTAACAATACCGGTTGCTTTGAAATTATCACCTTACTTCACTTCTCTTTCCTATGTGGCAAAGAAGTTTGATGAAGTGGGGGTTGATGCCCTGGTACTCTTTAATCGCTTTTATCAGCCGGATATTGATCTGGAAAATCTGGAGGTTGTCCCGAATCTTGTATTAAGTACATCCGAATCCAGTCGGGTGCCTTTACGCTGGATAGCGATCCTGTATGGAAAAATTAAGGCAAATATGGCAGCCACTACAGGTATTCATACTGCTGAAGACGTTTTAAAGATGATCATGGTCGGGGCTGATGTAACCCAGCTTTGTGCTACACTTTTTCAGAATGGTATTGAGCATATCAAGACGCTTATCGATGGTATGAATCAATGGATGGAAGAGCATGAATATGAGTCTGTAAAACAGATGAAGGGCAGCATGAGTCATAAATCGGTGGCCGAACCTGCCGCCTATGAACGTGCCAATTACATGAAAGTCTTGAAAAGCTATATGTAGAATTATTTTTAACGCAAAGGCGCAAAGTTTACGCAAAGAACGCAAAGAATAATTTTGTAAATATCCTTGCGATCTTTGCGTTTCGCTGCGTCTTTATGGTTATTTTTTAAACTTTATTCAAATCTTTCCCAAAAATCCGTAATACATTTCTTATAGTCCTCTGTGATGATCACGTCCCCGTCTTTTCGAACCAGTAGTCCGGAAACAATTGATTAATCTCTTCCCGGGCGAATCTTTCACCGGCAAGAACTATAATCCCCTTATCCTGATGGGAGCGAATCAATCGCCCAACCGATTGAATTACTTTGCTTGTCGTTGATTTGTATGGCCATTGTTTGAATTTACAGCATTAAAAGCAGTTGAATCAAATTCACAATATTGTTAATTTAAAAGGTTAATTGAATATCTAATAAATATATCTCGCAGAGACGCCACCCGCCTCGGGCGGGGGCAGGCAGACGCAGAGATATTTGTGGCTTTAGAAGAGATAGATATAGAATTTTACATTATAATATCTATTTAAAAAAACTAACTAAAATAGTCATCCTGCCCGCCTGAGGCGGGTCAGGATCTCTTTAACGATTTATAGATGCCGAAATGAATTCGGCATGACAATCGATGTGTTTTTAGGGAGCTTATAAACTATCTCACAGAGTGATGAAGGAGATTAAAAATGCAACAGGAAATATTAGATACATTAATTACAGAAAATAAATCAAAAATAATTTATCTTATTATGGATGGTCTGGGTGGACTGCCCAGAGATGTTGATGGGAAAACAGAACTGGAAACGGCCAAGACACCCAATCTTGATAAACTTGCCACAGAAGGTTGTCTGGCTTTGCTCGATCCTATCGGTCATGGTATGACTCCGGGTTCCGGCCCTGCTCATCTGGCATTGTTTGGGTATGATCCGATAGAGGATAACGTGGGGCGTGGTATTCTTTCGGCACTTGGTGTTGATTTTGGTGTGACGGGCAGGGATGTATGTGCCCGTTTAAATTTCTGCACACTTGATTCAGATGGAAATGTAACCGACCGCCGGGCAGGACGAATTCCGACAGATCTTAACGAAAAACTATGTCAGAAACTTCAGGACAATATAACCTTATCAGACGGTATCGAATTTTTTATGAAAACAGAGTCTGAACATAGGGCATTACTGGTAATCAGGGGAGATGGTCTTGGCGGGAATATCATTGATACTGATACACAGAAAACCGGCGTACCGCCCCTGGAGGCAGTCGGTAAGGATGAGGCCTCAAAAAAAACGGCAAAATATGTCAATGAATTTTTAGAAAAGGCCAAAGAGGTTCTTAAAGAGGATGCACCGGCTAATTTTATTCTTGCCCGTGGATTTGCCAAACACGAACCCTTACCAACAATGGAAGAAAGATTTGGGATAAAATGTGCCGCTATAGCCCAGTACCCGATGTATCGGGGTCTTGCCCGGCTTGTCGGTATGGATGTATTACCCCGCCCCGAAACGTATGATGCCATGTATCAGCAATTAGCCGATCATTATGATGACTATGATTTTTTCTTTGTGCATTTTAAAAAAACCGATAGTTATGGTGAGGATGGTAATTTTGATGCGAAAGTTGGTGTTATAGAAGAGGTTGATACCTGGATTAAAAAACTTGATGATTTAAATCCTGAAGTTTTGTTGGTAACGGGCGATCATTCCACCCCGGCTGTCATGTCTGCTCACAGCTGGCACCCGGTTCCTGCATTATTGCATACGCGGAACGGACTGAACCGTATTGATCATACCCGTGAGTTTGGAGAAACCTCCTGCGGGCAAGGGGGATTGGGGAGAATGCAGATGAAGAATATTATTCTTGAAGTTCTGGCTGCGGCAGAAAAAATAATGAAATTCGGAGCGTAAACTCGATACTGGATACTGGGTCCTTGGTGCTTGGTCAAATCGTGGATGATTTAATCATGATAGAATCGGGCCATGAAAAAATGAATTAGGAATGTATTGAGGAGATAGAAAACAACACCCCCTCAAACCCCCTTTGAAAGAGCCTGTCCTGAGCTAAGCCGAAGGAGGGTTAGGGGGATGTTTTTCTTAGGTCAATTAAAATAATAAGTTAAATGGAAAATATTTGTTAACTTTTACCACTATCGTATAGCCGTTAAGGAGTTATCATGGGAAAGAATGAAGAGGTCCTGTCAAAGGAACAACAAAAAATCAATAAAAACTTGCTGAGGTCTTCAAAGTATCTGGGTGAAAAGATTGAATCAAAAGTAATTCCCTTTTCCCTGAATTTGAAGACGCAGAAGAAATTGACGGTTCAGCAAAAAGCCATTTTGGAAATTCTTGAAATTCAGGCCGCCAGAACATCGATTCTTACACTTGCTTCTTTGGCAGAGATCAATGAACTGGATCATCTGGGTGGTGGTCTCGATTTGCTATCGGCCTTTATGATGACATTAGCGGTGACAGATTATGAAAAAGTTGCCTATACGATTGAAAATGCCCATACCAGTGTTGGTTATTATGCCGGACTTTCCACTTATGGTTTTCTCGAAGCGGAGGATGTGATCGAGTCTTTCAGACGAAGCCTGGATATTCCCGGTCATGTTTCCTGGGTTCCTGGCGGTACTCAGTTGAACGGAGGACGTCTGGGTGTGATGGTACCGGTTGCCGTTGGCCAGGCTCTTGGTAAAAAGGCTATTTATGGTAAGGATGCCTGGGTAATAACACACTGTGGTGATGCCGGCTGGATTTCTGGTCAGGCCCTTAACGGCTTTAATGCCGCCGATTTGCACAAGGCACCGATTACTTTTATTATGCATCGCAATGGTATTCAACTCTCCGGTTCCAATCGTCAGATCATGGACAAGGATCCCCGTCCGATTATTGCATCCCTGGGTATAAAAATCCTTGAGATAGACAGCCTGCATAATCCTGATTCTCTCTTTGGCGCCTATAAAGAAGCATCTATTCTAGCTGAATCAGGTGTACCGTCTATGATATATCCGGTTGGTTATCCCGCATATAAGACTTCCCTTAATAAACTTGCCGAGATGTATCAAATCTCCGATGCAGTTAAAGAAATTGCAGCGAAGAATAATGTCGCTTTGGGTACAAAAGTCTGGATTCCCGGGGCTCTGATGAGTTATCGTGATGTAGATCCCATGCTGGAATGTGTTTTTCTGGTCAATGACCTTCCTGGAGGGAAGGGCCATCATGACGGACATATGAAGGGTCGGGATGTGGAGGTAGTGCTGAACAATCCTATGCTCTCCTTATCCGAGCGGCAAGAAAAAATTTGGCAAGACCTCTTAGCGAAACCAGGAAAAAAAGTTATCACAAAAGCAAGACCGGCCCCGGGTACAGATAATCTCGTGGTTCTGCCTGCAGATATTGACAAAATTTCCTTGCCTGAGCCGGGTAAAAGTGTCAGCCCGCGAAGTGGTGTAGACAGTGGATATGCTCTGATTGCCAAGAAATTCCCAAAAAAAATGTTTAATGTCAGCTGCGATCTGGATCCCTCTACTAAACTTGGTTCAGCCGTTAAACTTCTACCGGAAGGTCATTCTTTTGAGATGAGTATCCAGGAACAGGTGTCCGCAATGATGACAAATGGGTTAGCCATGAGTTCTATGAAACCACAGTTGAATGTCTTTTCAACTTTCGCCGCCTTTTTTGAGGGAATTGCCCGTGAAGGATTCGAAATGTGGCGGTATCAACGAAATCTGAATGGCATAAATGAGGGCTTGAATGTAACCATGCATCTCTCCCATATTGGTTCCTGTACCGGTCGTGATCATTTCTCCGGATGGAGCCTGGACTGGATCAATCTTGGTTTGTCTTACCTTCCTTATTTGCACCGTTTCTATGCGCCGGCCGATGCCCGGGCTGCTTTTATAGCTGTTCTTGATCTGGCTGCAAACTATGGCGGGCATATAATCGGTATACCGCGTGATAATTTACCTGTATTATCTAAACAGAATAGTAATAAAGCGCTTTGGGAAGGCACTTCAAAATGGGAAGCTGTAACACGGTACCGTGAATCCAAAGGCGCTAAAAAGGCAATTCTGGCCTTAGGCGCACCAGCCTTTCTTGCCGGTAAGGCTTTTGAGAAATTAGAGGGAACAAAAAACAAGGTGGATGTGCTGATTGTCAATGGATTCCCATTAAAGAAGAATCAATTGAAAAAAATCATCGAGGATTATCCGAAAGGACTTGTAACAATCGAAGACGGCATCATCGGTAGCCCATCTAACGGATTGAGCGGGTTTGCCGGGATGGTCAGGTCAGCTGTTTATGGAAAAAAATTGCCATTAGAACATATCGGGATCAGTGATCCGCGAATTGCCCCATCGGAGGGACATATGGAAGTATGGGAGCATTTTGGAATTACCACAAAAGCGCTCGTTGAAGCGGTAAAACGGCTTTAGTGACCGCTGTAAAACTATTTATTCTCGCAGAGGCGCGGAGACGCAGAGAAAAGCAATAATAAAAATACTAAAACTACCATCCCCTCTTGCCCCCTCCTTAACTAAGGAGGGGGATCATGGGGGAGGTGATTCAAATTTTTCGTGGTTAACATTTATTTCATGAACAAAAAAGACGGATCAATGATCTGCCTTTTTTGTTACTGAGTTTTTGATTAGCAGATTAATACTTCTTTGCTTCCCAATTAGGGTTGCCCTCTTTATCCAATACCGTCGGAACACCAAATCCCATTTTATTAAGCGGTTTTAATTGTGTTTTTGCATCACCGACGATAAGATAGATCATTTTATCCGGATGAATGTATTTATTGGCCAGATTTTTATGCTGTTCCAGCGTCATGCTTCGAACAATTTTTTCGTTTTGCTTTACATAATCTTTGGGAAGGTTGTACTTTGCAATATTGTTGAGCATGCCTATCAAAGCCGAAATGGTTTCAAATCGCCGGGCATTTGATTTAATAAGCGCATTTTTAGTGAAGGCCAAATCTTCCTCGGGAATACCCTGTTTGTATTTGATCATTTCTTCTTTGAATATTTGTGTTGATTCTAAAGTGGCGCTTGACTGCACCGCAGAACTTGCAGTAAACGGACCCGGTATTTTTGTACCGCTAAAAGACGTCCTGGCGCCGTAGGTAAATCCCTTCTCCTCACGCAGTATCAAATTGACAACGCCGCTAAAACTACCGCCAAGTTTATAGTTCATAACGTACGCAGGATAGAAATCAGAATCTGTGCGGGCCAATGAGAGATTACCGATTCTGATCACGGATTGCTTGGCACCCGGGAAATCTACGAAGTAAACTTTTGATTTTTTTAGTGGCTCTGGCAAAGGGTATTCATGGATCTTGATATCCTTAGCCGGCCATTTTTCTACCAGAGAACTAAAAGTCGCAACAGATTTTTCCTCGGTTATATCACCCACAATGGAGACATATGAAACGGCAGGTGAAAAATATCTCTGATAAAAGTTTTTCATATCTTCAATATTTATCGATTCTACGGAGGCTATTGTACCCATAGTTGTATTCGACAGGATATTCCCTTCCCCATATATCAATTTGCTATACACGGCTGAGGCAATAGCATTGGGGTTGGCCTTATTTCTGTTAATAATCTCAATCGTTTGCTTTTTTACCCGCTCAAATTCTTTTGTATCCCAACGTGGTTCAAGTAAAATCTCCTCGACAAGTGCATAGGTCTGATCAAAAGTTGAGGTCAGGGTATTTGCTGTTATAACAATAGATTCTTTGGTCGTATGCATCCGAATTGTTGCACCCAGGGCATCTATGGCTTCTTCAAGCTCGACAGGTGTTTTGTTTTTTGTGCCCTGCATCATTATATCGGTCATCAGATTAGCCACGCCGATTTTATTGGGGTCATCCAATAACATGCCGCCATTCAAGGTGAGTGTAAACTGAATCAAGGGTAACTCGTGATGTTCAATGCCCAGCAGGCTCAATCCATTAGACAGCTTATTCTCCCATATGGGAGGGACTTTAAGTAAAGGATCTGTTCCTTTGGGTGGCTCAATGCTACGATCAAAAGTGGTGGGAATCTTTTCAATTTTAACACTTTCATCTTCTGATACGGATACTGTCTTCTGATCTTTTAGGGATTCTTCTTTGATTTCGAATGGCAAAGAGTTCTCAGCAATAAGTTCAGTTTTACCTTTGGGAACAAAGCTCGTTAAGACGAAAGGTTTATTTTTGATGTATTTGTTATAAACGTGCCAAATATCCTCAATACTAACATCCAGTATTCCCTGTAGTTCTTTGCCTATGTATCCGGGTGATCCGGCATATTCATTATACTGGGCCAGGTTAAAGGACTTATTAAATATACTGGTAATGCCGTTGTAAAATGCTGTTTCCCATTTTGCTTTTTTAGCGCTAAGATCACTCTCTGTAAATTTATCCTGTTCAAATAATTCAAAGGCCTTATTAATAGATTTTTCTACATCGGTCAGACGACTGTTTGGGAAAGCGCGTATCCGAATACGGAAATAGCCGGCAATTTCCTGGCTATTATTGTAAGCTGAAACTGACGGAGCCAGCTTATCATCTTCTACAATAACTTTATAAAGTGGGGCTTTTTTACCTTCAGCAAAAAGTTCACTGAGCAGGTCCAGGGCATAAGCTTCTTTAGTCAATTGTTCAATGGTGGGGAACACCATGTTCAACTCAGGCGATTTTGCAAAATTGTCTTCATATGAAGCACGCTTTGTTTCACTAAGATTAGCAGGTATGGGTTTTGGGTCAGCAATTTGATTCCCGGATATGATCTCAGCAAAATATTTTTCAACCCATTCTTTTGTCTGGCCCACTTCAAAATCTCCGGCAATGACTAATGTGGCGTTATTAGGACCATACCATTTCATGTAAAAATCCCGGACATCTTTCAGGGTAGCCTTACGCAAATCATCCATAGAACCAATTACCTGCCAGTTATAAGGATGGTCCTCCTGATAAAGAAGTTTTTCAATGATATAACTGGTATGTCCATAAGGATTGTTATCCACCCGCTGCCTTTTCTCGTTTATCACGACTTCCTGTTGATTGGCAAAGGCTTCTGTGGTAATAGTGCTCAATAAATATCCCATCCGATCTGCTTCCATCCACAGAATCATTTCCAGGGCATTGTTGGGGACTATTTCGTAATAGACCGTTCCGTCTTCCCAGGTACCACCGTTGAGTGTACCGCCGGCGTCCTGGATTTTTTTAAAAAACTGATCCTGTCCTATATGTTGTGATTCCTGGAAAAGCATATGCTCAAAGAGGTGAGCAAATCCTGTCTTTCCCTTTTCTTCCCGGTTTGAACCCACGTGGTAGAGAATCGCCACGGCGGCGATAGGATCGGAGCGGTCCTCATG